>Ga0154442_1043_pt1 | contig 53256 bp, 50 predicted proteins | sample RifGroC2_FD_115946 | JGI IMG/M metagenome (GOLD analysis project Ga0154442, IMG submission 115946) | Nitrospirae bacterium GWC2_57_13
TAACAGCCGACCGAGGAAGTGCCTCGGCTATAAAACGCCATTGGAGGTCGCGGCCTCAAGCGTTGCACTTCGAGATTGAACTCGCGCCAATAATCGTTAATCGTTGCAACTTTAATGAGCCACAACTTGTAGGTGAAACCTGCACATCCCTTCAAATTCATCTCTAGTAAGGAGAACCCGAACATCCATGTACAACCTCGTCAGCTTTGCCGGCATCTTCATCCTCATGGCCTTTGCATGGGCACTCTCAACGAACAGAAAGGTGATCAACTGGCGGGTGGTGATCTGGGGCGTGGGCCTGCAGCTCCTGATCGGCGTCTTCATCTTCATCATCCCCGTCGGCGCGAAGCTCTTTCTCTTCCTGAACGACGTGGTCATCAAGGTCCTGGACAGCGCAGCTGCAGGCACAAAGTTCCTCTTCGGCCGGCTGGCCTTGCCGCCGGGTGCCGTGAACGAGGCAGGGGAGGGCTCCCTCGGCTTCATCCTTGCCTTCCAGGCCCTTCCCACGATCGTGTTCTTCGCGAGCCTTATGGGCCTGCTGTACTACATCGGGTTCATGCCCTGGCTTATCGGTATTTTTTCACGCGGCTTCACGCGGCTCATGCGGATCAGCGGGGCCGAGTCGCTCTGCACAGCAAGCAATATTTTCGTGGGCATCGAGTCGGCAACGACCATCCGTCCCTATATCGAGCGCATGACGCCATCAGAACTCTGCACGATCCTGACAGCAGGCATGGCAACGGTGGCGTCGAGCGTGCTGGCTCTGTATGTGTTCATTCTGCATTCCCAGTTCCCGACCATCGCCGGACACCTCATCTCCGCGTCCCTCCTGTCTGCTCCGGCGGCCATTGTGATGTCAAAGCTGCTGATGCCCGAGACCGGGAAGCCGGAGACGCTGGGGATCGACGTGCATCCGTCCTATGAGAAGGAATCCACGCTCATGGAGTCGATCATCAACGGCGCGAACGCGGGAATGAAACTCGTGATAGGCATCATGGCCCTGCTGCTCGCCCTGCTCGGGATCGTTGCCCTTGTTGATCTGGTCCTTACCGCAGCGGGATCCGGCGTTAACAGTGTTTTGAACGTCAATTTCGACTGGTCCCTCAAGGGACTTCTGGGGTATATCTTCTATCCCTTTACCCTCATCATCGGTGTCCCGCCGTCAGACGCCGTCGAGATCGCGAAGATCATCGGCGAGCGCGCCATCGTGACGGAAGTCAAATCCTACCAGGACCTTGCCGTTCTGCTGACGAACCAGTCCTTGCATGACCCCCGGTCCGCGTTCATCGCTGTCTACGCCCTCTGCGGGTTCGCTCATGTGGCTTCCCTCGCCATCTTCGTGGGCGGCATCGCGGCGCTGGCGCCGAATCGGGCAGGGGACATATCGCGCGTCGGTCTTCGCGCTCTGCTGGCCGCTACTCTCGCATGTCTCATGACCGCTGCTGTTGCGGGAACGTTCTACATGCAGGGGATGAAGGTGCTGGTGCAGTAATACAAAAGAAACAAAAAATGAACCAAGAAAATTAGTTGACACCTGCCGCCTCTCCTGCTACATACTATTCAGCACTGTTGCGCTACTGTTAAACCACTGGCGTCATTTCACCCCATAGCGCTGAGTGTGCGAGAGGCAATTGATGATCACTGCAGGCAAAACGTCGAAGTTTATTATATTGCTCTTGCATATGATGCTCTTTTCAGCCTGCGGTGTCGATGACAGCCAGTCCAAATACACACAGGGTGATGATTTTCAGCATGGTCATCCAACACAGTGGGTCACGGCAGGCCATTCGCAGGTGGCGCTCGATGACCGGCAGTTTTGCGACCAATGCCACAACGAAGACCCGGTAGAGCTTCTTTCATCCCTTTCCTGCAGAAACTGTCACATCGACGGTGTACCCGCAGTTCCGATCACGGATATCTGCAACAGCTGTCATGGGTCAACGCCCGGCAATCCGCCAATCCGCGGCAGTCATGTGAGGCATGCATCGGCGATAGGAGGACACTCATACAGCTGCTCTCTTTGCCACACTGTTCCAGGAGAACCCGACCTTGCGTCCCATCTTGATGGAAACTCGTCAGTCGATTTTTCAACAGCTGATACGCGAACGGCCGTTGCATCGTATTCTGGGACCGCTGTCGCCTTCGATGCATATGGCAACTGTTTGAATACCTATTGCCATAGCGATGGTACTTCTCTCGTGACGGGCAGCATTTCATCAAACGTTTCACCGTTATGGGGCACGGCATATTCAGAGGACTATCAACTAAGATGCAGTTCATGCCATGGAGGCTATGAGGATGGTTATTTAAAACCTACCCCAGTATATGAGCGGGGCAATCCAAAAGCGAATAGTCACAAGCATCATGAGAACAGACAATGCAAAACGTGCCATAACCTGACGATCATTAAAGACCTCGGAAGTGATTCAACTGAGGTAATCTTTGATCCTTTACTGCACGTGAATCAGTCATATAACGTTGATCCAAATACGAATGAAATCGCGCGAAAATTGCTTCCACCGTCGCCCTTTGATCCCCCTACCTACATTTATGTCTTTTTTGATTATGACCCTGTGGCGGCTCAGTGCCTTAATAATGCGTGTCACCCCGGCGATGACAGATACTGGTGATCAGAGCCTTATTGGCACTCGGTAAGTGATGAATTGGTCGTTTTACTAAGAGGGTCATTAGTAGAGCCTCATAGAAAATAATCCGTCATTCCGGGTTTGACCCGGAATCCAGAGTTTTGGCATTGTTTCTGGATTCCCGCTTTCGCGGGAATGACGAACTATGTGGCATTACTACCGCATGTCTTAGTATATCAATCAAGTGGCTCTGAAGAGCGACTTTTTTTGTTGATTAGCGGCCCTCTGATACGTATCATAGCGTCATGCAGCCATCGATACGTAAGCAGGTATTCTCCCTTGCACTCCCTGTCGTCCTCTCCAGCCTCCTCCAGCGCTCCGTAGGTATCATTGCCATATTTCTCGTAGGCGGTCTTGGCGCATCGGCCATTGCCGCGGTAGGCATCGGCCAGATCATGGTCTTCGTGCTCATGAGCCTGTCCTGGGGGATCAATGTGGGCGTGACCGTGCAGGTATCGCAGCTCTGGGGCGCGAACCGGAGGGAGGACGCGGGCCAGGCGGCATTTCAGTCTCTTCTGCTTGCTGTCGTTGGCGCAGCGGTCATCATGGTCCTTGGCCATGCCTTTGCGGACCGTCTCGGGCTCTTCCTGGGCGCATCCGGCGATGTGCGGGCAATGCTGTCGGACTATGCAGGGATCATCTTCACTTTCATATTCTTCACCATCTTCATCAATGTCATCTCGGGCATCATGCACGGGACGGGCGATACCAAAACACCTCTCTACGCCACGCTTTTGGTGAACCTGATGTACGTGTCACTGGCCTATCCCATGATCTACGGCCATGCAGGATTTCCCGTCCTCGGCGTCAGAGGGGCTGCCATTGCGATAGCAATTGCGGAAGGCATGGGCGCCATGTTCCTTCTTTACCGGTCTGTACGAAAGCGCTACATCGTTCCTTCGCGCCGCTTCGAGATGAAATATCTGCTCCTGAACGCAAAGCTGGGATTGCCGGTGTTTGTCGACCGGCTGCTGCAGAACACGGGGTCGCTGATCTTCGCGAAGATCATCCTGTTGTACGGAACAGCCGTGTATGCGGCGCACCAGGTCGGTCTTGCCATTGAGGCTTTTTCTTTCATGCCTGGATATGGCATCGCGGTGGCCGCGGCAACAATGGTTGGCCAGAACCTCGGCGCAGGGAAGCAGGCGGAAGCAAGGATTTCCGCCTACGAGGCCAACCGGCTCGCCGTGATCCTGATGGCTACCATGGGCTTCGTCTTCTTTTTCTTTCCTTACGGACTGCTCAGGGCCTTCACGAATGACCCTGACGTGATCCGCTACGGCATCTTGTATATGAAGATCGTGGCCTTTGCTCAGATCCCGCTCGCCATCACGATGGTTGTGGGGGGCTCGCTGCGAGGCGCAGGGGACACGGGTTTCATCATGTTCGCGACCGTTGCCGGCATGTGGCTTGTGCGTATACCCCTGGCTGCCATGCTTGCGGCAGTCTGGGCATGGGAAATTCACTTTGTCTGGTCCGTAATGATCCTGGACTGGCTGATGCGAGTCAGTTTAATGCTCTGGCGATATCACCGGAAGAGCTGGGCAAGATTGGAAATGTAGGGTTGGGAATTGAAGAAGATGGGAGGCTGGGAAGAGGGGAAAAAAAGGGAAGATGGGAAGATGGGGACGGCTTTTTTTTCTCAATTTCTCAACCTCTGATCTTCTTAATTTCTCGCATTTGAAGGAGGTTCCATGCTAGATATCCTGGATATGATCGGAAAAGAAGTGGATGTCATGGCGAATGGCATGAAATACAGCGGAGTCCTAGTCGAGGTGTCGGACACGGAGGTGCACTTAAAAACGTCCATGCAGTGGGTCTCGCTGCCGGCGTCCAGCGTCAGCACTATCGCCCTGAAGCGCCGCGAAACGCTGGCGACGTCGGCTGATGAGGGCGAGGGCTGATGCTTTTGGACAGGGACAGTCCCCCTCGAGCCAAAGGGGACTGTCCCTATTTCAGCGGTTGTTCAGACGTCGACCTTGAGCTTCTTGAGCTTTCGATACAAGGTCGCCAGGTCAACACCTAGCTTCTGGGCCGTTTCTTCCTTGTTGCCCTTGTTCTCGGCCATGCTGCGCTTGATGTAGTCCCGCTCGAAACCGTCAAGGGCCTGCCGGAGAGACGACGTGGACACGCCTTCCACATCGAGGGTCCGGAACTTGTCAGGCAGGTCGTGCAGCGTGATGACGCCGCCTTCGGTGAGCACCACGGACCGCTCAATGGTGTTCCTCAGCTCCCGGACATTGCCGGGCCAGTCATAGGCCAGCAGGGCCTGGGTGGCTTCATAGTCGATGTCCTGAATTTCCTTCCCCGCTTCCTTCTTGAAAATATCGAGGTAATGCTTGATCAGCACGGGGATGTCATCTCGTCGTTCCCGCAAAGAAGGCATCTTGAGCTCGATGACGTTCAGCCGGTAGTACAGATCTTCCCGGAACTGGCCGCTCTTGATCCGGGAATCAAGGTCGGCGTTCGTGGCCGCAATGATCCTGATGTCAACGGGAATGATCCGTGTATCGCCCACCGGTGTGAGCTGTTTTTCCTGGATAACGTGCAGGATCTTTACCTGGAGAGGCTGCGGAAGCTCGCCCACCTCGTCGAGGAAGAGGGTGCCGCCGTCGGCCATGGTGATCAATCCCTTCTTATCATCCACCGCCGAGGTAAAAGCGCCTTTTTTGTGGCCGAAAAGCTCGCTTTCGAGAAGGTTTTCGGGGATGGCCCCGCAGTTGATCGAGATGAAGGGCTTGTCCTTGCGGGGGCCCCCTTCATGGATGGCCTGCGCGATCAGTCCTTTGCCTGTACCGCTTTCTCCGGTGATCATAATATTGCTCTTGTTCGGGATGACCTTCTCCATCATCGAGAAGATCTTCTGCATGGACTCGGAACTGCCGATGATGTTCTTGAAAGCGGGCGGCCGCTGACTCAGCTCCTGGCGCAGGATCAGGTTCTCCATCTGGAGATTTCGGCTCTCGAGTATGCGCCGTACGGTCAGCCTTATTTCGTCGTTGATGAAAGGCTTGGTTATGTAGTCAACTGCGCCGGCCTTCATGGCGTCAACTGCTGAGCCCACGGAGGCGAAGGCGGTCATCATGATCACTTCCGTGCCGGGGCTGATCTTTTTCGCTTCTTTCAACACCTCGAAACCGTCCATCTTCTCCATCCGGATGTCGGTCATCACGATGTCGAAGTCCTCTTGCTTGATGAGTTCGACCGCCTCCTCGCCGTTATAGGCTTCCCGAACGCTGTAGCCTTCTTTCGAAAGCAGGATGTTCAGCGCCATGCAGATGTCTTTTTCGTCATCGACGACCAGGATGTTGGGTTTTGACATGCTGAGCTCCTAATCCGCATAAAGCGGAATTGAAAATTGTAAATTGGAAAGTGCAAATTTTCGGAAAACGGCGGTTTAAAAACAACCGCTTCATCCTTTGTTTACGGTGCCCATATAATTTTATTAAAAAGATTCAACCCGATTTGAGTAGCTTTTGACTCTTCAGTTACTAGTGCTTTTCTTTGACGACCGGCAGCGTGACCGTGAAGGTCGTGCCTTTCCCTGGTTCACTCTTGATGCGGATATCGCCCTGGTAGCTCTTGACGATATTGTAGCTGACGGCAAGCCCCAGGCCCGTTCCTTTGCCTGCCTCTTTCGTAGTAAAGAAGGGGTCGAATACTTTTTCGATGTCTTCCTGAGCAATGCCTATGCCGGTATCTGCGAAGCGAATAACTACGGCATCCCCATCCTGATCGTCCTTGCCCTGTTCCGTCGTGACGGTCAGTCTGCCGCCGTCAGGCATGGCATCGAAGGCGTTCAGAATGATGTTGACGAATACCTGGTTCATCTGGCCTTCGTCGACCATGGTCTTTGGAAGGTCCGGGTCCGTCTGTACGTCGATATCGATATTGTCTTTCATGCGCTTGTCAAACCGCATCAGGTCCAGGGCATTCCTCATAATGTCGTTCAACTGCGCATATTTGACATTCGTGGTGTCAGGCCGCGAAAAGGTGGACATCTGGCGGACGATATCGGTGATCCGCTGGATATGATTGTTGATGACGTCGAGGCTGCTCTTCGAGAACTCGTCCGTGGCCATCTCGCGCAGAAGCTGGGCGAAGGTCGAGATGGACGTGAGCGGATTGCCGATCTCATGGGCCACTCCCGCTGCGAGCCGGCCGAGGGCGGCAAGCTTCTCGGAATGCAGCACCTGCTCCTCCAGTTTTTTCGCCTTTGCCGTTCCCTTGTCGACCTTGTCTTCCAGCTCCACCGTGTACTGCTTGAGGGCCTCTTCCAGCTCCACGCGCCTCGTAACGATCGTGCCCGTGATCAAAATGCCGTCGATCTTCCCGCCGAGCAGCAGAGGGCTGATGAACATATCGAGGTACAGGGGGATCGACTGGATCCCGGTGATCCGGTAATTTCTGATCTCGAAGCTGCTGCCGTTCAGCGTGCGGTTCAGGATCGTCTCGAAGGGGATGCCTTCATAGGGCTCAAGATTGTCGGGAAAGAGCGAGAAGAAGGGCCGTTCGAAGATGTCGCTCTTGGGGCGGCCGAGCGTCCGGGCCTGGGCCGTGTTCAGCGTCTTGACGTGATAATCTTTGTCGAGGACCATAAGGTTCGTTTCGGTGTTCTCGACGATATTCTCAAGATAGTTCTTTGCGATCTCGATCTCCCGCTCCAGGCGACGCTGGTTCTCGAGATGACGCGTCTTTTCCTCGGCGGTGATCTTTTTCTTGTACGTTACCACCGCGGTGAGGGAGACGAAGATGGTGGTCACGAAGATGGATATGATCAGCAGGGAATAGAACTGTCTGCTCTTCTGCATCAACGCGATAACTTCCGAATAGGGCGCCGAGACCACAATGATCCAGGATTTGGGGCCCCGGTGGATGCGGTAGAAGGCGAGCAGCTTGTTCTCGCCGCCCGGCGCGTGGTAGCTGCCGAATGTTTCGGCCTTGCCCTCAAGCATCTTTTTTTCAAGATCGAACGATGCGTGGCATTCGAAGCAGGTATTGTCGGCCTGGTAGAGGTTCTTGCCGACCATCATTTCCTGCGTGGGGTGATAGAGCAGGGTGCCGCTGCCGTCCATCATCCAGGCATAGCCCCGGGTGCCAGAGGTGATCCTGGAGAGATATTTCTGGGAAATGCCGTCAAGGGAGAGCACGGCCTGGACAATGCCGGCGAATTCATGGACGTGAGGATCTCTGAGGTTCTGGTAAATGGGGGTGGCCACGATGAATTCCCGGGAATTGTGGTTCGGGTCATGGACCTCCAGGATGTCGGTGATCATTTTTTCATTCTGTTTGAGCTTGCGAGCGTTCTTGAAATATTCGGTGTGGGACAGATCCGCGCCCATTGGTTTCACATGGGCGCTGTCATAGAGCACACGTCCATTCGCGCTCAGGACCTGGACGGTGACGAGCATTTCGCTCTGTACCTCTGATGTGATGGCTTCTGCAACTACCTTGCAGCGGGGGCTCTGGTCGATCTTGTTGATCTCGGGAAGCTGGGAAATGACGCGGATGTTCTTGTGGACGTGGTCGATGAAGCTCTCGATGTTCGTTGCCACTTCCCTGGCGAGGAGCTGTTGATGCCGGTTGAACTGGTCGGCCATCTCATCCTGGAGCGTCTGGTGGAAGAACTGGCTCAGGATGATGATGATCGAAAGAACGAAGATGAGGACGAAGATAAAGAGATAAGGGGCAAGATGTTTTTTCTGCAGGGGCGTCAACTTCATACGCTACTGTACTTCGGAAAGGCCTGATAAGTCAAGAGGATAAAGGGCATCTGCGCACGTAGGGGCGACCATGGTCGCCCTTTCTGCGGGCTGCCACGGCCGCCTTTCTGCGGGCGGGCATGCCCGCCCCTACGGTCGATCACTCGAAAATCAGAATTTGTAGCCGATCATGATGCTGGCCATGTGGGCTTCGGAGTTGTAGTCACCGTTCAGGGTATCTGTCGTTCCATCTGCCAAACTGTCCGAGATCGTCCTGTCCATGAACATCAGGTACATATAGGCTGCGTCCACCGTGATCTTCCCGGAAGCATAACCGGTGCCGACAGAGAGGCCGAGCCGGTCCGCGTCAGGAATACGGGTGTCGAAGCGATCTTCCGGCACGGGGTTTTTGTCATACAGGATTCCAGCCCGGAGCTTCCAGGGGTCCGACAGTATGTACTGGCCGCCGAATCGCAGGCACCATGTGTCTTTCCACTGGAATTCGTTTGTCTGAGTGTCGGTAGCGCCGCCAGTCAAAGCAAGAAGCGTGTTCGACGTGATGACCATCCTGTCATACGTGGACCACAGGGTATATTCCAGATCGGCATTGAGCGTCAGTTTTTCCGATGCTTTATACGAAGCGCCGAAGTGGATGATGTCCGGCAGCGTGATCTCCGTCGAGCCGGGATTGGATTGAGCGATCGCATTGACATCTGCGGTCCCTTCGATAGCCGTCTTTATTCTGCTTCTGTAGGAAAAGCCGAGGTTTAGGGCGTCAGTTGCTTTGTAATGCGCCGCAGCATTCAATCCCCATCCGTCCCCATCGCCGTTAAGCCTGAAGTTTTGGTCGCCCAACCCGATACCGCTGAGATCCAGCATATTCTCCATCGTGGCCCTGATTTTCATGTAATCAATTCCGAAGGCCAGGGACAGGTTGTCGCTCATTTTATATGCTATGTTCGGGTTGATATTGAAAGTCACGACTTTCGAAAAGGTGGCGACATATCGCGTGGCGCTGGAGTCCGCCCAGTCGGTGGAAAGACCGAAGGGGCTGTTCATGCTGAGACCGAGAGACAATCTGTCATTCAGTTTGTGAGCGGCATAGACATAAACAGGCAGATGTATGGTCCGGTCTGAAGCATCGGTTGTTCCTGCTGTGGTGTCGTGCGTGAGGGAGGCATAGATGGGTACTATGCCGGCTACGATCTGTGTGCCGTCAAGGCGGGTGAGGCCTGCCGGGTTGTACCATGCGGCGGACACGTCGTCAGCCTGGCCTACGAAAGCGCTTGCCATGCCTGTTGCCGTGGCGCTCTGCTCGGGGAGTCGAAAACCCGTTGCAGATGCGGTGGATGACAGAAGGAGCGTGCTGCTGAGTGCCGCTGCGAAAATGACAGCTATCTTTCTCATAGTGTGGAGCCTCCCTGGCAGAAGTCGTGTAATACGCGTTAGGAATGGTCCCTTTTGACAGACTAAACGCAATTATAAGTGCAAAATGTGCGCAGGTCAAGCCAAAAGGCTACAATTTATCTCTTGACAATTACAGGGTTTTTCAATAAAAGAGAGCATGGTCGTCTTATTGAAACATTTGAAAACCCCTCACCCCGCCCTCTCCCCTCGGGGGAGAGGATAAAGGTGAGGGGGGCTTTTCAGATAAAAAGGGGGGCTGATTATGAAGATGCTGTTTAGGTGGTTTGGTGCGGCATATGCGGTCTGTACGGCAATGGCAGTTTTGCTGGCCCTGTCCGCAGCGGGGCCTGCGCAAGCCTATCAGTTCAAGAACGAGTCAGGCAGCGTAACAGGCAGTTTCGATACCACGATCTCGATCGGCGCCATGTGGCGCATGCAGGACCAGGACCCTTCGCTCATCGGCATCACCAACGGCGGGACGTCGCGGTCACCGAATGAGGATGATGGGGACTTGAACTACGATCGGGGAGACCTTGTGTCGGGTCTCGTGAAAGTGACCCATGAGTTTGATGTGGCGTACAGCAATTACGGCGTTTTCCTCCGAGGCTATTATTTCTATGACTACGCCGCTTCTCGAAACAAGGAAGAACTCGGCCCCCTTGCCAAGGACCGGCTGATAAATGACGTAAAACTTCTTGACGCCTACGGACGCGCCTCCTTCGACCTTGGCGGCCGGACCCTGAATGTACGCGCCGGCAACCAGGTGGTGAGCTGGGGAGAGAGCACCTTCATCCCGAACGGCATCAACGTCATCAACCCCGTTGACGTTACGCGCCTCCGCGCTCCCGGCGCAGAGCTGAGGGATGCCTTCATCCCCACTCCCATGGGCTGGTTCTCGCAGTCTATAGCCAACAATACGACCGTTGAGGGCGTCTATCTCGTGAACTGGGAAAAAACTGAGATCGACCCCAAAGGCTCGTACTTCAGCACCAATGATTATATCTCTGATGACGGCGACAAGGTCTATATTGGCTTTGGTCGCAGAAACGATCAGCACGGCGCAGCTGGAGCATTTCCTGCCGTTCCAACAGCCCAGGCATGGGCGCCAAGAACTGCTGACAGAGAACCCGGTGACAGCGGTCAATACGGGTTTGCGCTAAGGCAGTTTGCGCCGAGCCTTAATAATACGGAATTCGGATTCTTTGTGATGAAATATCACAGCAGGACACCGTTTGCATCAGGCGTAAGAGGTGGTATAACTGTTGCGTCAACTGCACCTTTTGACACATGTACGGTAGTAGATCTCCCTACGTTCAGTGGGACGCTTGCGGGCGGCGGGACTGTCACGCAGGCAACTCAAAACGCTTGCGCTTTCGCCAACGGAAGAACAGCAACATACTTTGCTGATTACCCTGAGGACATCAAGCTTTATGGCACAAGCTTCAATACCTCGGGCCCTGCCGGAATAGCACTTCAGGGAGAATATTCATACCGTCCCAATCAGCCTGTCCAGCTTGCTGCAATAGAACTGCTTCTTGCTGCCGTGGGTTTGCAGAATAATATTACCGGTGATGCCACAGCAGCTTTTTCCGTTCCTTATGGCACAGAGATTACCGGTTACCGCCGCGTCCAGATGCATCAGGCACAGGTCACAGGCACAAAGGCGTTCGGTCCTACGATCGGCGCAGAGCAGTTTGTGATAGTTGCTGAGGTTGGATATACTTATCTCAATCTTCCTGACAATCTTTTGTTCAGCGGGCCGAGCACTCATCTTCCTGCGCCGGGTTCAGCTAACGCAGCCAATGGATCGTACCAGACAGAAGGCTACGCCACGAAGAGTTCCTGGGGCTATCGTGCCGTGGCGCGTATGGATTTTGAAAACGCGCTTGGAGCCGCGGCGCTGTCTCCCAGAATTGCCTATTCCCATGACGTGAGAGGTGTAAGTCCGACGTTTAATGAGGGGATAAAGGCAGTGACCGTGGGCCTTGGGTACAATCTCAGACAGGTGTGGCAGGCCGACATTGCCTACACGAGCTATTTCGGCGGCCGGACCTATGCAGGGACTGATACTACTGCTGTTGGAACCCAGCCTCTGGAATACGCCAGCAGCGCCAATCCGCTGAAGGACAGGGACTTTATATCGGCGTCGGTGAGCTATTCGTTCTAAGAGCCGTCAACCGTCAGGCGGAACGGAATTGGCATTGATAACCAGGCGGGCAGGCCCGCCCCTACGCGCGGTGTCGATGTTCCCCGCAGGGTTCGCCGCGCTGCGGCTCAAATCGCTCCAGGTCATATCGCTGTTATACATGTAGGGGCGACCATGGTCGCCCGCTTAATCTGATTTTCCCAAGGAGGAAGGACATGATGATTAAAAGGCTGATAATGCTTCTCATAACGATCCTTTTCACGGCGTCTGCAGCTATCGCCGCAGTGCCGGAAGAGGAAGCAGCAAAGCTCGGCAAAAGCCTCACGCCTCTCGGCGCCGAGACGGCAGGCAATGCCGCGGGCACCATTCCTGCCTGGACGGGCGGTATCACGAAGTCCGTTCCCGGTTATAAAGAGGGGGGCCATTACCCCGATCCCTTCAGCGACGATAAACCGCTCTTTACCATCGATGCCGGCAACATGGAGACCTACAAGGAGCATCTCGCACCGGGCCAGATGGGGCTGATGAAGAAATATCCGGCCTTCAAGATGAAGGTCTATCCCACGCGGCGCAGTTCGGCCTTTCCCCAGAAGCACTATGACGAGACTATGGCGAATGCCGTGAAAGTGAAGCTCACGGCAGGCGGAAACGGCTTTGTCGGCTCCACAGGCGGCATTCCCTTCCCGATCCCGAAGAGCGGCCTTGAAGCTATCTGGAACCATCTGGCCCGGTACCGGGGCAATACCTACTCTGTGCAGTGGAGTCAGGCGGCAGTGCTGAGGGACGGCGCCTATACGCCTGTCCGGTTCGAGTACGAGTATGACATGCATTACGGCAGCAGCACGAAGGCCGAGCAGGATAAGGAGGAGAACAAGCTCTTCAACTTCCTGCAGATCGTGACAGCGCCTGCACGGCTCGCCGGACAGATCCTGCTGGTCCATGAGTTCGCCGACCAGGTGAAGCAGCCCCGCCAGGCCTGGACGTACAATCCCGGACAGCGGAGGGTGCGGCTTGCTCCCCAGGTCGCCTATGACAGTCCGGGCACAGCCTCGGACGGGCTGCGGACCAATGACGATTTCCTGATGTTCAACGGCGCCACGGACCGTTATGAGTGGAAGCTTGTGGGCAAAAAGGAGATGTATATTCCTTACAATTCATACAAGCTGTCAGGCAATACGCTCAAGTATGCCGACATCCTCAAGCCCGGCCATATCAATACCGACCATGCCCGGTACGAGCTTCACCGGGTCTGGGTGGTGGATGCAACGGTCAAGGCGGGCACAAGCCATATCTACAAACGCCGCACTTTCTATATCGACGAGGATTCCTGGGCCGTTGTGCTCGTTGACAAGTACGATGCCCGGGGAGAACTGTGGCGCGTGGGCGAGATGCATTCCATCAATTTTTACAATCTCCCGATGTATTACGGTACGCTCGAGGTGCACTATGACCTTCAGTCAGGCCGCTACCTGGCCATGGGGCTCCGTAACGCGGAGCCGAGGGTCTATACTCCCATTCAGCGGAATCCCTCGCACTTTACACCAGCCGGACTGAGGGGGCTGGGGACGAGGTAGTCCCTTTGCGGGCGACCATGGTCGCCCCTACGAAAGGGGACAAGGTCCGGGCGACCATGGTCGCCCCTACGAGAAAGGAAACAGGGCTTTTTTAGATGAAACCGGTCAATATTTTCCTTATCAGTATCGTGCTGCTTTTTTCCGCTTCCTGCTCCCAGCATGATCAAGCCACTGCTCCATCTTCCAGCACTGTCCGCGTTGACAATATTCTGCTTCTTGACGCCCTGCTGGCAGGTTCGCGAGTGATCGCTGCTGGCGAGCGGGGCCAGATCATTTACTCCGACGACAAAGGCGGCACATGGAAAAGAGCGCGCGTACCTGTTCAGGCGACCCTGACAGCCCTTTTTTTCATCGATGACACACACGGCTGGGCCGCGGGCCACGACTCGGTGATCCTCCGCACCATTGACGGCGGAGAGAACTGGGAGCAGACGCACTCAGCCCCGCAGCAGGAAGCGCCGTTGCTGGACATCTGGTTCAGTGACCGGACGAAGGGATTTGCCGTGGGCGCCTATGGGCAGTTCTACGCGACCATGGACGGCGGCAGGACCTGGAAGAAAAAGAGCGCCATCAGCGACGACATGCACATCAATTCGATCTCGGGAAGCGCGGGGGGCACGATCTATCTTGCCGGTGAAGCCGGCACGCTGTACCGCTCGGTCGACGGCGGCGCATCGTGGCAGCGCCTTGCGTCTCCCTATCGGGGGTCATTTTTTGGCGTTCTGACCCTGAGATCAGGCGGCGTACTGTTGTACGGTCTGCGCGGTCATCTCTACCGATCTGACGCCGGCGGAGCAAACTGGCGGTCCCTGCCGACGTCTGACGAAGCATCGCTGTTTGGCGGCCTCGAGCCGGTCAAGGGAATGGTCGTTCTGGTCGGCCAGGACGGGACCGTGCTGCTGAGCAGTGACAACGGAAAGACCTTTCGCTTGAAGAAACAGGCAGGCAGCAAGATATTCAGCGCAGCAGTTCGCGTCTCGGACACGGAATTGCTGCTCTTCGGCGAGGCAGGGGTATCGCGGATGGATGTGCAGTAAAGGGACAGTCCCCTTTGATTCCAGGGGGACTGTCCCTGTCATAGTCCCCTTTGATTCCAGGGGGACTGTCCCTGTCACGCAAAGCTCGTCAAGCAGGCAACGGGAATTTTTTGATACTGTGAACAACTGAAAGAACGGACAATCCATGGATGACCTGAAGAGCAGGTTTGTTGAGATAGTGATACGATACCGCAAGGCCATCGTGATAGTTTTTGCGGTCATCACCGTACTGATGGCGGTGTCGGCGACGAAGCTCGGCGTTGATGCCGGCTTTTACAAGATGGTCCCGCTCGAGCACGAGTACATGAAGGTATTCCGGGAGTACGAGAGGTCCTTTGGCGGAGCCAACAGGGTGCTGGTGGCCCTGATGCAGAAGGACGGCGATATCTTCAACCCGGACTTTTTCACCACGCTCAAAAAAGTGACCGACGATGTCTTCTTCATTCCCGGTGTTGACCGCGCAACGGTGACCTCATTGTTCACCCCGAACGTGCGGTTCATTGAAGTGGTCGAAGAAGGCTTTGCCGGGGGCACGGTCATCCCTGCTGATTTCAAGGGTACGCCGCAGGACCTTGAGCGGGTGAGGAAGAACATCCTGAAATCAGGCGCTGCGGGCAGGCTGGTTTCCAATGACTTTCAAGGGTCGCTGGTGCGCGCGGAGTTGATGGAGACCGATCCAACCACGGGCCGGAAGCTGGACTATCAATCCGTTGCAGCGCAGCTTGAGGTCATTCGCGACAACTATGAGAAGAACGGCATCACCGTGCATATCATCGGGTTCGCCAAGGCCGTCGGCGACATAGCTGACGGCGCCCGGGGTGTGGTGGTTTTTTTCGGCCTTGCTTTCGTCATTATATTTGTTCTGCTCTATTATTACACCGGGTCCTTCCGGCTTACCATCCCGACGATCATCAGCGCTGTGACACCCGTGGTATGGCTGCTGGGACTGCTGCCTCTACTGGGCTACGGCATCGATCCCATGTCCATTCTGGTGCCTTTTCTCCTTTTTTCCATCGCCGTGAGCCATGCCGTACAGATGACCAATGCATGGAAAATCGAGACCCTCAGGGGGGCGGAAGGAACTAAGGCCTCGGGAACTGCCCTCCAAAACCTGCTGACACCGGGCATCATTGCCCTGGCAACGGACGCGCTGGGCTTTCTCGTGATCCTGCATATAAAGATCGACATGGTGCGGGAACTGGGCATCACTGCCACCCTCGGGCTGCTGCTTACGATCATCACGAACATGCTGCTGCTGCCTGTCCTGCTTTCCTCCGTCCGTCTGGACCAGGCCGCTCTCGATAGACTTGCTTCACGGGAGGGAATGGCAAACAGATTTTGGCGCAGAATGGTCATATTCGAACGCCCGCGATTTGCGGCAGTGGTGCTGCTCCTGTCCGCTGCGGCGCTGGCAGGAGGACTGTGGAAGGCGCGGGACCTGAAGACAGGTGATCCCGGCAAGGGCGTACCGGAATTGCGCGATGATTCGCGCTACAATCTCGATACCGTGGCCATTGTGGATAATTTTGCGATCGGCGTGGACGTGCTGTCCGTCATTGCCCAGTCCTACCACGTCGACGGCGCCTGCACGAATTATGACATTATGGACACCATCGACCGTTTTGAATGGCAGATGAAGAACGTCGAGGGCGTGCAGTCGGTGCTGTCCCTTCCCGGTCTGGCAAAGCTCGTGAATTCCGGCTGGAACGAGGGAAGCATCAAATGGCGGGCCCTTCCCAGGAACAAATACATGCTCGCCCAATCCGTAACGCCCATCGATACGGGCACCGGTCTTTTGAACACAGATTGCAGCTCCATGCAGATCATGATCTTCACGAAGGACCACCAGGGAAGCACCATCAGGCGCATCGTGAGCGAGATAAAGAAATTCAACGGCGAGAACCGGACGGACAAGTTCACATTCCTTCTTGCCAGCGGCAATGTGGGCGTCATGGCGGCGACGAACGAAGCTGTTGACGCTGCCGAGACGACCATGCTTGCCTCGGTGTTCGGCGTTATCATCCTTCTCTGCCTTATTACATTCCGTTCGCTGCGGGCAACGATCAGTATCGTGCTTCCGCTGGCCCTTGTCTCGGTATTGGCAAAGGCGCTTATGGCGTCGCTCGGCATCGGATTGAAAGTGTCGACCCTCCCGGTGATCGCGCTCGGCGTCGGCGTCGGCGTAGACTACGGCATCTATCTTTTTGAGCGGATGAAATACGGGCTGCAGAAGGGATATTCAGTAATCGACGCGTTCTATGAAGCCTTGCGGCAACGTGGCAGCGCAGTGCTCTTTACGGCAGCGACCATGACGATCGGGGTGGGGAGCTGGGTCTTTTCGGCCCTGAAGTTCCAGTCCGATATGGGGCTGCTGCTGGCCTTCATGTTCCTCGTAAACATGCTGGGAGCCTTGATTCTGCTCCCTGCCCTGGCTGTCGTCCTCTACGGCCGCAAAACAGGCGACAGGGGCTAAAGGGACAGTCCCCTTTGGTTCCAGTGGGACTGTCCCTGTCCTAGTCCCCTTTGTTCCCAGGGGGACTGTCCCTGCTAGATCCCGTCAACTCCCCATACCTTATCCAGCGGCAGCGTGAACGTAAAGGTGCTCCCATACCCCTGCTCGCTCGTGGCCCAGATAGACCCTCCATGGTACTCCACGATCTGGCGGGTGATGGAGAGGCCGAGTCCTGTGCCCTGCTCCGTGTTCGTGAGCAAATCCCCCGAGCGGTGAAATTTTTCGAATATGTGATCAAGTTCGGACTGCGGGATGCCGACGCCCGTGTCGGACACCTCGACGACGATCCGGGGCCGGTCCATCTGTTCAAAAAATACATTGACCTGCACACGACCGCCCTGAGGCGTGAACTTGATGGCGTTGGACAGGATATTCGTCATTACCTGGATCAACCGGTCGCGATCGCCGGGGATCTCAGGCAGGTCCTGTCCGAACTTCATGGCGAGAGAAAGGCTTTTTGTATCAGCAAGGGACTGGATGCCCGATACTGAGTCGCGCACCACCTGTTCGATGGACACTTTTGTGATGTGCCAGCTCAATTTCCCCGCCTCGATCTTCGTGAGATCCAGAATATCATTGATCAGACGCGCAAGACGGTCAGTTTCCGTGTTAATGATCCCGAGAAGCTTCTTCTGGCGTTCGGCAGCCATGTTCGGCTTCATGAGAATGAGCTCCGCAAAGGCCTTGATGGAGGTGAGGGGGGTCCTGAGTTCGTGGGAAACGATGGAAATAAAATCTGACTTGAGGCGGTCGAGCTCCATCAGTTTTTTGTTCGCTTCTTCAAGTTCCCGGTTGGCGACGGCGAGGTTCTGGTTCGAGAACTGGAGCCGTTCATAGGCCCGGGTCAGGTTCTGCGTCTTCTCCGTGACCCGGAACTCAAGGTTTCGGTTGAGGTTCTCAAGTTCTGCCCGGTTCCTGTCCAACTCCTGCGCCATCCGGTCGAAGCTTTGCGACATGACGCCGATCTCGTCGTTCGATATATGATGAGAGCGTGCTTTCAGGTTGCCCTGTTCGATTTCGCGGATCACGTGCACAATGCGGCCCAGAGGATCGGAGATGCTGGAGGCAAGCAGGATGCCGATCCCCGCGGCCATGACGATGGCGACGCCGGTGACCGTGAAGATCATGTTCTGCATCTGGTCCATCAGCGGCTGCACCAGCGCGATGCCGCCGAGCTGTATACCGAGTTCCGTGCTCATGCGCCGGTAGACGAGCTCGCCCAGGGCGATGAGCGGCGCGATGACCGTCGCGAGCAGGATCGCGACGAGCCGTGTCCTCGTGGTGATCTTGATCACTTTCGAGTCGTCGATGCGGATGTTCTTCGTTTTTTCGGCCAGGATCCCCCGGACCGGAAGCAGGAGCCGCTCGGTAAGAAAGAATGAGAAGAGAGGGAAAATGGACAGTCCGACGCCTGCGTAGAGGCCGAGCCGGATGTTCTCCCGCAGGGGAAGGTCCGCAACAAATCCCATATAGAGGCAGTCCAGCAGCACGATGATCTCATACCGGATCAGGATCGATGCGGAGTGGACCAGCGGAAGGTTCAATGTCCGGATGGTCGCAGCCGCGATGATGTCCTCGGGAGGCTCCAGGCCTCGTTCAAGGTAGAACGAGAGCATTTCGATGGGCCTGCACTCCCAACGGTCAATGAGGTAAAAGAGAGAGAGGAATCCGAGGGGAGCGAGGATCAGCATCGTGATGTTGACGTAGTGGAACAGATGGACCGCTGAGTAATTCATGTTGAAAATGATGTAGGGGATCAGCGTGGTGAAAATCATTGCCGCGATGAGCAATTCGCTGTAGGCAATTTTTTTTGAAACGTTCAGTTTCATAATCGGGGACCTTCGCGCTAAGAGGAGAAACTGTTCCGAAACCGGTCATGCTCTGCCCGCAGGTTGGCAGGCTGAAAGTGAAACAGGGGAATTGGAATATAACAAAACTCTTGTCGATGCGGTGTATCTGAGATCCCGGAAAAGCCCCCGGATGATTTTTCGGAGGCAGTTCGAATCGCGGTGTGTCCAGAGTTCCGGCCTGTCCGGGTCAGGGGAACAGCAACTGGATAGCGGACCGGCGGACATCATCGACGGCGATCCCGGCGCCTGCAAGCATCGCGGCGTCGGCGGTCAGAAGCTCCTTTGCCGTCGTAATGCCATGCTGCGCCAGGAAGCTCCTGTTCGACGGGTTCAGGATTGACAGACGGCCGATAGGCATGTCCGTGGTCGACGTGTACATCGCGATCAGTCTTGATTCTCCCAGGATGATCGGGAGGCTCGCGTAATATTTTATGCCAACTTCTTGAATCAAGACGTCCGCGTCGGCCAGGGTGAAGAATCCTGTGTAGTCGGAGAAGAGCGTCGAGAGCAGCACGTCCACGGCGTGGGTGCCGAGGGTGTTCGTCATCACCTGGTTGAAGAAGACCCCGAACCGTGATATGCGGATCATCTCGCGTAGAAAGGTCTCACGCTTTTTGACGGGCAGGAAGTGGAATAAGTTGACGGCATAGACCCAGTCATAGGCGCTGTCCTTGAACCGTTCGAGGTTTGTCACATCTCCCTGCTGAAGCTCGATCTGGTCCTGGAGGCCCGCCTCCCTGTTTTTTCGTGATCCGAGCTCAATGGTATGGGGATTGATGTCCACGCCTGTTGCGCTGACACCGGGGCAGGATTTTACCGTTTCGCGCAGTACCGAGCCGTCGCCGCATCCGAGGTCAAGGATCGTATGGCCGCCGGACAGGCCCGACCACTTGAAGAAGCCTGCTGAGGCGCGCGAGAGCTGCGATGCCACCCGGGGGATATAATCTCTGCTGATCTTTCCCTTGGTGATGCTGTCCAGCCCCATGCCCTTCTGATAGACATCGCGGGAACGCTGGATGGCCGTCGTGAAATAGCTGACCATATTATGGATGCCGAGAAGATCGGGCGCAGGGGTGTCTTTCCTGAGCAGAGCGCCTTTCGGTGTCAGGACAAAGCCGCCTTCCTTTGCAGCCACGTATCCGCCGGCAATGCCGAAGCGAAGCCAGCGGCTGACCCGCGTGATATCGTAGCCCAGGTGTCCGGACAGTTCTTCGGCGGAAACGGGCGTCTCCGGTGATAAATTGTCGAAAAAGCCGACCTCCAGACCCTGGATCGTCGTGAGCGCCGCGGTGGCGTGGGTGAGCATTGTCACGAATTCAGCGGAATATTTTTTAATGTCGTCCTGATCCATGCGCAATCCTTCTCCGTGTAGCAAGCCGGTGCTACTGTTTCAAAAAAAGCATTCTTGCAACCATGATGCCATAGAACAGCCAGACAGCGCCGATGACCCCCCAGACCACCGCGCTGAGGGTTTTGAGCGAGCCTTCATCGGACCGCTTGTCCTGTTTACGCAAATCGGCGTCGCGAGCGCGAGCGTTCTCGTAAAAAGCCTTGAACGGCCCATGGCGTTCGGGTGAGATCTCATACAGGCGGGCAATAAGTATGGCGTCGGGACTGAGCGAAAAGGGGAACTGATAGGAGATGTTTATGGAAGGGACGCTCGAAACAACCTTCGCCATTGCGTCGGGAGCGGTTTTATCGATCAGGGTTTCGTAACAGGCGGCGAGATGCTGCTGAACGGACTGCTTGAAGGCCCTGAAGGGCCGCCGCTTCTCGAACTTGGCGTGAATGAAACAGGTCTCGAAGCAGGTTACTGCCTGGTCGAACTCTTTCAGGAACTCATAGCACCTGCCTTCCAGAAAGAGAGTATTGGCGAGACCGGAGATGCCATGTTGAAGGGGTCTCAGAAAAGGATGTCCGCGGGCATCGAAGCGGCGGAAGAAATCCTCTCCGCGCCGAAGCTTCTCGAGGGCCTGTTCATAGTGGCCCTGCTGAAAAAGAGCATGCCCGGAATAATACAGCTCATCGGCAATCTGCCATTTCGACATTCTCGGCATCAGGTTTATTGCGCGCCCAGGATGTTCTTGATCTTTGTCAGGATTTCCATGGGGCTGAAAGGTTTGACGATGTACTCATCAGCTCCCACTTCCTTTCCGCGCTCCTGCTCGGCAACCTGGCCCTTTGCCGTGAGCATGATGACGTAGGTCTTTTTGAGTTCGGGATCGTTCTTGACGGTGCGGCAGACATCATACCCGTTCATTTCGGGCATCATGATGTCGAGGAACAGGATGTGGGGGCGAAATTCACGCACTTTCCTGAGCGCGTCGGCCCCGTCCTTGGCGAGTGTTAATTTATAACCTTCGTCTTCCAGCAGATACGTGAGTGCTTCCCGGATGTTCTCGTTGTCATCGGCAATAAGTATTTTTTTCTGTTCCATAGCACCGCCATCGATTAGAGTTAGGATGAAAAAATGGTAACCGTAAAACTGGATTTTGTCAAGGAAGTTTCCGTTTATTTAACGGCCCGTCGGCGGATAGAGGAACAGTCCCCCTGTGCGATGGGGACTGTCCCTCTGCGAAAGGACTATGACGATAACCGCGGAAAGACCAGAAAAAATAGTCAAGTAAAGTAAAAGTTGAAAACGGAGGCCCCCTGGTGTACAATATGCTGGTTTGTGATGCATGCAGGAGCGTGATGAGGCTGAATGTTTTCCCTGCGTCGACCCGGGGTGCGCGCCAGGAGGAAGATCGCATTGCTTGAGATAGACTATGATGCAGTGCTGAGCAAAATACTGGCACGGGGGGGGGATTTTGCCGATCTGTATGTTGAACAGGGCGAGCCTTTTTCCATCCTCTGCGAGGAAGACCGGATCGAAAAGGTGGTTTCCGGCAGGGATTGGGGCGTTGGAGTCCGGCTGGTCACGGGAGGAAAGACAGCCTATGCTTACACGAATGACCTTACCACGGCATCGCTCAACGAACTGGCCGAAGCAGTAGGAAGGGCCGCGGCAGCGTCAAAAGACCCGTCCTGCGTCCCGATGCTGAATCTAACGAGGAAACGGCCTTCCGCCGATCTTCCCGTTCTTCGACCTCCCCGGGCCACAGACACCGCGAGCAAGGTGGCCCTGGTTATGGGCGCTAATGCGACAGCACGGGCTGTTGATCGGCGTATTCGGCAGGTGATGGTGGTCTATCGGGAAAATCTTCAAGGTGTGACGATCGCAGGCTCTGACGGGTTCATTGCAGGGGATGAGCGGACCTATGTGACCGCCTTCGTGCAGGTGATCGCGGCAGAAGGGGGCGTTGTCCAGACAGCTTATGAACCGGTGGGTGGATTCTGCGGTATGGAGCTGTTCGACGCGTCATCGCTCGAAGCAGCAGCTCAGCGGGCTGCGCAGCGGGCCGTCCTGATGCTCGGCGCTCGCAGGGCGCCGGCAGGCAAGATGGCCGTTGTCCTGTCGTCCGAGGCCGGCGGCACCATGATCCATGAGGCGGTGGGACACGGCCTGGAGGCGGACCTTGCCCAGTCAGGCCTGTCGATCTATTCAGGCAAGCTGGGTGCACAGATAGCGTCATCGTTGATCACCGTGATCGATGATGCCACGCTTCCAGGAAAGCGGGGTTCCTTCCGCTTTGATGACGAGGGAACGGCTGCGCAGCGGACCGTTCTTGTCGAAAAGGGGATACTCAGGTCCTTTCTCTACGATCGTCTGACTGCCATGAAAGACGGTGCTCGTTCTACAGGGAACGGCCGGCGCGAGTCCTACCGTCATCGACCGATCCCCCGCATGTCGAACACGTATATCGCTCCCGGCGACACGGATCCCGGCGACATCCTTCGTGATACGCCCTGCGGCCTGTATGTGCGAAAGATGGGAGGCGGCCAGGTGAACACCGTGAACGGCGATTTCGTCTTCGAGGTCAGCGAAGGATATCTGATAGAAAACGGCAGCATCGGCGAGCCTGTGCGGGGGGCAACGCTGACGGGGAACGGTCCCCGGGTGCTGATGTCTATCGATAAGGTTGGGTCTGATCTGGGTTTCGCGATCGGCACCTGCGGTAAGGATGGGCAGGGCGCGCCGGTGAGCGACGCCCAGCCGACGCTCCGGATACCCGATATCGTAGTTGGCGGCGAAGTACGGCAGTGAGGAGGACCGGGGCGAACGAGGCCCCTGCTTATGTTTGTCTTTATCAGGAAGCGGCTTGAGTTCAAGATCATCATCGCGCTGGCGTTCATTATCGGGTGCGTGATCGGCGTTTTTACCTACGTGGACATCCGGATCATGCGCGAAGACACGGTTCGTTCGCTGGAACAAAGCCTCAAGGTGCTTGCCACAGCCGTGAAGGGAAGTGTGAACGCGGCCATGGAGCGCGGTCACCATGAAGACGTTCAGCGCATCATGGAAGAGGTGAAGATCCCCTCTGTCATCGACCGGATATTGATCTATAACGCGCAGGGCAGGGCGCTGCGCTGTTCCGTTGATGCAGGCTCTGTGCACGAGGATTCCGTCGACATGGACGTCGATCCGTCCATTATGCAGGCAGTTTCGGAGAGCGATCAGACGGAGTTTCACGCTGCCGGCGGTCGGTACTCGTTATCCTACTTTTCGGCAATAGTGAACCGGCCCCAGTGCTACCGCTGCCACGGGAAAGAGGATAGGCTCAACGGGATACTGAGAATAGATTTTTCATTGCAGGACGTGGAACACGTGATCAAGGCCCGCCGGAACCGCATCCTGCTGCTCACGGCGGTCATGATCGCTTCGCTCACCGCTGCGCTGGCTCTTCTGCTCCGGCACATCGTGCATCGGCCCGTGCGGGAACTGAGAAGGGCCATGTCACGCGCCGAAGCAGGCGAGGAGCAGCCTTTGCTTTCCATGACGGGCGATGACGAACTCGCTGACCTCAAGAAGGGATTCGTTGCCATGATGGGCCGCATCGCCTCCCTGCATGAAATGAACATCCAGAAAGAGAAGGAACTTGCCAGGAGCCAGGAAACGGCACGGTTCCGAGCTGAGCTTCAGACCATGTTCGACGCCATGCCTGACGGCGTCATCCTGGCCGATCGCAACCTCAGGATCATCCAGAGCAATCCCCGTGCCCATGATCTTTTGCCCGGTCTTGACGCAGCCGAAGGCCGCATTGACCCCGAGCGCATGAAGCAGGCCGGCTGCCCTCATTACGGGATCCAGAAGGCGCTAAAGCAGGGAGGGATCTGCGAGCACCAGTGCCGCATATCGCTGCCCAACGGTGAATATCGTTATCTGCACAGCATCTGCGCGCCCATCCCAGATGAGGGCGGAGAAGGTTATGTGGTGGAGGTGATCCGCGACATTACCGACCGGGTCAGGACGGAGCGGGAGCTGGAGGAGAAGACGGCCGAACTCCAGGCCGCCAACCGGCTGCTTTCGAAGGTGGCGGTCACGGACGGCCTCACCCAGGTATACAATCGCAGGCATTTCGATGAACTGCTCTTCAAGGAGATCAAACGGTTCAAGCGCAGAAAATATGCCTATCTTTCGCTCATGATGCTCGACATCGATCACTTCAAGCGTTTGAACGATGAATACGGCCATCTGACCGGCGATATCGTACTGCGCGACGTTGCCAAGATGCTGCGGGAAGGCGTGCGGGAAACGGACACGATCGCCCGCTACGGCGGCGAAGAGTTCATCATCGTGCTGCCGGACACGCACCTTGACGGTGCGGAGTATAAGGCGGAAAAGATCAGAAATAACATCGAAAAGAAAGAATTCCCTGGACAGAAGGGACCCGTGCATATTACAATCAGCATCGGCGTGGCCGCCTATCGTACGGGCGAACCCCAGGACCTGATTCGGTCGGCCGATGAAGCGCTGTATCGCGCAAAGCATGAGGGTAGGAACAGGGTGATCACGGACAGAAGCAGCTGACGCTGAAGGGCGGCCTGACGCGGAAGAACGGAGTTTTATGATATTTCTCTTCAGAACTTGACATGTTTGTTCGAATGCTTATAACATCATGGCCTTCGGCCGTACACAAAGTTTGCAATTTGAAATTTTCAATTTCCAATTTTCAATTGCGGCCGGAGGCCGCGCTATGATCCGTGCTGCCATACTTACGCTCAGCGATCGGGGCTCGGAAGGCCTGCGGGAGGACGAGAGCGGAAAGCTCATCGCGCAGCTGCTCGGCAGGATTGAAGCTGATGTCAGCCATGCCGAGATACTGCCTGACGACGGGCCGCTGATCGTGTCGGCCCTCAGGAAGCTCGCCGATTCCGGAACCATCGATCTCATCGTGACCACCGGCGGCACCGGCGTGTCGCCCCGCGATGTGACACCCGAAGCGACGCGCGAAGTGATCGACCGGGAACTGCCGGGAATGGCCGAAGCAATGCGCGCCGAAAGCATGAAGCAGACACCCCATGCCATGCTGTCGCGGGCTGTAGCAGGGGTCAGGGGCAGGACCCTCATCATCAACCTGCCGGGAAGTCCCCGGGCCGTACGGGAGAACCTGTCCGTAGTGCTTCCTGCCCTTACCCATGCGATCAGGAAGATCCAGGGCGACAAAGCCGACTGCGGGAGTAAATAAAAGATACGGTTCTTAACTTCATCGCTCCATAATTCAAGGAGGGCTCATGACCTGTCCGCACTGCGGCAAGGAGATATTCGATAATCAGGCGTTCTGTCAGTACTGCGGAGGCAGAACAGGGAGCGGCTCGCCGCTGCCAACAACAGAGACAGGGGGCAGGAAGAAGACGGCCTGGGAGGACCGTGATGTTCACGGGTTCTTCGGCGGGATCTTACGGACGATCCAGTCTACCCTTTTCAGCCCCACGGAATTTTTCCGGACCATGACCGTCACCGGAGGGCTGACGGAACCGCTGCTTTTCTCCCTGATCATCGGCATGGTTGGCCTTATGATCTCCTATGTCTGGCAGATCCTGCTGCAGGGAACGATACAGAACTTTCTGCCGCCTGAGATGTCCTCTGCCGCCGGCTATGACATGTTTCACGGTCTGGGCATTGCCGTTTTGGCGATCCTTTCTCCGGTTGCTATCATTCTCTGGCTCTTTATCTGGTCAGGGATCGTGCATCTCTGCCTGATGCTCGTTCGCGGAGCGCGTCAGGGCTTCGAGGCCACGTTTCGGGCCGTGGCCTACAGCCACAGCACCTATCTGTTCATGGCCCTGCCCTTCTGCGGCGGGATCATTGCCGCCATCTGGTCCATCGTGCTGATCATCATCGGCCTGAAGGAAGCGCATGAGATATCAGGGGGCAAGGCCTCCTTTGCCGAACTGTTTCCCATCTTTCTGTGCTGTGGCGTTGCGATCATGGGAATTCTCTTCCTCGGCCTGATGGCCGCATCGGTGGGCGCACTCATGCAACAGTAAGTCTGCAGGAGAGAAGGGTATCATGCTCATTGCTTTACGGCAACGGGAACGGGGACAGATAGATTTTGGCCTTCTGTACGGCGGGATTGTGCTGCTGGGCCTGCTCGCGGTACGGTTTCTGCCGGTGGCTCGATTTCTTCCTTCCTGCTATTTCAGGAGTTTTTTGGGGATTCCCTGCCCCTCCTGCGGCACGACCCGGTCCATCGTTTCTCTTGTGCGGGGAGATGTCCTTGGCTCGCTTGTGATGAATCCACTCGCCGCTGTCGTCATTCACATTGCCCTCCTCTGGTTCGGCTATAGTGTTCTGGCCGCTCTCTTTGTTCTGCCCAGGCCTTCGCTCCTTCTGACGGAGAAAGAGAAGAACGCCGTCAGGCTGGGGGCCGTCATGCTGGCCCTGGCCAACTGGGCATATCTCGTCATTGCCCTGTGATCAAGGCAGTCAGCTCCCGCGGCGACAATTGTATTTACATTTATTTTCCGGTATGTTAATATCCAAATTCATCAGACATCCTGCCGTATTGCGTTCATCTCATCGCAAGGGGGAGACGGGTGGATTTTGCGGTCATCGGGGTCGACCTCGGCGGAACAAATGTTCGGGCAGCGGTGGTGAACCGCGACGGCGAGGTGCTGGCAAGGCATAAGGAAGCAACGCGAGCCTCTGAGGGCAGGGAGCGAGTGCTTAGCCGTCTGGTGGAGATCATCCGTGACCTGGAGCTGCAGGCGCGGAACAAGCAATATGAAGTCGCAGGGCTCGGTGTTGGAGCTCCAGGCGTGATAGAGGCGGGCAAGGGGATCGTGGTTAAATCACCCAACCTGCCCGATTGGAATAATTTCGCTCTCAGGAGCGCGCTTGAAGCAGCGGTCGGGCTACCGGTGGTCCTGGAAAATGACGCGAACGCTGCGGCCCTGGGCGAGCAGTGGCGCGGCGCAGGACGGGGCACTTCAAGCATGATACTGCTGACCCTCGGTACAGGCGTGGGCGGCGGCATCGTGCTTGACGGCAGGATCTGGCGAGGCGCTGACGGCATGGCCGGTGAGATCGGCCATATGACGCTTTTCCCCGGCGGACGGCAGTGTACCTGCGGGAACCGCGGCTGTCTTGAGATGTACGCGTCGGCTCGCGGAATTGTCCAGACCTATCGCGAGGCCGGCGCTTCCGGCAAATCACATCCCGAGGACGTGCTCACTTCCGAATCCATTTACAGCGCAGCCAGGGAGGGCGATCGCCGGGCCGCGGCAGTCATGCGGGATACGGGGCGCTTTCTTGGCATCGGGGTTGCTTCGTTGATCAATATCTTCAACCCGGAACGGATCGTCATAGGCGGAGGCGTCAGGGACGCCTGGCAGCTCTTTATCGACGCGGCCAGAGATGAGGTCCACCAGCGTGCCTTTGAAGCTCCGGCCAAGCGGGCTGCGATCGTGCCTGCTGAACTGGGAGACGACGCGGGCATGGTGGGCGCGGCAGCGCTTGCCTTCGGAGTTGTGTCGGGCGCCGTCTGAGCGGCCGACAGGGCTGCCTGGAATATTCAGCTAAGAAAGTTACGGTGCCGCGAGGCCCGACTGAGAATGTATGAGCAGTAAGGAAATCCGGAATTTTTCCATCATCGCCCACATCGATCATGGTAAATCAACCTTGGCCGACAGAATACTCGAGTTCACCGGCGCGCTGACGGACCGGGAAATGGTCGCGGCAGGCAAGGCCCAGGTGCTCGATGACATGGACCTGGAGCGCGAACGGGGCATCACCATCAAGGCCCACGCCGTGCGGTTGCAGTACCAGGCCCTTGACGGCGTCGAGTATGTGCTGAACCTGATCGATACACCCGGCCATGTGGACTTTACCTATGAGGTCTCCCGCAGTATGGCTGCCTGCGAAGGCGCGCTGCTGGTAGTGGACGCATCTCAGGGCGTGGAGGCCCAAACGCTGGCAAACGCCTATCTGGCGCTGGATCATAACCTCGAGATCGTTCCGGTGATCAACAAGATCGATCTTCCCAACGCCGACATCGAATCGACGAAAAAGCAGATCGAGGATGTGGTCGGGCTGGACGCTGAGACCGCCATCGCAGCAAGCGCTAAGGAGGGGATCGGCACCCGCGAAATTCTGGAGGCGGTCGTACGCATGATCCCGCCGCCGAGAGGCGAGGAGCAAGGTCCGTTCAGGGCGCTGCTCTTCGATTCCTGGTACGATGCCTATCAGGGCGTGGTGGTGCTCGTGCGGGTCGTTGACGGCGAGGTGCGGCCGGGCCGGAAGATCCGGATGCATTCCACCGGCGCGGTTTGTGAAGTGCAATCAGTGGGATTTTTCACGCCCAAAATGCTCCAGACCGAGAAGCTGACGAGCGGTGAGGTCGGCTATATTGTCGCAGGCATCAAACGGGTTGCCGACGCGAAGATCGGCGACACCATCATGGACGCCGAGCGGCCGGCGGTTCAGCCGCTGCCGGGATACAAGGACGTGAAGCCCATGGTCTTCGCCGGCCTCTATCCGATGGTCAGTGAAGACTATGAGGACCTGAAGGAGGCCCTGGAGAAGCTCAGGCTGAACGACTCGTCCTTTACCTACGAACCGGAAACGTCGCTGGCGCTGGGATTCGGATTCCGCTGCGGCTTCCTGGGCCTGCTGCACATGGATATCGTGAAAGAGCGCCTGGAGCGGGAGTTCGGGATGGCGCTGATCCCGACAGCTCCCACGGTCGTGTACCGGGTGACCCGGATTGGCGGCGAGATGGTGCTCGTGGACAATCCGGCCAAACTGCCGAATATTCAGGAGATCGAACGGATCGAAGAACCCTTCATCATTGCTTCGATCATTACTCCCGAATCTTTCGTGGGGTCGCTGATCGCCCTGTGCCAGGAGCGGCGCGGCATCCAAAAAGAGATCAACTATATCACCAAGGACCGGGTGCTCATCAAGTATGAGCTTCCCCTGAACGAGATCGTGATGGATTTTTATGACCGTCTTAAATCCATCACCAAAGGGTATGCTTCGCTCGACTACGAACTGAGCGGATATGTGGAGTCGGACCTTGTGAAGCTTGATATTCTGCTGAACAGTGAGCCGGTAGACGCCCTGTCGCTTATTACGCACCGCGACAAGGCGGCGCTGCGCGGCAGGCAGCTGTCGGAGAAGCTGAAGGAAGTCATCCCCCGCCAGCTCTACGAGGTCGTGATCCAGGCCGCTATCGGCGCGAAGATAATCGCCCGTGAGACCGTGAAGCCCCTTCGCAAGAACGTGACAGCCAAATGCTACGGAGGCGACATCACGAGAAAGCGGAAGCTGCTGGAGCGCCAGAAAGAGGGCAAGAAGCGGATGAAGCAGGTGGGGAGCATTGAGCTTCCCCAGGAAGCATTCCTTGCCGTTCTCAAAGTCGGCGAGTGATACTGAAGTTTTGGAGGCGGGATGTCGGAACGTGAAGACCAGCTTATACGCGAGAACCTTTTGAAACATCGGAAGCTTGTCGACAGGATATCATTGGTGTTCCGGTCCATGAGGAAGCGCGGTACCATCTACCGGGAATACGTCGAGCCCCTCCTGATCGCGGTGGTCGCGGCACTGTTCATCAGGCAGTTCGTGGTGGAGGCCTTCAAGATCCCATCTGGTTCCATGATCCCGACCCTGCGGATCGGCGATCATTTGCTTGTGAACAAGTTCGTGTACGGACCGCGCATTCCTTTTACGGACCTGCGGATATTCACCTGGAAGGAGCCGAAGCGGGGTGAGATCATCGTCTTCCGGTACCCCGAGGATGAGACGAAGAACTTCATCAAGCGTGTGGTGGGCGTTCCGGGAGACAAGATCCAGATTATCCGGGGAAGGCTCATGATCAATGACACGCCTGTGTCGATCGTTGAACTGAATGTGCCTGAAGAAGAACAGCGGGATGCCGGTTATTCCCTTTACGGGCGAACCAGGCAGTATGAAGAAGATCTCGGCGGCGTAAAACATCGAATTCAGTACCAGTGGGGTCTTGCCGACAAGGATTACGGTCCACTGCTGGTGCCGAAAGATTCCGTATTCGTCATGGGGGATCATCGCGACAACAGCCAGGACAGCCGCGTATGGGGGTTCGTCAAGTTTAATAAGATCCTTGGCCGCGCGCTGGTCATCTACTGGTCCTGGGACGGGAAGGACCGATGGGTTCGCTGGGAGCGGATAGGAACGCTGATACGGTGAACACGCAGTTCCGCTATAAGCGAGGTTGCTGCAAGGGGGAAAAGGGACAGTCCCCTTTGGTTCCAGGGGGACTGTCCCTGTCATGCGAGAGGAGGAATTGAGCATGCAGGTATTCGGGAATGAATTCGGCGGCAGCAGGCTGAAGGTCTACCTGTGGTTTCTGGTCCTCGGTCTTTTGATCCATGCGGCGTTGCAGCTTGTCCCGCCCTACATGGACTTTCTTCGCATGAAGGACACTATGACGGTAAAGGCAGGGGTCGCCCAGGTGCTGAAGGACGAAGAGATCATGCGCGACCTCGTGGCTAAGGCCAAGGAGCTTGACCTGCCGCTTACTGAAGAATATTTCATCATGGATCGTGACAATGATCGGCGGAGGATGAAGATCAGCACGGCCTGGGACGTGGATGTGAAATTTCTCGGCAATGTCTATGTATATACGTATCATTTTCGGCCCGTTGTTGACGAAAGCTTTATGAGCTTTATGCGGTAGCGAAGGCCTGCTCCTCCCCAGAGGGGTTGCAGCGGCAGTGAAAAGGAGTTTGTGTGATTCGGAGTATGACAGGATACGGCAGGGCGGACGCTCGGAGCGGCACCAGCAGCTTTGCCATCGAGATCCGATCGGTGAACAGCAGGTTCATTGATATCCAGATGAGGACCCCCAAGGTTCTCGTTCCCCTTGAACCACGGATACGGAAAGCGATCCAGGAGAAGTTTTCGCGGGGCCGCTTTGATCTATTCGTCACCAGGAACGGCGAGGGCGCCAGGGCCGGCCGGATAGCCCTGGACAGCGACCGCGCTGATCAGTATGTGAAGGCCCTGACCGAGCTGAAGCGCAGATACTCCCTGCCCGACGATGTGGACCTGGCCTTGCTTGCCGGCAGAGAGGGCGTCTTTACGGCGGAAGAGGCACCTGATGACGCGGAAGCCCTCTGGAAGGACCTTGCAGGCGGCATGGCCAAGGCCTTTGAAGCGCTGGACGTGATGCGCGTTGACGAGGGAAAGGCTCTTGCCCGGGATATATCGTCACGGCTCGTGAGGATTGAAGAGCTCGCCCAGGAGATCGGTGTCCGCGCGCCCCGGTCACTGGAGGAAGCCAGGAAGCGGTTGACGGACAGCGTCCGGAAGCTCCTTGGCGATGCAGAAGGCGTTCACCATGAGCCGGACCCGCTGCGGATGGCGCAGGAGATAGCCCTGCTGGCCGACCGGACGGACATCAGCGAGGAACTAACCCGGTTTGCAAGCCATCTTCGCCAGTTCCGTTCCCTGCTTGCAGCCGGCAAGACGGAAGCTGTCGGCAGAAAGCTCGATTTTTTGCTGCAGGAACTGAACCGTGAGGTGAACACGCTCGCATCAAAGGCTCAGGATGCAGATATTTCTTATGGCGCAGTGAATATCAAGGCGGAGCTCGAAAAGATCAAAGAGCAGGTACAGAACATCGAGTAACGGCATGGCGAATAGTATCGTAAACATCGGATACGGCAACCTGGTGATGGCAGCGAAGGTCGTGGCGGTGCTTTCCCCGGAGTCGGCGCCCATGCGCCGCATCAGGGAGGATGCAAAGGAGCGGAAGATGCTGATCGATGCCACGCAGGGACGAAAGACCCGGGCGATCATCATTACGGACAGCGATCACGTGATCCTTTCCGCGGTGCAGGTGGAAACGCTTCTGCAGCGGTTCTCTGGCGGAGGAGGCGATTGATGCCGGTGAAGGGCCAGATATTCGTCGTTTCCGCGCCGTCGGGCGCAGGCAAGACCAGCCTCTGCAGGGCCGTGACGGATGCACTCGATAATCTCACCCATTCTGTTTCCACAACGACGCGGAAGCCCCGGACGGGCGAGATCGATGGGCGGGATTATTTTTTTGTGACCGAGGACCGGTTCAGAAGCATGGTGGAAGCCGGTGATTTCGTCGAGTGGGCCGAGGTCCACGGGAACCTCTACGGCACGTCCCGGCGCATGCTCGAGGACCTGGTGGACCGGGGGATCGACGTGATCCTCGATATCGACACTCAGGGTGCAACACAGATCAAGGAGAAGTTCGATTCCCCCGTCTTTATCTTCATCATGCCGCCGTCCCTGGAGATACTTGAAGAGCGGCTGCGAAACCGCAGATCGGACCGGGACGATGAGATCAACCGGAGAATGGCAAGGGCGCGGGACGAGATCCGGGATTTCCGCAGGTATGACTTCATCGTCGTGAACAGGGATTTTGACAAGGCCCTTCATGATCTGCGTTCCATCATCATAGCCGCTCGGTGCCGCACCGAGTTGCTCGATCCGGACTGGATCAAAAGATTGCAGTAACTATCGATACAGGTCGTCACAATCGTGAGGAGGTTCACTGGTATGAAACCGGCACAGGACATCATTTCATTGCCCATCGAGATCAAGGCAGAGATCGCCGATTCGAAATTCCGCTTGGTGCATATGGCTGCACAGCGCATGCGGAGGCTTTCGGCCGGACAGCCGCCGCTCGTCGTATCCACATCCATCAAGGATACCACGGTGGCGCTTGAAGAGGCCGTCATAGGCGGCTTGCCCTATGTTATCGGTGAGGAAGCGCTGCAGGCAAAGGAAGAGTACCAGAAGCAGCAGGAACAGGCGCGCATCGACGAGGAGCTCTCGGCCAAGGAAGAGGAGATCCGCAAGGAACTGAGCGTATATCTCTCAGCCTCCCAGGAAGATGCCGAGCCCGGCGAGGAAGTCGAGGCCGCGGAATCATCCGAGGAGGATGCCGAGGAGGAGCCCGGCGACGAAGGCGAGGAAGCGCAGCCGGCAGAGTAGTGCAGCGTACAGGGAGCGCGGGGACGCAGTGATGAAGATCATGCTCGGCATCACGGGGAGTATTGCCGCCTACAAGGCTGTGGAGGTCCTCCGAAAGCTTGTGGAAGCCGGCGCAGAGGTGCGTGTTGTCATGACCAGGAACGCCGCACGGTTCGTGGCTCCCCTGACCTTCCAGGCCCTGAGCGCCCGTCCGGTACTGGTCGATGAGTTCAGCGGGTGGGATCCCTCTTCGATAGGGCATATAGCCGTGAGCGAGGGTCTTGATTGCGCGCTGGTGGCGCCGGCAACTGCAAACGTGATCGGCAAAGCCGCTGCCGGCATCGGCGATGATGCGCTGTCATCAACCCTTCTGGCCCTTGACTGTCCGCTCCTCATGGCGCCGGCCATGAATGATCGAATGTACCGGCATGCAGCAACGCAGCGCAATCTGAACGTTTTGCGGGAGCGTGGCGTGCGAATCGTCGATCCTGATACGGGCCCCCTTGCCTGCGGAGCAGAAGGGTGCGGTCGTCTGGCATCGCCGGACAGGATCGTACAAGAGGTGTTGGCACTGTTTGCACCCCGCGATCTTTCAGGTCGAACCGTTGTTGTTACAGCCGGTCCGACACGCGAAGCCGTTGATGCTGTCCGCTTCCTGAGCAATCCCTCTTCGGGGAAAATGGGCTTTGCCCTTGCCAGGGCCGCACAGGCGCGCGGCGCGCGCGTCAGGCTCATAACAGGCCCTGTAGCCATCGATTGGCCAGCGGGCGTAGATGTGAGAAGCGTGTTGAGCGCTGCGGATATGCACAGCGCAGTCATGGAGCTGGCAGGGGACGCAGACGTGGTGATCATGGCTGCCGCTGTTTCCGATTTCAGGCCCCTGCAGCCATCTGGCCGCAAAATCAAGAAGGAGGCTGCGCCTGACGAGATCCGCCTTGAGCGCACTGCAGACATTCTCGCAGAGCTGGGAAAGAACGCCTCGGGCCGCGTTCTCGTCGGATTCGCCGCCGAGACCGATCAGGTTCTGGAACATGCCCGAGCAAAACTGAAGGCCAAGAATCTTGATTTGATCATTGCGAACGATCTCAATCGCGAGGGAGCCGGATTCGGCGAGGACACGAACATCGTCACGATGATCACGCGCTCCGGAGAGACCACTGACTTGCCCCTTATGAGCAAGGACCAGATCGCTGCGAAAATTGTGGACAAGGTCGCGGAAATACTGAGAAAGCAAGGGGAATCAGCTTGACATTTATCTCTGGTTTTTGATAGTATTTTTTTGGTCAGGTAAAACGCGGAACCTTATGGCACATGAAGAATCTGAAATAGCGAAACTGACGGAACGTATCGCTAAGGATCCCAAATCCAAGCTCTTTGTGCCTCTTGCGGAAGAATACAAGAAGGCAGGGGACCTGGAAATGGCGCTTCATGTTTTGACCGAAGGATTGAAGAACAATCCCGGGTACGTAACGGCCAAGTCATTTCTGGGCCGTCTGCTCGTAGAAAAGGGAGACCTCGCAGGAGCGAAGAAGGAATTCGAAGAGGTTGTCAAGGCGATTCCCGACAACCTCCTGGCGCAGAAAAAGCTGGGAGACATCAATGCGCTGCAGGGCAATAGTGCGGGGGCGCTTGCCCATTATAAGGCAGCGCTGGCGCTTACCCCCAAGGATGAAGAACTTTCATCGATGATCGCTGATCTGCAAGCAGGGCGATCCATTGCCGGGAGATTGCCTGTTCCAAAGCTGCAGCCCGCACCACCTGCTGCGCCGAAGCAAGCAGCTCCTGTCCAGGGAACTGCAGCGCCGATTGCCCTGAAGGGTCAGGCTGTGCAGGCTGCGGTGCCGGGGCTTCGGGCGAAAGCCGCAGTTCCTCAGGCAGAGGAGCCGGAAGAGATTCTTGCTCTCGATCCAATCCCTGCGGCACCTGCTCCGGAGGCGCCGACAGTGAAGGCCGGTCTTTCCGGCCCAGATCCTGATTTTGACTTTCTTGCCGAAACAGCGGTCCTGCCTGCTGTTGCACCCGGCAGGGCGCTGCAGCATGATCTGCCTGGACCGTCACCTGCGCCGTCCGTGCCGGAAGACAAGGATGATCTGTCGACGGACACGCTTGCTGAGCTCTACATCGCCCAAGGGTTTTTCGAGAAGGCCATCGATATCTACCAGCGGATGGCAGCTGAAAATCCCGGCAATGCAGCGCTGAGCCGCAAGCTGAAGGACGTACGGGCCATGGCAGGCATTGCACCCTCCGCTGATGCGGTCATGCCTGACCAGGGACATGAAGCGGCAGGCGGGGTCCGGGAATGGTCACCGGCATATTCCGCCCATCCCGATGCTGCTGCCGCTATGCCCCTTGCCGGAGATTTTGCTTCGCAGGAGCAGGGGACGGGACAAGGTGATCAGGCGGACCGGGGCGGTGCGTTCGGAGGGGCGACGGGAGATAATCGTCGCCAGACTGTCGCCCGGCTTGAGCACTGGCTAAAAAATATCATGAAGGAGAAGAACAGGTAAATGCCCTTTTCCGATATTCTAAAAGAACTCGTGAATGGAACGGAGGGTGCCATCGGAGCCCTTGTCGTCGGCGTTGACGGGATCCCTGTTGACGAGTTTTCCGTCGACCAGGCCATGGACCTTCAGTCCATGACGGTGGAATATGCTTCGCTCCTGAAGGAGATCGAAAAAGGATCTCGGGCGGCACAGCTCGGGTCGACGCGGGAAGTTACGGTTATGGCAGACCGGGCCATGGTCATGCTGCGGCGGCTCAATGCGGAGTATTTTTTGGTCCTCGTCATCGGGCCGAACGGCAATTTCGGCAAAGGCAGGTTTCTTCTCCGTATGTCGGTTCCTAAATTTCTTAAAGAGTTCTAAGACAGCCGCGGTCGATCCATTCATCAGTGTACAGCAGCTTCCGGTCCCGCTCTTCACCCGTCCGGGCGCTGTGCTGAGAGTATGCGTATGTTGCTGCATCCATGAAGGAGGTTTTGTACCGGCACCTTGCGGGAAAACCAATGAAGATCCTCGTTATCCATGGACCAAACCTGAACCTGCTCGGCACGCGCGAGCCCGAGATCTACGGCTCCCTTACGCTCGACGACGTGAACGAGCGGATTTCGAAGCTGGCGTCGGAGTTGGGCGTGGAGGTGGAGTTTTTTCAGTCCAACCATGAAGGGCAGCTGGTGGACGCTATCCAGGGTGCCGTCGGTCGCTGCCAGGCAATCGTTATCAACCCGGGCGCCTATACGCATACGAGCGTCGCGCTGCGTGATGCTGTGGCGGGGACGGGAGTTCCCACCATTGAAGCCCATCTATCCAACATTCACCGGCGAGAGGAATTCCGGAAGCATTCCTATATTGCCGGGGTCGCGGCTGGCCAGATCTGCGGCTTTGGACCTGACAGTTATCTGCTGGCCCTACGGGCTGCCGTGGGGCTTGTGAAGAAATGAATGGCAGGCCGGAGCAGGTGAGGCGAAGGAAGCTCAGGAAGCGCATGGCTGAACTCGGTATCAGCTCGCTGCTCGTGACCAGGCGGGAGAACATCAGATACCTCACAGGCTTTACCGGATCAGCAGGAGTTGTTGTGCTGTCCGGCACTACGACGCATCTGATAACGGATTTTCGCTATAAAGTGCAGGCAGCCAGGGAAGCTGCGGGAGTCACGATACGCATCCAGAAGAACGACTGGATAGAGGCGTTTCATGAACTGGGCCGCAGGATCGGCATGCAGGAAGTCTGGTACGACGAGTCTTCCCTGACCGGAGACACGCTCAGAAAGCTGCGCGCTCCTAGTCTGAAATTGATGGGGCGTGGAGACGTCGTAACCGATCTGCGCAAGCGCAAGGACCAGCGTGAGATCCAGAGCATCAGAACGGCCCTTCGCAGGGCTGAACGTTCTTTTCGAGATTTGGCGCCCTCCATCCGTCCGGGTGTGACCGAGCAGGACCTGGCATTGCAACTGGAATTCCTGATGCGCAGGAAAGGCGCGCGCCGCGCAGCATTCGATATCATCGTGGCATCGGGCGGGAACGGCGCCATGCCCCATGCATCAGTCACCAACAGACGTCTTCGCAGGGGAGACCTGGTGACCTTCGATTTTGGTGCAGAGGCTGACGGGTATTTCTGCGATCTTACGAGAACGCTTTGCGTCGGCAGCCCTGACCGGAAGCAGCGGGAGATCCATGAACTTGTGCAGCGGGCGCAGCAGGCCGCCATCGATGCGATCGGTCCTGGTGTTGCCTGCAGCACCGTAGATGCTGCAGCCCGTGACATCATCGCAGGGGCCGGGTACGGTGATGGATTCGGTCACGGCACCGGCCATGGTGTGGGACTCATGGTGCATGAAGCCCCCCGGTTGTCGCCGATGTCCAAGGATGTGCTCGAGCAGGGAATGGTCGTGACGATCGAACCGGGAGTGTATATCCCCGGGTGGGGCGGTGTACGGATCGAGGACATGGTCCTGGTGAGTGAGCAGGGAGCAAAGGTCCTATCATCGCTTTCCCGGGGGTGGAATGTCGCTGCACCGCGTAGAACCGTCCAAACAATAAAAAAGAGGTAAAGGGAGGAAGACAGAAGTGCCAGTTTCAACTGCGGAGTTCAGAAACGGATTAAAGATCGAACTGGACGGCGAGCCCTATGTAATCGTTGATTTCCAGCATGTCAAGCCGGGCAAGGGCGGGGCCTTTGTGCGGACGAAGATCAAGAGCCTCAAGTCGGGGAACGTGATAGACCGCACTTTTCGGTCCGGTGAAAAGGTGGATAACCCCGATCTTGAAGAAAAGAAGATGCAGTATCTCTATTCCACAGGTGATGAGCGCGTGTTCATGGACAGCAGCACCTATGAACAGGTTTCACTCAGCGAAAAGCAGCTGGGCGACAGCGTTGACTATCTCAAGGAGAACATGGAGATCAAAGTGCTGAATTTCCGGGGAACGCCCATCTCCGTCGAACTGCCCATGTTCGTGGAGCTGAAGATAGCGCAGACCGATCCGGGCGTGCGCGGAGATACGGCTTCGGGCGGATCAAAACCCGCAACACTTGAGTCCGGCGCCGTGGTCAAGGTGCCGCTCTATATGAACGAAGGCGACATCATCAAAGTGGATACGCGCACCGGTACGTTCATCGAACGGGTGAAACAATAGGGGTGCAGTTCGATTTCGTTAGCTGTCCTGGTCCGGCAGCACAGGAGCCATACTTATTTATTGTTTGAAGGAGCGATCATGAACCTGAAAGAGTTGAAAGAGCTCATCGATATCCTCAAGGACACGGACATTTCGGAGGTGGAGGTAGAACGCTCCGGAGTGAGGGTAAAGATCAAGAAAGGCGGCGATATCACCTACCACACAGCCATGCCGCGCATGGAGTATCCCCCCGCCGCCCTTGTTGCGCCCTCCGTTCCGGCTCCGGTGATCGAACAAGCGCAGGCTGCCAAGGCAATCGAGGCCGCCAAGGCGAACCAGATCAAGGTGGCTTCACCGATTGTGGGGACCTTTTACCGGGCAAGCTCTCCGGACAAGCCTGCTTATGTGGAGGTGGGCGATGTAGTAAAGAAAGGCCAGATCCTTTGCATCATCGAGGCGATGAAGCTTATGAACGAGATCGAATCTGAAGCGGCCGGCAAGGTGGTGCAGGTACTTATCGAAAGCGGCCAGCCCGTTGAATACGGGCAGGCGCTCTTCCTGATCGAATCGGTGTAGCGTCGTTGTTCGTGGCAATGAAAGAAATGAAATTCGATTTGTTTTTCGAGGTGTATGCGTGTTCAAAAAAATACTGATTGCCAATCGCGGTGAGATCGCCCTTCGGGTCATTCGCGCCTGTAAGGAGATGGGGATCAGGACCGTGGCGGTCCATTCCACGGCCGATGCCGATTCGCTTCATGTGCGCTTTGCAGACGAGAGCGTCTGCATAGGTCCTCCCCGCAGTTCCGACAGTTATCTGCATGTTCCGTCTATCATCAGCGCAGCGGAGATCACCGACTCCGAGGCGATCCATCCGGGATACGGTTTCCTTGCCGAGAATGCCAGTTTCGCCGAGGTCTGCAATTCGGCAGGCATAAAATTCATCGGACCAAGCCCCGAGAGCATCAAGCTCATGGGTGATAAGGCCATTGCCCGGGACACGGCCAAGAAGGCAGGTGTACCCGTGCTTCCGGGAAGCGACGGCATCGTTATGGATGAGGCCGTTGCCGTTGAGATAGCCAGGGACCTCGGTTTTCCCGTCATCGTCAAGGCCTCAGCCGGCGGCGGCGGAAAGGGCATGCGTGTCGTTCTGGAAGAGGCGGATTTTGCCTCCGCCTTCGTGATGGCCCAGTCAGAAGCGCTTGCAGCGTTCGGAAACGCCGATGTCTATGTGGAGAAATACATCTCCCAGCCCCGGCATATCGAGATCCAGCTCCTCGCCGATGAGAAAGGCAATGTAATATCGCTGGGCGAACGGGAATGCTCGATCCAGCGGCGGCACCAGAAGCTCGTTGAGGAGGCGCTGTCGCCCACCGTTGACGCGCCTCTCAGAAAGCGCATGGGAGAAATGGGCATCGCCATCGCGAAGGCAGTTCGCTACCGGAACGCCGGGACCATCGAGTTTCTGATGGACGAAAACCGGAACTTCTACTTCATGGAAATGAACACCCGGGTCCAGGTGGAACATCCTGTTACGGAGCTTGTTACCGGCGTGGATATCGTGAAGGAACAGATCCGTATTGCTGCGGGTCTACCGCTTTCGATCACGCAGGAACAGGTGACATTCCGGGGGCACAGCATCGAATGCCGTATCAATGCGGAATGCCCTGAAAAATTCACCCCCTCACCGGGACGAATCACCACCTTCAATCCGCCGGGCGGGCCTGGCGTCCGAGTGGAAACGGCGGCCTACACGCAGTATGTGATACCGCCCTATTATGATTCGATGATCGCCAAACTGATCGTATATGCAGACACTCGTTCCGAGGCCATTGCCCGGATGCTGCGAGCCCTCGATGAGTTCATCATCGAAGGTGTAAAGACCACGATCCCTCTGCACAAGAAGATCCTGTCAGACCCTGATTTTCATAGTGGAAATATCTCGACGAAGTTCATGGAGCGGTATTATAGTCCTGCCCCGGTCACGTAACATACGCGGCGTCTGCCTGATCATTGATCAGGAATCGCTGCATTCGGGTGCTGACGAGGCCCTGTTTCAGGCGCTGGCCGCAGGGGTGCGCTTTTTTCAATATCGTTCGAAAAAGAGCACCAGAAAAGCGCTGTTCGACAGGGCAGTAACGCTTGCCGCCACAGCACATCGGGCGGGAGCGCTCTTTTTTGTGAACGATCATGTCGATGTCGCCATTGCAGCAGGAGCCGATGGAGTGCACCTCGGTCAGGAAGACCTCCCCATAGAATTAGCGCAAAAACTAGCCGGCACTGAATTTCTGATCGGGATTTCGACGCATGATCTCGATCAAGCGAAGGCTGCACAGAAAGCCGGAGCCGATTATATCGGCTTCGGACCGGTCTTTCCGACAACAACAAAGGACGCCGGCAGGGTACAGGGACTGGAAGAGTTGGGAAGGATCTGCGCTTCCGTTTCTATTCCTGTCATCGCCATCGGCGGAATAAATAACGATAACGCGGGCGATACGATTAGCGCAGGCGCAGCCGGCATCGCGGTCGTTTCTTCGGTCCTCTCCGCGCCTGACATGAATGCGGCGGCGGAAAATATGGTCAAGATTGTGGAAGCTGTGCTCTCATGATCACAGACGCTGCAGATAAAAAGGATCGGCAATGCCGAATTTCATAGCCTTGTAACACAGTAAGCGACAGTGCGATCGGCTGGCCAGAGTAATTGTATCGTGCAGAGAAACGGCCCATGGTTCAACCTAAAAACGGCAGTTGGCCGCAGATTCACCCCGTTAGAAATAAGAACCTTCTAACGGGGTAAACGCGTATTTTTGCAGATGTAACCAGGCGTTCGGACAGAAAGGGGCTTCACCCCAAAGGTGATTCTTTTTCAACAGCAAAAGAGTTTTTTTGTCTGTTTTTGTCCGATCGTATCGGATTTTATCCGCGTCCAAATACTTTTTTCAGATTTAACGGTTCCGGCCGGTCCGAGGTTCTTCGGAGGGGGTATCATGAGAAAAATAGTGAGATCCATGATGATCTTGTCTTTGCTCGCTGCGCTTGCCGGCTGCGCCAAGGACGACTCCGAGGTCATCAAGATCGGCGCAGTCGGTCCCATGACGGGCGACCAGAGCAAAATGGGGACGGACCTGAAGAATTCCGTAGAACTGGCCGTTGCCGAATGGAACGAGAGGGGCGGGGTGCTGGGCAAAAAGATCGTGATGATCGCGGGCGACGACCAGGCAGACCCGAAGCAGGCCGTTTCAATGGCGAATAAATTCATCAACCAGAAGGTCGTGGGCGTCGTAGGCCACTGGAATTCAAGCTGCTCGATCCCGGCGTCAAAATACTACAATGACGAGAATGTGGTGATGATCACCCCTGCGACGACGAATCCCAAGCTGACCCTCCAGGGTTTCAGCAGGGTGTTCCGTGTCTGCGGCACCGACGACCAGCAGGGGCGTATTGCCGCCGAATTCGTCGTAAACAAACTGAAGCCCGCCCGGATCGCCGTGATTCACGACAAGACCGCCTATGGCCAGGGACTGGCAGAGTATTTCAAGAAGGCCCTGGGTGAAAAGGTCAAGATCGTCTTTTACAACGGTATCGTTCTCCGGGACGCCGACTATAAGGCTGTGCTTACGGCGATCAAAGAAACGAAGCCGGACGCCTACTTTTTCGGCGGCGTCTATCCCGAGGCGGGACGGCTCGTTCGACAGGCCAACGAGATCGGTCTTGCTGCTCCCATGATCACCGGCGACGGCGTCTTTGATCCCACCTTTATCGATATAGCCGGAAAGGCCGCAGAAGGAGCATTTGTCACCTTTGGCAGGGACCCATCAGGGTTGCCGACAGCCCAGTCCTTCATCTCAAAATATACGGCCCGCTACGGCAGTCCCGGCCCCTATTCGCTAAATGCCTATGATGCGGCCAACATCATCCTGAGCGCCATTGAAAAGACAGGCACGACCGACGGGGCGAAGCTGGCCGCGTATATTTCAAAAACCACTTTCAAGGGCGGTTTCGGTGATATTGCATTTGACAAGAATGGCGACGTAAAAAAGGCGCCCTATGTGGTCTGGGCGGTCAGGGACGGGAAGTTCCAACAGGTCCCGTAAGGTCCTTCAGATGTTCATGCAGCAGCTCATAAACGGACTCGCCCTGGGAGCCGTGTATGCCCTGATCGCACTGGGTTACACCATGGTTTACGGCATCCTGCAGCTCATCAACTTCGCTCACGGCGAAGTGTACATGCTGGGCGCCTATCTGGGCATCATCGTCCTCGGAATTTTGACCGCTCTTGGCCTTCCGGCCTACAGTCTGCCGCTCACTATTTTCATAACTCTCGGTCTGTCAATGCTCTTTTGTGCGGCCTATGGCGCAACGATCGAACGCATTGCCTACCGGCCGCTTCGCGGCGCGTCTAGGCTGGCGCCGCTCATCAGCGCAGTGGGAATGTCCATAATTCTCCAGAACATCGTCATGCTCCTGCAGGGGAAGGAATACAAGTATCTGCCTCCCGTCATTTCGTTCGAGGGCTATGCGCTGTTCGGGGCCAGGATATCACCGGTCGAGATATTCATCCTGGGAGCGTCGATCCTGCTGATGCTGGGGCTCCAGCTCTTTATCTCACGCACGAAGATGGGCAAGGCTATGCGCGCAACAGCCCAGGACAGGATCATGGCCGGCCTGACGGGAGTCAATATCAACAGGGTGATCGGCGTCACCTTCATGATCGGATCGGCCCTTGCTGCTGTTGCGGGCGTCATGGTGACCCTCTCGTACGGAGTTGTGCACTTCTTCATGGGCTATACAGCGGGACTGAAGGCCTTCACCGCTGCCGTACTCGGCGGCATCGGCAGCATCCCCGGCGCCATGCTCGGTGGTTTCATGCTCGGAATAATCGAAAACTTCGGTGCAAGCTATATCTCGAGCGTGTATAAAGACGCATTTGCCTTTGTCGTGTTGATACTTACCCTCATCATCCGGCCGTCTGGTCTTATCGGTCCCCGGGAACTGGATAAGGTCTGAGGCGGTCAGAAATAATTCCGAAAAAAATCGTTGTATTTTTGCTGTTTTTTTCCGTATTGACTTTTCCCGGTCCATCACTTATCATGTTCGCCCATGTATGAACTTATGATCGAATCGAGATTTGCTGCAGCGCATCAGCTTCGCGGTTACCAGGGAAAATGCGAAAAGCTGCACGGCCATAACTGGCGGGTTACGATGGCCGTGACGGCTGAGCGCCTGAACGAGCAGGGGCTCGCCATAGATTTTACCGACCTCAATAAGGCTCTGCGCGAAGTGCTGGATCAGCTGGAGCACAGCTTTCTGAACGATATTTTCCCGTTCACCGAGATCAATCCCTCCTCCGAGAACCTGGCGAAGTGGATCTACGACGGCCTCGCAAAGAAACTGAATGACGACAACCTCGAGGTCGCGAGCGTCACCGTCTGGGAATCTGATACGGCTTCTTCCAGTTATTTTGAATAATGGACGATAGGTCTGCTGCGAAAGGCAAGGCGTTGCTTTCCTTTGCCGTTGATCTCGGCGTTGATTCCGCCGAGGTCTATCTTCGTTCCGCCCTGTCCACCACGGTGGAGGTCAAGGACCAGGCTGTCGAGGCCTTTGACCGGGCGCGCGAGGTCGGCGCCGGACTCCGTGTCTTTGCAGAGGGCCGGTCCGGTTTCGCCTTCTCCACGGACCTATCCGACAAGGCCCTGCACCAGCTTGCTGATGCTGCCGTGACGAACGCCAGGAGCACGGATCCCGACCCTTTTCTCGCCCTTCCCGACGTTTTCCCGCCTACCCACAAGAACCTGAACATTTTCGATCCTGTTCTCGCCGCTCTTGATGACCAGGAAAAGATCGCCCGTGTCATGGCCATGGAACGCGAGGCCTTTGGTGTTGATCCGAGAATCCGTCGGATCAGAAAGGCCTCAGCACGGTTTTCGTCATCCATGACGGTGTTGATGAGCACGTCAGGCGCCAATGTCGAATACCGGGGGACGGCCGGATATGCAAGCATGGAGGCGGTTGCGGAAGCTGACGGCGAGTCCCAGGCAGGCTGGGAGTTTGATGCCCATCGTTTTTACGACAGGCTCAATATCGAGGAGGTCGGGCGCAAGGCTGCGCAACATGCCCTTGACCTGCTCGGCGCCCGCAGCATCCCTTCTGTCAAGGCGCCGGTGGTCCTTGATCCGCTCACGGGTGGCGAGCTGCTCTCGCTGCTCGTATCGGGATTGTCGGCCGAGAACGTCCAGAAAAAGAAATCCCTGCTGGCGGGAAAGCTCGGTCAAATTGTCATATCGCCTTTGCTGACGGTCTACGACGACGGGTTGCTTGATGCAGGCTTCGGGACCGCGCCGTGCGATGATGAAGGTGTTCCGGTAAGAACGAAAAAGGTGATCGATGGCGGCAGGCTTGCCATGTTCCTGTATAATTCCTATACCGCGCGGACAGAAGGCACCTCTTCGACGGGCAACGGCATACGCGCAGGTTTTCGGGGCGTGCCCGGCGTAGGCGTTACGAACTGCTATATAGAACCAGGCAAAGGGTCCTGCCAGGACCTTGTGAGAGACACTGAAAAGGGATTGTATGTGATCGAACTTCTGGGAGCGCATACGGCGAATCCTGTATCAGGGGATTTTTCCGTCGGTGCTACGGGGTTCTGGATCGAGAAGGGCAGGATCGTCCATCCCGTTCGCGAAGTGACGCTGGCAGGGAATATTCTTGAGCTCATGCAAAATGTAGATGCTGTGGGCGGCGATCTTCGGTTTTCCGGCCGCATCGGCAGTCCGTCGCTCCGCGTGAAGGAGCTGTCTATCGGGGGGAAATGAAGCTGAAGAAGTTATGAAGATGAGAAAATAAGAAAGTAAGAAGAAAAGGAAAAGTCATAAAGACGGGCAGCGTAACTTCTCAACTTCCCGCCTTCTCCGCTTCCTGATTCTCCTCCGGCCATACCCGCTCCTCGATCTCCTTCATCAATTCCCCGAATGTCTCCGGATGCAGGGCCGTCACGGTCACGCCGTTGAATCGACGCGCGATGGCGCGCGCCCAAAGCGGGTCCACCTGGTCTACCTTGTTCAGGACCACGAGCTGCGGGATGTGGTCGAGCTTCAGTTCGGCAAGCAGCGTATTGACGGATCGAATCTGTTGTTCAAAGCGCTCAGTGCTGAGATCTACGATATGCAGCAGCAGGTCCGCGTCCTGCATCTCGTCCAGTGTGGCCCGGAAGGCCGCAAGAAGGTCTTCGGGCAAGTCCTTGATAAACCCCACAGTGTCCGTGATCACTACTTCCCGCTCCCGGGGGAACCGCAGCCTGCGTGTGGCCGTATCGAGCGTTGCGAACAGCATATCTTCGGCTTTGACCGTGGAGCTGGTGAGCGCATTGAAGAGCGTTGATTTGCCCGCGTTGGTATAGCCCACGATCGAGACTATCGGGATGCCGCTTTTCACGCGCTTTTCGCGGCGCTGCTGCCTGCTTCTGCCGAGGGACTCTATCTCTTTCTCCAGGCGCCGGATCCGGTCACGGGCGCGCCGGAGATCGATCTCAAGCCGCGTTTCACCTGGTCCTCTGCCGCCGATGCCTCCTGTCAACCGGGAGAGCGCTGTGGACCGCTCTGACAGCCGCGGCAGCCGGTATTTGAGCTGTGCAAGCTCCACCTGCACCTTGCCGTCGCGGCTATGGGCCCGTCGGGCAAAGATGTCGAGGATCAGCTGCGTCCTGTCGATGACGCGCATCTCGGTAACGTCGCCGATGGACCTGATCTGCGCAGGGCTCAAATTCTGGTCGAATACGATCAGATCGGCCCCGAGCTGCTGAGACCGGATCACCAGCTCTTTCAATTTTCCTTCGCCGAGCAGATATTTGCGGTTCAGCTCCTGGGGGCGTTGAACAACGGCATCGAGGACGTGGATTCCGTCGGACCGCGCCAACTCCTTCAATTCCGCAATAGATTCTTCCTGTTCCTGCCTGTTTTTTCGTGAAACGCTCACCAGGATCGCACGGTCCTTTTTGGCCACCTCGATCGCTGCAGCGGTGCGCTCCATCTCCCTTTCCAGCCCGGTGATCAGGTCGAGAATGTCCAGATCAAGGTCGTGGACGGGTACGGGAGGAAGGACCGCATACATCTTTTCCAGGGGATTTTGAGGCAGGAGATGACCGATAGAGATCGAGCCCGGCAGGCCGTCGGAACGAACATGCAGGGCTGCCATGATATCGAGTCTGAGCATGGCCAGGTCAGTGAGATCTTCCTGGTTCAGCGGCTGGTCTTTGAGATGCGTATGGACCAGTCGCACGCCCCGGAGCCTTCGTGCGCCGAGGCGGTATTCGGAGAGGTTGGGAATCAGGATATCCCGATCGGTGCCGATGATCACATCCCGGACGTTGCCTGACCGGTCGATGATCAGCCCCACCTGGCGGCCAATATCAGCGGACGCCCCAGTGAGGGCGCGTGCGGCCTCGGGAGAGATAACGTCCTGAGGAGGGACGCGCCGGCGAAAGAGGCGTTCAAGCATTTTGAGCTGGGCAGGCTTGAGCCCCGTTATATTGCCGTGAACGGAGGGAATGGCGTAGCTCCCGGCCGGGAAAAGATAGCGAAAAAAAACAGCGCAGGCGTCATGCTCCTGCGCTGTCGTCGCGGTTCCGGTTACTTATTGTGCCGGCCTTTGTTTACAGTACTCGATAGACGATGTCATGCTCTCTGGCATGGTCAATGACCTTGGTTCCCACGCTCTGGCCTGCAGAAGCCTGCTCGACGCGCTGGTGTTCGTATTCCAAAGAATCGATGGTCTGGCTGAAATCGCTGGTATGGCCTGTGACATGGATCCGGTCTCCCACACGGAGGGCGCCCTTATTGATCTGAATGACGGCAACACCGAGATGCGAATAATAATGAGTGACCGTTCCGATGGCCTCTTCTGACGGCGCAGGCTCCTCCACCGGCGGGATGCCCTTGGGTGAGGGGCCCGGGGCGACCATGAAGGGTTTATCTTCAACGGGCCGGGCCGCTGCGGGTTTTCTTGCTGGAGCAGCAGCTTTTCTTGCGGCGGGTTTTGCTGATGCGGCCTTTTTTACCGCTTTCTTCGCGAGCTTCTTTTTTGCGGTTTTTTTGACGGCCTTTTTCGCTGCGGCCTTTTTCTTCACGGCAGTTTTTTTCTTTGCCACCTTCTTTTTTATCGTCTTCTTCACAGCAGAGGACTTGCGAGCTTTCGAGGATCTTTTCGCTTTTGTGGCCATGGGCCGACCTCCTTAAGAGTAAAAGAAGTAAGAAATTGAACCGATCTCCGCGCAGAAATGCATCAACGGCGGTCAAGATACTGTTCATTCCATGTGAACTGTCAATGAAGATGCGATGATGCGGACGGCCTGTATTGGCACAATTGTAACAAAACACCGCCAAAAAGCAAGGCGAAAAAGATGCAGCGCACGGTTGGTGACGGAAAATATGACGAAAATGTGCTTGCCATGCAATGTGTTCTGGCATACAATAAGCCCGGTTTTCGCGGTGGGTTCAGGTTGATCCAGTTGAGGAGGCGGGGGATGGGGTCGCTTAAAATACTGATCGCGGAAGATGAGACGCTCATCACGATCAGTATTACAAAAATGCTCGAAAATATCGGCCATACCGTGGTGGGCAGGGCGCGTACGGGCAAGGAAGCCGTAGAAAAAGCCCTGGAGCTCTCGCCTGACCTTGTGCTGATGGACATTAAAATGGACGACATGGACGGTCTCGAGGCCTCACGGCAGATACTTGCCCTGAAACCTCTTCCGATAGTCATCCTGACCGCCTTCAGCCAGGAGGACCTCATCGAGAAGGCCAATGAGATAGGCGTATCGGCCTATCTCGTCAAGCCGGTTTCAGAGAGCGATCTTCTGCCAGTCCTCGTTCTGGCACGATCGAGGTTCAAACAGCTCCAGACGCTGCAGCAGGAGGTTGGTGATCTCAAGGAGGCGCTCAGGACCCGGAAGCTTGTAGAGCAGGCGAAGGGGATCCTTATGGACAAAGAAAGAATCACTGAGGCGGAGGCCTTCAAGCGCATCCAGCAGCAGAGCAGGAACCGCAACATACCAATGGGCAAGCTCGCAGAAGCGATCATCACGGCAAGCGATCTGCTGGGGGAGAAAAAGTCCTGAGCGAAATCCATCAAGGGAATGAGCAGATTCACTCAATCACCAGATTATTTAGATAGCAAATGCTTTTTTTTCGGGTAGTTATCTTGCTTTGTCTTCAGGCATGGTTATTGCTAGTTTACATATATCGAAACAATGTAATACTAACGATCTTTTACAGGGGTAGATTGCCTTCAGCCGCTCACGATGGCGGCATATAACCATCCAGAAGGTCAGGAAGCCTTCTTGCCGGGAACCTTAGCTTATCGGGGTGCCTGCAAGGAAGGCTTTTTTATTTTGGTTTGCAGTGCGGCCCTGTCTGCAACGGTGGATGGCAGCACGAATTTGGTCTACGGCAGTACCTGTGGTTGGCTTTCCATCAACTCTGGAGACGTATAGTATTGTCCCGGATGGGGGGGAGCAGATGCATTACCCGAGACTGTTTTTTTAAAAAGGCAAGGGAGGGAACGGCATGGCACACAAAGGCGCAGTGGCCGAAGGCGGCAAACGTGGCAAAGGGCTAGATGTTCCCACGATCTTTTGCAAACTGTTCACTGATAGGGTGACCGAGCATCTCTGCTTTATCAGACGGCGGGAACTCAACACCCGGGGCGGTTTTTCCTGCGAAGGGTGCTCCATGGAGCGGCACCGGGGCGAGGAATGTGCCCTTCACGGCAGCAGCCCCCCTGCCTGAAGTGGCAAAAAAAGCCAGAAAAAACTTGACAGGAAAATATTTATATGCGACAATTTGCTCATAAATTCAAGGAGGATACGGTTCATGATTAAATTAGATGTTTTTACCATGATCAGCGGCCTTGCGATAGTCACCATGTTCGTTGCGCTCTGGAAGGCGATAGATTACAAAAGTTCCGTTCCCGGCGGCGTGGTGGGCAGGACCTGGAACCTTATCACCACTCTGGTGGCGTTCTTCTTCATCGGTTATCTAACCACTCCGTTCTTCGTGCTGCTGACCCAGGAAATGAAAGACCTTATTGTTGCATGCATCTTCTTCTTCGGCGCCGTGTATGTGCTGATCACACTGCGGCTTGTGCACCGGATCATCATCGTCATGAAAGGTGAATAGTGGATGGATTATAAACAGGGCATCATCATTCTGACGGACAAAGGGAAGGAAGAGCTCAAGACTCCCACTAACCTGAAAATGGAAGAGCGGTCGTTCCTTGTCATGGTCGACTGTTCCTCCACGGGCCAGCAGTTGCTCGAAAAAGCGCGCGGTTATCCGAATGCCGAGCAGATCCTTGAAAAGCTTGTCAAGGAAGACTATCTCTCGGTGACTGCCGCGGTCCCGAAGAAAGAAACGCAGGATTCGCTTCAGGCCGAGTTGAAGCAGGCGGTCATTGACATTCTGGGAGCGCAGGCCGACGAAGCAGTAAAAAAGCTGCAAGGCACGCCGACCGACAAGCAGGCACTGCTCCAGACCATAAAGCAGATCAGGCAAATGGTCTTTCTGACCATAGATGATAAAAAAGCTGTTATTTTGGAAGATACGCTAAAAAAGCTTATTGAGAAGCACCTGAAATAGACGGCTCCCAGCCGTCTTTTTTTATGCGATCACGAATATGTTCTGCGTCATCATTACAGCAGTATCCGGGGGTGGGTAGAATGATCAAGTTCAGGTTCCTTCTTTGCTTCCTGTGCAGCGCATTATTTATTCTCGGCGCGCAAAGCGCGGAGGCGACGAACGGCCATCAACTTTCCGCCATCGGCGCCTATCAGCAGGGTATGGGCGGCGCCACGACAGCCGCACCTTATGATGCCAGCACCTCCGTCAGCAATCCCGCCGGCATGGCCATGATCGGCAACCGTACGGACTTCAGTTTTCAGACGTTTTTTCCTACACGGGAAACAGAATTTTCCGGTTATGGAGCCGTACCGGATAGTTCGACCAATGGCGGTTCGAATATGTACCTCGTGCCTGCCATCGGCTGGACGGCAGCTATGGATGACAGGAATGACTGGTTCTTCGGCGGCGGGATGTACGGTGTTTCGGGAATGGGTGTAGATTATGATACGGTGCGTGTACCGTTTATGGAGAGTTCTTTTGGAGGACCGCTTGATGACGGCTCTTCTAAAGCACACATATGGTCACAGTATCAGTTCTGGAAAATGGCGCCTACCGTAGCACATAAATCTGGCAATTTCGCAATTGGACTTGCTTTGAACTTAGACTATCAGGCGTTTGGTTTTAAAAATGTGTTCTCAGGAACGATGGGGCTCTTGCCGGCGAAGTTTGGCATGGATCTGAGCGAGATGCAGGGGACTTTGGGCTATGGTGCTACAGTAGGATTTATTTATCAGCCGGTTCCCGAATTCAGTGTGGGTGCTTCTTACTCATCAAAACAAAATTTTGGAAAATTTAGATGGAGATTGACCGCAGATGATGTGAGTAACGTTTTAGATGTCAATGGTGCGTATACAAGCAGTTTAGATGGTATTTATACCATGGATCTCGATTTTCCGCAGCAGGCTGCTTTCGGCATAGCAGTGCGGTTGGGCAGACCCGTGCTCTGGACCGCTGATGTAAAATGGATCAATTACTCTGATACGTATAAGGTAGTTACATTAAAGGGTAACTTTTCTGGTGGCGCAGATGTGCCGTTAGATTTTGGTTGGGATGATGTATGGGTATACGCCACCGGTTTGCAACTAGATGTAACTCCGAAATTCGTGCTTCGTGCAGGTTACAACTACAGTACATCACCTATTGATCAGGCAGATTTTTTTGAGGTTGAGAATAATATGGCATTTCCTGCAATTGTCAAGCAGCGCGTGGCAGGAGGCTTTACCTATCGATTCGGCCGTCACTGGGAAATGACCATGGCGTATATGAAGGCATTCAAGGAAGAGATGACCGGAGTTACCATGACGAAGATCAGCCTCGAGGAAGAAGGCGTGGATTTTGAGATATCATATCGGTTTTAGTAGTTGCTGACCCATACAAGTGTGATTTCGCAGGGGTGGCCTTCGGCCGCCCCTGTAAATAGAAATTGAGCAACTATAAAAAGTTTTCACCGATTATTTTCTAAGCAATTTTTCATTTCTGATTTAAGGCAATTCTCGTTCACATCGAACAAACGCGGTTAATTACGCGCCTCTGTAAATTCAACGTTTAATTAAAAACAGTCAATACAACAAGGCATTAGTCTGGCAATAGGACTCTTTTGGTATGGCTTTTGTTTTTTTATGTGCTGGCACTTCTTAGAACCGACTAAGGGTTGTAGTTGCAAAATTTCTCAACTCCCTAATTTTAACTATATTTTGCTGTTCAAGCTTTTTTATGCTGCATCCCGCAATCGCCATGCAATAAAGCCGTGATATAAGAAAACCAGTTTTTATCCTGTAATCTAAAAAAGGAGAAAAAAATGAGTACAAAACCGGCTGTAGCAAATGAAATGAAAAAAATGTCTTCTTTTTTTGTTAATAGCTTTTCTCTTCTGATGAAGTCTGTCTTACTTCTTCTGCTCTTCGGTTTAAATAATTATGCATTGTCTGGTGATGGAACACCTGCAACTGGCGCTACGGCGTTGCCTGATCTGTTCACCGGTACAATGAGCTACTCGATTCCAATCGAAGTGCCTGCTGGCCGAAACGGAATGCAGCCGAACCTTGCGCTTACTTATCGTAGCGGCAATGACAGCGGCTGGATCGGCGTAGGGTGGGAGCTCGAAGTGGGCTCGATTGAGCGCAGCACAAAATTCGGGATCAACTATAGCGGCGATAATTATGTGTTGCGTATTTCCGGAGCCGCAATGAAGCTTATGAACATTGGCAATGACGAGTACCGGGCGGAAGTAGAAGGTGATTTTTATAGAATAAGAAAGGTGCCAGCAGTGAATGGGCCATTCGCCTGGGAAGTGACGGACAAAAGCGGTACGCGATATCTGTTCGGCGAGAGCTATGAGAATAGACAGGATGATCCGAACAATCAAGAGCGTGTTTTCAAGTGGTGTCTGAGTCTAGTGCAGGATACGAATGGCAATTATATGACCTACTCGTACATCAAAGACCAAGGTGAAATATATCTTGATCAAGTTAACTATGCAGGGCATGATCTACATACGCCGACAAATTATGTGAAGTTCTATCGTGAATCCCGCACCGACGCGCCGAAAATGAATACTACAAACTTCGATGTTAAGACTGCATACCGACTTAAGTCAATCGATGTAGTAGCCACTGTAGCCAGCAACCCAAGCAGAGTGCGGGCATATAATCTGGTATATGACACAGATTCAAGTACAACCGGTGACCAATACAGTATCAGCACCGGCCGTTCGATTCTAACAAGTGTTCAGCAGTTCGGTAAGGATTCAACATTGGATGCGAGCGGGACGATAACGGGAGGGACAGCACTGCCAGCACTTAAACTTACGACCCCTGCAGATACGAATAGCTTTGCAGAAAATACTTGGACGACCACCGCTTCCAATTGGGGTCCGGCTAATCTAACATGGACTGGAGACTTTGATGGTGATGGTAAAACAGACATAGCGACAGCGAAGGCGACTTTAAATAGTCCAGTTTGGGTGAAGAGATCTACGGGTTCTTCCTTCGTCGAGGAAGTTTGGCTATCTACAGCCACTAATTACTATATATCTTGGTATCGGACATGGGTTGGAGATGTCAATGGCGACGGGAAGAGTGACATTATAAGTTTTCATGTTGTAGGACCACTGTGGGGGGCATATACCACCTTTGTCAAAGTATTGCGTTCTACTGGTACCTCCTTTGTTGAAGAAGAATGGTGGCGATTGCAGTGGAGTGGTAACGAGGCAACTGATTATATATGGGCTGGTGATTTTAATGGTGATGGCAAGACTGATATTGCTAAGGCATCGGGGGGAACCATTTGGG
>Ga0154442_1039_pt2 | contig 51065 bp, 45 predicted proteins | sample RifGroC2_FD_115946 | JGI IMG/M metagenome (GOLD analysis project Ga0154442, IMG submission 115946) | Nitrospirae bacterium GWC2_57_13
CGGATAAAATCTGGGACTGTTTCCCCCGTGCCCTCCGCGGCTCCGTGGGTAAATCCGTTGTTTACAATTTCATCAGATTTGATCCGTGTCCAATGGTTCCTCTTCGACCGAACGGCGGGCAGGATCACTGCCTTCCTGCGCTGCCTTGCATGGCCTGGTACAGGCGCTGCACAAGGGCCTGATTGTACCCGTGGGAGGTCATGTTGGCGGAAATGCGTCCCCTGATAGGAAGCCCGAGGAGATAAAGGTCCCCGATCATGTCCAATATCTTATGGCGAACGAACTCGTCGGGATAACGGAGCTCCGTGTTGATGACCTTGCCGCCGTACATGATGATGTGGGAATGGAGATACCCGCCTCCAACCGTTCCCATCTTCTGGGCCATTTCGATGTTCTCAAAGGTATTGAAGGAGCGGGCCGGAGCTATTTCCTTTGCAAAGGACGCTCGTGCAGGATCGAAGGAAAAAACCTGCTCACCTATGGGCGGAGGATAGTCAACCCGCATGGATATCTCGAAGCCGTCAAAGGGCTCGGCAAAGAGATGTTTTTCCTGCGGCGACTCGGTCCCGACCCCGATCTTCCGGCGGATCACGGCAACCCTGGTGGCAACGGACTGTTCCACGATCCCCGCCTCTTCTATGAGTGCGCAGAAATCCCTGGCCGAGCCGTCTATGTTCGGTATCTCCTCGTCGGCCTTGATGAGGACGTTGGTTATGCCGTACATGGAAAGGACGGCCATCAAATGTTCGACGGTGCGCACCCGCCGCCTGCCGCTTTCAAGAGTCGTGGAATTGGCGGAGAAGGTCTTCGATGAGCCGGTCGGAGAAAAATTCTCCAGGGAAGTGATCTGTCCGCGGATGGTCTGGCCGTCGAGCGTTTGAAACAAGACCCCTTCGTTAATCCCCAGGGGGCTCAGGATCACGCCGGTGTTCCGGCCGCTCAGCAGCCCGATACCGTTCAGGACCACATTCCGCCTGAGGGTGCGCTGCGGTTCCGACGAATCCACCACGTCCACCACGCCGGCAGGCATCGACAGATCGGCGCTCACGATCTCAAGCCTCGTATCAGAGGGAAGGTCCACGCCGCGCCCGGCAGGCCGGTGTTTCAGGGCAGATGCCACCTTGTCCAGCAAGACCTCGAGATGCAGCGGCTTTTCCAGGAAATCGTAGGCGCCGTTCTTTATGGCGGCAACAGCCGCATCGATCCCGGCGTGTCCGCTCATCATGATCACCGGAAGCTGCGGGAGCCGGTCGCGCAGACGCTTCAGGAGCTGCATGCCGTCCATGCCCGGAAGCCAGACGTCAAGCAGGACGAGCGAGGGCTCCAGGACATCGAGCCTCTCCCAGAAGCTCTCCGCATCTTCAAATGCGATGGCCTGATACCCCTCGTCCTTCAGGATGCTCGCCACCGTTGAAGTGATTGAGGCTTCGTCGTCTATTATGCAGATAGGGTTCATAAAAGGTCTAGAGCAAATTGACGTAGTCTCTCGCGCCGTGAATGATCCGATGGATCAAGACCACCTGTGCGCTCACGGTGTAAAAGACAAGGTAGTTGTCAATGACGAGAAAACGATATCCAAGCCGGGCAAGCTCTTCTTCCCCGGGCATTCTTCCGAGAGAGGGGTGGTCCGCGAGCCTCGCGAGCCGCATTTCGATCTTCTCGGCCAGCTTTTCGGCAGCCGATGGATTATCCTCCGCAATGTACGTAATGATCCCGGCAAGGTCGTCTTCCGCGATGCCGAGCAGCCTGACCGTGCGCTTATGAGGACTCATGCAGCCTTTTCCTGATGTCCGTCATGACCTGCTTCAGCGTTCTTCCCTTGTCGCCGGCGGCGATCTGGTTCTGGGCTACGGCCAGCTTACTGAAGAGATCAAGCTTCAACTGGAGCTGTGCGTATCGGGCCATGGACATAACGACCATATCGCCTTCGCCGTTCTTTGTTATGAATATGGGTTCATTCAGGTTATGGGCGAGGTCCGATATCTCGTTCGCCTTGTTGCGCAGGTCTGAAATAGATTTTATCACCGGCATAGAGCCTCCTTGTCAACCACACTGACAATATTATATCATTTAAATGATATAGTCAAGGCGGATAACGGGACGGATAACGGGACGGCGGGAGGTACGAGGAAGGATGTCGGAGGCGCGACAATATGATATCTCTCCTGAAGACTTTACCCAGCGAATCTTACGATTGCGGCCATTCCGCAAATTTGCACTTTTCAATTTACCACCATTTCCATTTTTCAATTCCGCTTTAGCCCTGTTAGAGCCGCCGTCTTTCAGAAGCTGCACGCAGTGAACCGGTTTTGAGCAGGCCGGCGGCAACGGCTCTAACGGGCTTTATGCGGGTTAGGACTATGGCTGTTTTGCCTCCTGACGCCGGATGAATTCCATCAGGTCCTGAACGTCCCGGCTCGCAGGACGTCCGGCCGAAGCTGTTTCGATCGACTTTCGGGCGTCGCTCATGGCCGGCCCGAGACTTCCCTGCGCCGCCAGAAGCCTGGCCCGGTTAAAATAAGCCATAGCAAAACGGGGCTCGATCTCGATCGCCCGGCTGTAGTCCCTGATCGCGCCCGAGATATCGGCCGTCAAATGAAGCACGACGCCGCGGTTATAGTGCAGGTCCGCAACGTTCGGTTTGAGCTCTATTGCCCGATCGAAGTCCTTGCTCGCCCGTGCAAAGGCCCTCTTGTTCACGAGCGCCAGTCCGCGGCTTCGGTATGCAAGCGCATCGTTCGGATCGGCCGCAATGGCCCTGTCGTAATCGGCAACTGCGGCGTCAACGTCTCCGAGCGTTTCGCGCGCCTTGCCGCGATTATGATAGGCTGCGGCATACTTCGGGTCGACCTCAATGGCGCGAGTATAATCCTCTACGGCCTTCGCTCTATTCCCTTCCCGCAAATAGGCATTCCCGCGATTGAAATAAGCCGTTGAAAAACGCCGGTCCAGGCGCAGAGCCGTTGTATAATCGTCTATGGCCGCCTGCGTATTGCCCAGTTCCTGGTGTGCAAGCCCTCTATTATTATGGTTCATGGCGGAAGGAGGGCCGAGGTCGATCGCCCTGGTGAGATCTGAAAGGGCTTTCTTCGCCTTGCCTTGCGCCAACAGAGCGGTCCCGCGGCCCGCAAAGGCGGCCTGCGACAACGGATCCAGCCCTATGGCCGCCGAATAATCCGCTATCGCTCCCTGGTAATCGCCGGACCGTCGCCGCATATTACCCCGATCAACATACTCCGCCGCAGTCTGCGGTCCTTTCGGAACTGGTGCTGCCTGGTCAAGATTGTCAGACCCCGTCGCAGGCAACTGCCCGTGCCGCGTCTCCTGGACAGGCTCCCTTGAGGCAATGCCCGGCCTTTTCAGTTCGCTGCGCTGCCACAACAGCAAAAGAGCGGCAGCGATCACGACAACCCCCAGAAACGCCCATGAATATTTTCGCTGAAATCTCATCAAACTGCGCCTCCACAATGCCATACATCTACTTTGCAATCTGACATTTCCATTTTTCAGTTACGGCCAGAGACCGCGCTACGGATTCTTGGGACACCACGTCGCCGGTGTCGGCGTCATGACTTCTTTTTTGTAGGCGCCGTCTGCGCCCTGAACGATTTTGCTCAGCGTATAGGAGCAGAACTTCCGGGATGAACTGAATTCATAATCAGTCTCATAGTGTTCATCCTGGCCTGGTATGAACGTGAATCCGATTGGTCCGCACTTGGTACTGATCACATAGCCCGGCGAGCTTAGCGTATCCTGAGAGGTTATATAGTAGGATATTGCCACGGGTACGCCTGCCGGCAGATAATATTCATTGAATGCTCCGCGCTTGGGCTTCATCGGGATTCCCAGCAGCCTGTTGCTGAGAAAAAAATTAGAGCCCCTTCCCACAAAGCCGTATGCGTCGTTGTCGTCATTGAAGCAACTGTCGCCTGGATAGATGCGCGTCTGCGCTCCGGCAAAGATCCTGATCTTGGCGCGCGGACCCTCAGTTGGTTCGCTGTATGATAGTAACGGGCGGACTATGCCGCAGCCGGTAAGGCTGAACAGCAAAACAAAACAGATAGCCGCTTGCAGAAAATGCTTCATTATGACCTCCTGTATTTCGAGAACGTATTGTCAAAATTCTACGATTGAATCTTCTGCTTACTCTTTTTTCTCAACGACTTATTTAAAATCTGCTTGTCTCCCCCCTCGAAGAATGTTTAACTGACCGTCCGCCTCACTCCCGCAACAACGAGCATTGCCGCCAAAAGAAGAAGCAAAAGGAGCGCCGGATACTTAACGCTGTACACCACAGGCGTAAGCGCCCACCGCGTGATGGTCCGCAGGGCTTCATGCTCGCGGATAAAATCCGCAATCGGCGGTGAATAGGCATAATAGAGGCTGACAAAAGCCGTACCGCCGTATTTGTCAGAAGACGCCTGTCTCTGAAGTCCCTCAGTACTTTGACATGCGGATCGAGGTACGAACCGTACGCTGCTGTGGCGATGAAGCATCCGCCACCGCCGCCGCTTGAAGGAGGCGGCGGATTTTGCACGGTAATTGTGATCGTTTTATTATCTGTTACTGCTGCATTTTCACTATCTGTTGCAACAAAGGACACGGTGTAGCTGCCCAATGTGTCCGTGTTCGGCCAACTGAACACGCCCGTCAAGGGAGTGAATGTCGCGCCAACCGGCACACCGGCCGCACTCAAGATCGGTATCGTTCCATTGGCATCTGTAGCCGTGACAGTGAAGGTCAGGGTATTGCCCACGGTGACTGTTTTGTCGCCGATAGATGCTATCACAGGCGGTGCATTGTTTAGCGTGACGTCGACAATATCCGTGCCGCTCAAACCCACGTCGTCGACTGCCGTTAACCGGAAGGTGAACAGCGTGCCTGTCAAGTCATTCGGCGCCGTGAAACTGGGGGTAGCGGTGCTTGAGCCGGACAGTGTGACTACCGCCCCGGCCGTCTGCACCCAGGTGTAACTGCTGATGGTGCCGTCATCGGAACTGGTGGAGCCATTCAGATTCACTGCAACTCCGGGATCAACGTTCTGATCCGGCCCGGCATTTACCGTAGGAACAGTGCTCACTGCCAGCACTGCTACTGCTGCGTTCACTATGCCCGCACCGCAGAGGGAGGTCGTGCAGTCTGAGCCAGAGGGAAAGGCGCGTGCCGTTCCCAGCAACTTCTCCGTCACCTTCGCCACGGTCAGCGTCGGATTTGCCGACAGCATCAGGGACACAACACCAGCCACGTGCGGAGCCGCCATGCTGGTTCCCTGATAGTACCGGTAGGTGTCAGCCAACGCAGTCGTCAGCCCTGTATTCAGCGTCGACAATATGCCGTTTGAATCATTCGTATAGCCCTGAGCACCGCCTGGGGCTGCGATCTTTACCACTGTGCCGTAGTTGCTATAGTAGCTCCTGCCGCCGGAACGATTCGTGGCAGCGACCGAGATCACACCTGTGCAGCTTGCCGGCGTATATCCCGATGCATCCATATCGCTATTTCCAGCGGCAACCACAACAACCTTGCCGGCAGCCAGAATTTCGTTTATTGCTGTTTGCGTAGCAGCGCTGCATACCACGGGCGCGCCCAAGCTGAGATTCAGCACTTTGGCAGGATTGGCATTTGCCGGCACTACCGGCACACTGGACACTGTCAAGCCCGCTGCCCAGCGTGCGCCGTCAATGGTGTCCGAGAGATAGCCTCCGCACTTGCCGAGCACGCGAACAGGCAATATCTTTGATACCCAGTTTACTCCTGCAACGCCGGTGCTATTATTGCCGATGGCACCGATGGTGCCTGCCACATGGGTGCCGTGCCAGGAACTGTTTACGTCTACCGTTGGCAAACCGCCACCACACTCACCGGCAGCCTCCCAATCTCCCGGATCAGTAGGGTTGCTGTCACGGCCATCTCCGTCGTTCGCGAAAAGCGTAGAACTTATAAAATCATATCCCGGAACGACCCGCCCGGTAGTATCCAGAATATTGCTGTCAATATCTGCGTGCGGCAGCAGGCCTGTATCAATGACTGCTACGACAATGCTTGATGAACCTGTGGTGATATCCCAGGCGCCGGGAAGATTTGCGCCTCCTGTTGCTTCATAGTAATGCCATTGATTTAGATACTGCGTATCATTCGGCGTTAGCATCCGATGCACGATCACGTCCGGCTCAGCGTATTCCACGCCCGCATCGGCTTTCAATCTCGCAACAATGACTTCCAGCTCAGCCGGGGTCATGGCGTAGGGAAGCTTCAGCACCTGGGCATCGCCTGACATGGCGCGGAAATGGGTCAAGGGCACGCCTGCTACTGCGCTCAGGGTATTTACACGGTCGTGGCTCAGGCGCGATGCCCGCGCAATGCTCCGGTCCCTGAATTTGACGATCAACTGATCGGTCCGGTCATAGCGCGGCGCAGACGCCAGTTGCGCATCATCCCCCACGCTGGCCCTGACCGCAGAAAACTGCGACAGCGCCAAGCCTAACAATATCACGAAAAACAGCATTCCTTTGAGCACTGTTCGCATCTTGTTCATAGATCTCCTCTTCATATAATTGCCCTTTGTCATTATCTCATCTGATGACGCATGATACGGTCCTCTTCCACATACTCCACATCCGCCCTTTTTCCCAGGCGGCGGATCACTTCCTGCAATCGATCGGCATCGGAACTTTTTTGCAGGCGAAACACATGGGCTCCACCCGACATGGGCCGAACGTAGATCAAAGCAGCGCCTGCATCGCGCGAAAGCTCCTGCACCAGATCATCCCGAAACGGACCGTTGCCGCTATCGCGAAACTTAATGATAAGCTGAACCGCCATCGGCGTCTCGGCAAACGACTGTGCCTGCGCATGATCAGCACTGATGCGCGCTGCCGGCCGGCTGCAGGCGGCTATCGTGATCAGGCTGATGAGCAGCAGTATGAGGATAAGATGTTGCATTGGATTTCTCGATAATATCGTAAAAATTAACGAAACAGTCCTTGCGAGCAGGTCCCTTGTTTGTCATTGCGAGCGAATCGTAGCAATCTCGCAGTTCATAACCGCCTGGGAAACGAGATTGCCGCGTCGTGTTGCTCCACACAATGACAGCACTGGGGTTTTTTGCGATTGTGTCAACATTATGCCAAGACATATTGAACACGAAATTGGCAATCATGATGGCAACCAACTGAATTTATTGACATAACATCCGGACACTGCAGATTTGATTTATGCCATGTTTTGGTTTGGAACGCTAAATTTTGTGTCAAGCAACCCGTAAAAAGCCCCTGGCCAGCTAGAACGGGACAGGGGCTTGATTACTGACTCCTGATCACTGACGCCTGACTTTTTTAGAACACTCCCTTGACCTTGCCCGTCTCCACATCCATAGAGTTATTTTTGTCTGTTGTTATCCAATCGGATTTATCCGCGTCAAAATGCTCTTTTCAGGTTAACCGAAGAAAAAGCCTCCAGAATGAATATCTGGAGGCTTTATGCTTTTTAAACCTTCTTAAAACAGTCCTGAGACCTTGCCGGTATTTACATCCACGTCCACGCGACGGAATGCCGGGTTGGAACTCGTTCCAGGCATCAGGCTGATCGTTCCCGCGCAGGGGCAGAGGAACTTGGCCCCCGAGTAGATCAACACATCCCTGATCGGCAGGGTCCAGCCCTTGGGCACTCCCTTGAGGGTCGGATCGTGGGAGAGGCTCAGGTGGGTCTTGACCATCATGGTGGCATAGTCTGCGTACTTTGGATCGTCTTCCAGCATCTTTGCTTTGGCTTCAGCTTCAGGCAGCCAGGAAACACCATCCGCCCCGTACACTTCCTTGGCGATCTTCGCCACCCGGTCGCGCAGCTTCATCTCAAGCGGATAGAGGAACTTGAAATCGGTCTTCTCGTTGCAGGCGTCAATGACCGCATCGGCCAACTCAAGCGCTCCGTCGCCGCCTTTGAGCCAGTGCTGGGATTCCGCGCAGCGTGCGCCGGCTGCCTCGGCTGCCTTCTTGACCGCGGCCACTTCGGCATTCGTATCGGTGTAAAACCGGTTGACGCAGACCACCGGGTTTATACCGGACTTGCGGATGACGTTGATCATGTGGACCATGTTGGCGCAGCCCTTTTCGACCAGGCCCACATTCTCCTTGGTGTACTCTTCGGGCAGGGCCTTGCCGGGCACCACCTTGGGGCCGCCGCCGTGCATTTTCAGGGCGCGGACGGTGGTGGTGAGCACTGAAACATGGGGTTTCAGGCCGCTGAAACGGGACTTGACGTTCCAGAACTTCTCAAAGCCGATGTCCGCGGCAAAGCCGGACTCGGTCACGTGGTAGTCGAACAGCTTCAGGCCGACGCGGTCGGCGATGATGGAGGACTGGCCCACGGCGATATTGGCGAAAGGACCGGCATGCACCAGGCAGGGGTTGTATTCAGCCGTGCACATGAGGGTGGGATTAATGGTATTGCGCATGAAGGCGGCCATGGCATTGCCGACTTCCAGATCGCCCGTGGTAACGGGTTTGCCGCTTTTGTCGAAGGCAACGGTGATGTTGTTCAGCCGCTGTTTCAGGTCAGCGAGGTCTTTGGCTATGGACAGGATGGCCATGCACTCGGACCCGACCGCGATGCCGAACTTGGACTGCATCATGAAGCCGTCCGTGCGTCCGCCGATGCCGATGATGATATTACGGAGGCTCTGGGCGCAGAAGTCGATGATCCACCCCATCTCCACGCGGGTGGGGTCTATTTCAAGACGCCGCATCTTGGTGAGGCGGGCCAGCTGCTCGTCGTTATAGTTGCGCTCGTGCTGCATCCGGGAGGTCATCGCCACCATGGCCAGGTTGTGGGAATTCATGATGTCGTTAATGTCGCCGGTGAGGCCCAGAGAAAACTCGGTCATGGGGATCAGCAGGGAGTTGCCGCCGCCGGCCGCCGTGCCCTTCACGTTCATGGTCGGACCGCCTGAAGGCTGACGCAGCGCCCCGCCCACGTTGACACCGCGCTTGCCCAGGCCTTCCATCAACCCGCATGAAGTGGTGCTTTTGCCTTCGCCCAGGGGGGTCGGGGTGATGGCCGTGACCTCGATGTACTTGCCGTCGGGCTTCTTTTTGAGACGTTCGTTGACCTTGAGAAAGTCGATCTTGGACAGGCGGCCCATGGGCAGCATCTCGTCCTTTTGCAGGCCCAGTTTCTCGCGCCACTCTTCCGGCGTGGGCATGTTCTTTTCCGCTTCTTCAGAAATCTGCCAGTCCGCTAACTTCGTTGCATCATAGGGCATAACAATTCCTCCTTTTGGTTTCTTTAAATATGCGAGCCTCGCATGGCCCACAGTGAAATGATGTCTTTAAGACCCGGATTATATGGAATTTAAGAATAGTTCCGTTCGCGCCCTGCCGCTAATAACTGATCAAGAGCTTCATGAGTTTTTCGTTCATAGAGTGGACATTCCTGCTCGCGATGCGCGCAATGGTCTTCATGATCTTGTACATCATGTTCGCATCACTCTGCTCGAACGCCTTGAAATCCTCGGTCTTGAAACGGTAGGCCTCCGTATCATCGATCGCTGTCGCATCCGCACCGTGCGTTGCCTTGTTCTCAATCACCGAAAGCTCGCCGAAGAGGTGGTTTTCCGAGAGCACGGCGAGGGTCTGCTTCCATCCGTCGGGCGTGTTCTTCGATATCTCCACCTTCCCCTGTTTCACAAGATAGATGCCCTTGGTGGGCTCGCCTTCCTTGAAGATCGACTTTCCTTTGGCGTAGTTCTCGACCGTGACCTTCTGCGCGATCAAGCCGAGCTCGGCGTCTGTCAGATCGCTGAAGAGCATCTGTTTCTTGAGTTCAGCTTTGTCGATCATGTCTCCTCCTCGGTGTTTAAGGCAGAGAGAATAGTGATTGAGCGACTCAGGAATAAAGATTTGCCTTAATCTCTCTTCTCCATTTTCTCTCGACTGCTTTTATGCCTTCTCGAGCCGCACCGCAGATACCTTGAAGGATGGTATCTTGGCGATGGGGTCGAGTGTAGTGCTGCTCGTGAGCACGTTGGCCGCCGCTTCCTTGAAGTGGAACGGGATGAAGACCATGCCCTTTGCGGGCCGCTTCGTCACGACCGCCTTTACGGTTATGGAGCCGCGGCGCGAGCTGACCTTGACCCGGGAGCCGCCCTCGATGGCGAGCGCACCGGCGTCCTCGGGATGGATCTCCACGTAGGCTTCCGGCGATATTGCGTCGATGGGCTTCACCCGCCTCGTCATGCTGCCGGTGTGGTACTGAAAAAGCTGCCGCCCCGTGGTCAGGATGAAGGGATACTCCTGGTCAGGCTGCTCCGCCGACGGTTTGAACATGACCGTGGTGAACCTTCCCTTGCCGCGCGGGAATCCGCCCTTGAACAAGTATTGCGTGCCCGGATGGTCCGGCGTGGGACATGGCCACTGCAGGCCCCCGTCATCGAGCCGGGCATAGCTCATGCCTGCAAGAGCGGGCCAGACCTGGCCGATCTCGCGGAAGATCTCGACCGTGTGCGGATAGTTCATCTCGTAGCCCATCCGCTTCGAGAGCTCTATGATGATGAGCGAGTCCTTCATGGCGATGCCCGGCGAGTTCACTGCCCTCCTTACGCGCTGTACGCGACGCTCGGAATTCGTAAAGGTGCCGACCTTCTCGGCGAAGGACGAGCCGGGAAGGACCACATGCGCCAGCTCCGCTGTCTCGGTCATAAAGATGTCCTGGACCACCAGGAGTTCCAGCTTCTTGAGCGCCTTGATCGTGTGCGTGCAGTCGGGGTCCGAGACCACGGGGTTTTCGCCCATGATGTACAGGGCCTTCAAGGACCCTTTTTCCGCCGCAGGGATCATCTCCGTGGCGGTCATGCCTTCCTTCTCCGACAGCTTGACCTTCCAGAGGGCCTCGAATTTCTCCCGGATCGCCGCGATCGCGACCCGTTGATAGCCGGGATACATGTTCGGGATGCAGCCCATGTCCGTCGACCCCTGCACATTGTTCTGACCGCGAAGTGGATTCACGCCCGCAGCCTCCTTGCCGAGGTTGCCGGTCAAGAGCGCCAGGTTGGCGATGGAAAACACGTTCTCCGTGCCGTGGGCGTGCTGGGTGATCCCCATGGTGTAATAGATGCCGGCGCGATCCGATCCCGCATACAGGCGCGCGGCCTCGATGATCTTCTCCTTCGGCGCACCGGTGATCTTCGCCGCGTTCTCGGGCGTGTATTCTTCGAGGTTCTTCCGGAACTCCTCGTCGAAGCCCTCTGTCATGGACTCGATGAAGTCCTTCTTGAAAAGCCCTTCCTTCAGGATCACGTGCATCATCCCGTTCAGGAGCGCCACGTCCGTGCCGGGCCGGTGCTGGATCCAGATATCGGCAAAGCGGACCATCGGCACCCGCCGGGGGTCCGCGACGATGATCTTGGCGCCTTTCCGCTTCGCCTTGATCATGCGGAGCGCGATGATGGGGTGGCTCTCCTTGGTGTTCGAACCGATGACGAAAAGTACGTCATTGTTCTCGATCTCCGCGAGCGAGTTCGTCATGGCCCCGGAACCGAACACAGTGGCCAGACCGGCCACGGTCGAACTGTGTCAGAGGCGCGCGCAGTGATCGACGTTGTTCGTGCCGATCGCCGCGCGCATGAACTTCTGGAAGAGGTAGTTCTCCTCGTTCGAGCACCTGGCGGAGGACAGGCCGCCGATGGCGTCCGGGCCGTGCTTGCTCTTGATGGCGCCGAGCCGGGTGGCGACGTAGTCGAATGTTTCCTCCCAGGTCGCCTCGGCGAATTTCCCGTCCTTTTTGATGAGCGGTGTCTTGAGCCGGTCCGGGCTGTTGATGAAGCTGTAGCCGAACCGCCCCTTGACGCAGAGCCAGCCTTCGTTGATCGTGTCCGGCCTCGAGGTCACGCGGACCACTTCGTTCCTGCTCACATGCAGCGTCAGATTGCATCCGCACCCGCAGTAGGGGCAGATCGTGTCCACTTCCTGCACGTCCTTCTGCCTGCCCTTGCCCAGGGACTGCTTGCTCATGAGGGCGCCCGTTGGGCAGACGCTGACACACTGGCCGCAGAACTCGCAGTCCAGGTCCTTCTCGAAGGGCGGGGCGATTTTCGCGGTGAACCCCCGGCTCGTAAAATCAATGGCGCCTACCCCCTGTATGTCATAGCAGGCGCGCACGCATTTACCGCAGAGGATGCACTTCTCCATGTCACGCTCGATAAAGGGATTCTGGTCCTTCACGAGACGCTGGCTGCGCTGGCCGTAGAACCGGTTGGTCCGGAGATCGTAAAAATAGGCCAGCTCCTGCAGGTTGCAATCGCCTGCCTTTTCGCAGACCATGCAGTCGTTCGGATGGTCCGAGAGGATGAGCTCCACGATGGTCCTGCGCCGCCGTTCGATCTCCTCGTTTGTGGACTGCACTCTCATGCCTTCCGCCACCGGAGTCGTGCAGGCCGTGACCAGGCGCGGGATCCCCTGCACCTGAACGACGCAGAGCCTGCACCCTCCGAAGGGCTCGAGCCTGGAATCGTCGCAGAGGGTGGGGATGAAGATACCGCTCCGCCTCGCCGCCTCAAGGACCGTGATGCCCTCCGGAACCACTATCTCCTGGTCATCGAGTGTGAATCTCACCATAGACCGCTCTCTTTCTTACCGCCTGAAACTTGCAGGTCGCGAAACAGGCCCCGCACTTGATGCAGACGTCCTGCACGATCCGGTGGGGTTTTTTCTTTTCACCCACGATGGCGCCGGACGGGCATACCCGCACGCAGGCCATGCAGCCCTTGCAGAACTCCTCGAGCACCGTGAACGCGATGAAGGACTTGCAGACCCCCGCCGGGCAGCGCCGTTCGATGATATGGGCATCGTACTCATCCTTGAAGTACCGGATCGTGCTGAGCACCGGGTTTGGCGCTGTCTGGCCGAGGCCGCAGAGGGACGTCATTTTTATGTCTTCGCTCAGCTCCTGCAGCAGCTCCACGTCTCCCGGCCTGCCCTTGCCGCTCGTTATCCGGGTAAGGATCTCCAGAAGCCGCATCGTCCCTACCCGGCAGGGTATGCATTTTCCGCAAGACTCGGACTTGGTGAACTCGAGAAAATACTTCGCCACGTTCACCATGCAATCCGTTTCGTCGAGGACCACCATGCCTCCCGAACCCACGATGGAACCGGCGCTGGCGAGCGATTCATAGTCCACGGATGTTTCCATCAGACTCGCGGGAATGCAGCCTCCCGAAGGGCCGCCGGTCTGGACCGCCTTGAGCTTCCGGTCTCCTTCGATGCCGCCCCCGATGTCAAAGATGATCTCCCTGAGGGAAATGCCGAACGGCACTTCGATGAGGCCCGAGTTCCTGATCTTTCCGGTGAGCGCGAACACCTTGGTGCCCTTGCTCTTCTCCGTGCCGAAGCCCGCAAACCATCCGGACCCCTTCCGCATGATGTACGGGACGTTCGCCAGGGTCTCGACGTTATTGATCACCGTCGGCTTTCCCCACAACCCCTTCTGGGCGGGGAACGGTGGTTTAGCCCGCGGCATGCCGCGATTTCCCTCGATGGAAGCGATGAGCGCCGTTTCCTCCCCGCACACAAAGGCGCCTGCGCCGAGCTTGACCTTGATGTCGAAATCGAACCCCGTGTTCTGGATGTTCCTGCCGAGGAAGCCCCGCTCGCGCGCCTGGCCCAGCGCGATCGTAAGCCGCTGGACCGCCAGAGGATACTCGGCCCGGATGTACACGTAGCCCCGCTGCGCTCCGATGGCATAGGCGCCGATGAGCATGCCCTCGATCACTGCATGAGGATTCCCTTCGACCAGGGAACGGTCCATGAACGCGCCGGGGTCCCCCTCATCGGCGTTGCAGATAATGTACTTCGTGTCCCCGGGCTCGTTCCTCGCCATCTCCCACTTGAGGCCCGTGGGGAATCCCGCACCGCCGCGGCCCCTCAGCCCTGATCGTTTCAGTTCTTCGATGATATCGGTCGGGGCCAGGGAGGTGAGCGACTTCAGGGCCGCCTCATACCCGCCGCGCCCGGCATAGGCCTCAATGTCCTCGGGATCCATCTCGCCGCAGTCGGCAAGCACCGCCCTCACCTGTTTGCCGTGGAAGGTATGGTAGTCTTCCTTGACGAGCCACTCCTGCACCGGCTGCCCCCCGGCGAGATGCTCCTCCACGATGCGTTTCACCATGTCCGGCTTGATGTACTCATAGGTGTGCTTGCCGCCGTTCTCGATCACGTCCACCAGCACATCGCGGGCGCAGAATCCCCGGCAGCCCACTTTGTGGGCCGCGCAGTGTTTCTTCACCGAGGCGGCAATGTCCGCCGATGCCAGGGCATCCTCGAAGGCGGACATCACCGCTTCGCCGCCCGCGGCGATTCCGCCGGTGCCCATGCAGATGTTTATCGTTATATCTCCGGGCATATCGTTGGCCCCTAAGCCTTCTCCTTCTCAGACTCCTTTTTCTCGAGCTTCTTGACCAGTTTCATCAGGCGGTCCGAGGACATTTTTCCGTACACTTCCTTGTCGATGACGACAACAGGCGCGATACTGCAGGCTCCGAGGCAATTGACCTTTTCGACGGTGAATTTTCGGTCTTCAGTGGTGTCTTCGTCGGGCAGAAGGTGAAGTTCGCTCGTGAGGCTGCTGATGAGCCATTCCGAGCCTTTCACGTGGCAGGCGGTGCCGGTGCAGGCCGTAATGCAGTGCTTTCCGCGCGGTTTGAGGTGGAACTGGGAGTAGAACGTGGCGATTCCGTAAAAACGGGCGGGGGGGACATCGAGACGATCGGAGATCCAGGAGATCGCGTCTTCAGGCAGATACCCGAACTCGTTCTCGATGTCCTGCAGGATAGAGATAACGTTTCCCTCGTTCTGCAGATAATTGTTGAGTATTCCCTCGAGCCTCTGCTCCATCGTTTTCGCCTCGCCCTGCCGGGGAATCGGGGGCCTTCCTATGGTTTCGAAGTGGCCTGCTCACAGCGTGGGCGGCTTTCCACGTCTGGATGAACGCCGAGGCCGCACGAGCACCAAATTACACACTCACTTCTTGGAAGATGCAAACACGATAATATAGACGGGAAAAAATTGCAAGGACGAAGTAGGTATGAATAAAGGTCGCCCTGTCGCTTCCTGACTCGCATCAGTAATTCACCAGGGCCTTCAGAAACTTCTCGTTCATCCGCCGCACGTTCAGTCCGCCGATAATGGCAATGTTCTTTATGATCTTGAGCATCAGCACCGGGTCCGTCCGCTCAAGCTCCTCGAAGGCCGTATCGGCAAGAACATAGAGTTCGGCCGGATCGATTGCCCGCGCATCCGTGGCGTGATTCGATCTTTCGAGCAGGGCGATCTCGCCGAGGAAGTGGTCGCGGGCCAGGAGGACCAGCGGCTGACGCCAGCCGTCCGCCGTGGTCTTGGAGATCTCGATTCTTCCCGACCGGATCATGTACACACCGCGGCAGGGCGTGCTCTCCTTGAACACATACTCGTCCTTTGCGAACCGTGCCGTTTCGAGCAGAGAAGCGATCTTCACCACCTCGGCGTGCTCGAGCCCCCGCAAAAGCGACTGGGTCTTGATTTCCGTTGCCAGGTCCGGCATGATCTATCCCTCCTGGGCGAGCCGTTCGACCTTCACGGCCGTGATCTTGAATTCCGGCGTCTTGGAAAAGGCATCCAGCGCCTCATTGTTCGTCAGGACGTTCACCGCAGCCTCGGCATAGTGCATAGGTATGAAGATCTCACCGCGCCTGACCCGTTCGGTGATGCGTGCCGTAAGCCTGATGCTCCCCCGGCGCGACGTCACGCGCACCGTCTCATCCTGGCTGATGCGCATATGCTCCGCATCTTCGGGATGGATCTCGGCATAGGGCTTGCCGGCATGGGACTCGATCGGGGCCGCCCGCCTCGTCATGGAGCCGAAATGGTACTGAAACAGATTTCGCCCTGTCGTAAGCACGAGAGGATACTCCCGATCCGCACGCTCCACGGGCGGCGCCATGGACACGGCAGTGAAGGACACCTTTCCGCGCGGGAACCCCCCTTTGTAGAGAAACTCAGTGCCGGGGTGGCTCCTCGTCGGGCAGGGCCACTGGATACCCCCCCGCTCAAGCCGTCCATAGGTGATCCCTTCAAGCGCAGGCCAGAGGCGCCCAAGCTCCTCAAAGATCTCTTCCGGAGATTCGTAACGCATCTCATACCCGAGACGCTTTGAAAGCTCCGCGATGACCCGCCAATCCTCCCGCGCCTCGCCAGGGGGTTCCACGGCTTTCCTGACACGCTGGACGCGCCGATCGGTGTTTATGAAGGTCCCGTCCTTCTCGGCAAAGCACGTTGCAGGAAGCACTACATCGGCCAGCATCCCCGTCTCGGTGAGGAAAATGTCCTGCACCACGAGGAAATCGAGCTTCTGAAATCCTTTTCGCGTGTGCTCCGTGTTCGGGTCTCCGAGGACGGGGTTCTCGCCCATGACATAGAGCGCTTTGACAGCTCCCTCCAGGGCCTTTCCGGTGATCTCCGTCGCCGCGAGGCCGGGCCGGACCGAAAGCGGCATGGCCCAGGCCCTCTCGAAGGTTTGCTGCACCAGCGGGATGTCCACGCGCTGGTACCCGGGGTAGACGTTCGGCAGGCAACCGGCGTCGCAGGCGCCCTGCACGTTGTTCTGGCCCCGGAGCGGATTGATGCCGGTGAAGGGCCTGCCGATGTTCCCGGTGAGCAGCGCCAGGTTTGCCACGGCGTTCACGTTCGCTGTTCCCTGGGCGTGCTGCGTGATGCCCATGGTGTAATAGATGGCGGCGCGACGCGAGCAGCCGTAAATACGCGCGGCGCGTACGAGGTCGCCCTTCGGAACGCCGGTGAGCTTCTCGCCGGCTTCCGGCGTGAATGCATCGAGGGACGCCCTCCAGTCATTGAAGCCCGTGGTCTGCTCATTGATGAACTGTTCGTTGATCAGGCCCTCTTTCAGGATCACATGGGCCATGGTGTTGAGCAGCGCGATGTCCGTGCCAGGCCGCTGCTGCAGCCAGAGCTCCGCGAACCTGACGAGCGGGACCCGCCGGGGGTCGGCGATGATGATCTTCGCTCCCTTTCTCCGCGCTTTCAGCATCATGTTCGCGATGACCGGGTGCGCCTCTTTCGTGTTCGATCCGGTAATGAAGAGCACTTCATTATCCTCAATCTCGCGCAGCGAGTTGGTCATGGCGCCGGAGCCGAATAGGGTGGCCAGACTGGCCACCGTGGCAGCGTGTCAGAGACGGGCGCAGTGGTCCACGTTGTTCGTTCCGACCGCTGCGCGCATGAATTTTTGGAAGAGGTAGTTGTCTTCAGTGGTGCAGCGGGCCGAGGAGAGCCCGGCGATGGCGTCAGGGCCGTATTGCTCCTTCACCCTCTTCAGTCGCGAAGCAACTACGCCCAGTGCCTCATCCCACGTTGCCGGCTCCAGGTCCCCGCCCTTCCTCCGCCGGATGAGCGGGGTCTTCAGTCGATCCGGGCTCGATACAAACTGGTATCCGAAGCGCCCCTTCACGCACAGCAGCCCGTCGTTCACACCCCGGCCTTCCTTTGCCGTGACACGGACGATCTCGTTCTCCTTCACATGGAGAGAGAGTGTGCATCCCACACCGCAATAGGGGCAGGTCGATTCGACCTCGCGCATGTTCCAGTACCGTCCCCGCGCGACCCAATTCTTTCCTATGAGAGCGCCGGTCGGGCAGACCATGACGCACTGGCCGCAAAATTCGCAATTAAGGTCCTGCTCGAAGGGCGGACAGACCTTGGCCCAGAACCCCTTATAGGCGAAATCGATGGCGCCCACACCCTGCACCTCGTCGCAGATCTTGACGCACCGGCCGCAGAGAATGCACTTCTCCATGTCCCGATCGATGAACGGATTGCCGTCCTTCTGAGCGTACTGGCGCCGTTCGCCGCGGAACACGGGATTCCTGATGCTGTACTTGTAGGCCAGCTCCTGGAGCTCGCACTCGCCCGTCTTCTGGCAGACCATGCAGTCGTAGGGGTGGTCGGAAAGGATCAGATCGATAAGATCTCGCCGCATGTTCTCCACATAGGGAGAATTGGTGATTACCTCCATGCCCCCGGACACGGGCGTCGTACACGCGGTCACGAGCGTGCCGCCCACTTCGACGATGCAGACCCTGCACGCCCCCGAACGCGAAACCTTCGGGTGGTAGCAGAGCGCGGGGATCGTAATGCCCACCTGTTTCGCTGCGTCCAGGATGGTCGTGCCGGAAGGCACGGAGATCTGCTTGCCGTCGATGACAAGAGATATACTGTTTATGGGTTTTTCCATTGTTTTCGTCACTGCTTCTTAATCGCCTTCAGCTTGCACACCTTGTAGCAGGCTCCGCATTTGATGCACAGCTCCTGATTGATGTCATGGGCCTTTTTGATCTCTCCCGTGACGGCGCCCGCGGGGCAGGCCTTGCGGCAGAGCCCGCAGCCCTTGCACTTCTCGGGAACTACCATGAACACGACAAGGGCGGGGCAGACGCCCGCGGGACACTTTTTGTCCCGAATGTGCGCCAGGTATTCGTCGCGAAAATGATTGAAACTGGTGATGAAGGGATTTGACGCCGTCCTCCCGAGCCCGCAGAGCGACGACGCGGTCATAATGCCGCTTAGACGATTGAGCGTGTCCAGGTCCTCGATCTCTCCCGTGCCGTCGGTGATCTTTATGAGCAGCTCGAGCATGCGCTTCGTGCCGATCCTGCAGGGCGTGCACTCTCCGCAGGACTCGCGCTGCAGGAACTCAACGAAGAACTTCGTGACCGAGACGATGCAGTCCTCGTCGTCGAACACCACCATGCCGCCGGAGCCTACGATGCTACCCACCTTGCGGAGGCTCTCATAGTCCAAGCCCATGTCGATCATGGACTCCGGTATGATCCCTCCTGAGGGCCCACCCACCTGGACGGCCTTGAGCTTCCTGTTGCCCGCGATCCCGCCGCCGATGCTGTAGACGATCTCCCGGAGCGGCATTCCCATGGGGATCTCGACAAGCCCGTTGTTCTTCACCTTGCCCGAGAGCGTAAAGACCTTCGTGCCCTTGCTCTCGGCGGTACCGATGGAAGAGAACCAGTCCGCTCCCATGCCGATGATCAGGGGAATGTTCGAGAAGGTTTCGGCGTTATTGATGACCGTCGGCATCCCCCAGAGCCCTTTCTCGGCGGGAAAGGGCGGCCGGTAGCGCGGCATGGCCCGCTTCCCCTCGATGGACTCCATCAGCGCCGTCTCTTCGCCGCAGATGAAGGACTCAGTGCCGAAGCTGAACTCGATATTGAAATCGAAGCCGGAGCCGAAGATGTCCTTCCCGATAAAGCCCTTGTCCCTCGCCTGGTCAAGGGCCGTGCGAAGCCGCTCCACCGAGAGGTGGTACCGCTCCCGGATGTAGAGATAGCCCTTTTGCGCGCCGATGGCATAGCCGCCGATGAGCAGCCCCTCGATGATCGCGTGGGGGTTGCCTTCGGCCAGCGCCCGGTTCACTTCACCCACGTTGCCGATGATGTACCGGGTATCGTTCTTCTGGCCCCTGCAGATGCGCCACTTCTCACCTGTGGAGAAGCCGCTTCCGCCGCGCCCCCTGAGACCCGACTGCGTCACGACGTCGATCACGCCATCGGGGGTCATTTTCGTCACGGCCTTCCGGGCGGCACGGTATCCGTTCATCCGGATGTAATCATCGATGTTCTCCGGGTCGATCTCGCCGCAGGGGCCAAGGATGATCTTGTATTGTTTCGAGTGAAAGGAAGTATACTCGTCGCCGGCCATCCATTCCGGGATCGGACCGCCGCCGACAATATGGTCGTCGACGATCCGTTCGACCATGATGGGCTTTACGGACTGGTAGGTCGTTTTGCTTCCGTTAATGATGACGTCGACCAGCACGTCCTTGGAACAGAACCCGCGGCAGCCGACCTTTCGGAACTCGCAGCGAGTCCCGATGCGCGCCTCGACAGCCCGGTCGAAGACGTAGTGCCGGAACAGCCGTAAAACCTCTTCGCCGCCGGCGGCATTCCCTGAGGTGCCAAGACAGACCTTTATCTCAACTGAGGATGTGCTCATAAAATTAACTGCTTTTCAAGATCGACAGTGTGGCCCTTCGGCGCACCCCGGGGTACGCCTGCGCGTACCCATCAATAGCCGATGAACTCATCTTCTTTGGCGAACCCGGTTAGCAGCTTCGTCACCTTTTCCGGATCCATTGCGCCGTGCACCTGCTTGTTCAGGATCACTACGGGCGCGATGTTGCACGCGCCGATGCAGGTCGCCTTCTCGACGGTGAACTTCAGGTCCTCCGTCGTATCCTCTCCTTTCGCAAGGCCCAGAGCCTCATGCGACGCATAGAGGAGCTGCTGCGCGCCCTTGATATGGCAGGCCGCGCCGCAGCAGACAGTGAGCGTGTTCTTCCCCGACGGCTTCATGCGGAACTTGGGATAGAAGGTGATGACGCCGAAAAACCTGCTTGCCGGAACGTCGAGGCGGTCGGAGAACCACTGCACGTTCTCCCTGGAGATGAACCCGTAGGTCTCCTGGATGCGCTGCAGAAGAAGAATGAGATTCCCCTTCTCGCGCCGGTGCTCTTCCAATATCTTATTCAGTACTTTATCCATGGCCGTTGTTCGGTCTCGCAGGCGCCCCGCCCGGCGCGCCACCGGACAAAAAAAGCCGCCTGACAATAATGACGGCGGCTTGCTCGATTGTGCGATGCTGTACGCGTTATGTGGCCGGCCGGGAAGAGAAGGCGCGCCCATCAGCGGTCGTTCCGCTGAAAGGCGCGCCGGTTCAAGCCCACCTGAAACAGCTTAGAACATGGGGTCCATCGTGAGCGCCGGATGCTCCTTCGCGCCCAGGAACTCCATCAGTTTCTCCGAGTCCTCGGCGACCGACTCATCGGCGATCCTGTCGAGCAGGTCGGGCATACCCTCTTCCTCGGCGCGCTTCTTGAAGTGCTCGGCAAAGGATTCCTTCAGGTTCTTGGTCATCCAGACGATCCGCTTGAACCCGCCGTCGGCGGAAAGGAACTTTTTGCTCGTAAGGAAGAACCTGCCGATGCCCATGAAGCCCGGAGTCTGGGCGCCGCCGCCCACGGTGCCGGCGAGGGTCGAGAACTTCATGCCGATGGGCGTCATGCCGGTATAGCCACGGTTCACGATCATCACACCGTTCGCCTCGGGCACGATGGCCACGATGCATTCGAAGCACCCGCAGGACGTCATCGGGTTGTCCATGATGGTATAGGCATTGAACGTCTCAAGGGCCTGATGAGAGTTCTTGTACACGTAGTCGTCCACGCCCTTCCAGCGGCCCTTCACCGCGTCGAGCGTCTCACCCTTGATCACGGGCTGGTTGGCGCCGTTCGGGTCGATCTCAAAGGCCGCCTTGGCGTCGAGCCAGTTGTAGGCGCCGCACAGGCCCAGCCGTTCGGGAGAAACAACGCACACATGGTTCGGCGCGAAGCTCTGGCAGAGAATGCAGGAATAGAACGTGTCTACCGACTCGTCGGTCATGGTGGCGAGCCGGACATCGCGCTCTGTATAAGCATGCCGCGCTTCGTCCAGCACTTTCTTGACGTCCCCCTCGTCCACGTAGAAGGTGACCTGCACCTTGTCCACGATGTTGGCAAACTTGTGTTTGAGCTGGGTCGAGAGGATGTCACCGAAATGACGGAGCTGAAAGCCGTCCTTCAGCGCGTTGATGCTGACACGGAGCCAGTTCTGGTCGCGCTGCCCCATGTGCCAGATCCCCTGCGCCTCGTTGACGAAGTGATGGATCTTGCGCTCCAGCACCGGCTCGAAGTCCTTCTGCATCTTGCGGCCTGCCACCTCGACCAGAATGCCGAGCGGCATCTGGCCGCCTTTCTGGTACCTGCCCTCGGGATCGTTCCCGACGATCTCGACCTTGCCGTCCTCCACCTTGTCAAGGGCGGCGGTCCTGAGCCACTCGAAGGCCGGCGTGCGCTGTCCGCCGAACTCGATATGCATGTCTTCCTTCCGGATGCGTTCGCCTTCGAAGGCCGGGCCGAAGGCAACCGGGATCGGGGGTTTGGACACGGTGATCTTGAGTCCGCGGACCTCGATGCAGCGCTCCACGATCTTCTTGGGATCAAGCTCCTTTTCCACTTCCTCGTAGATCGTGACGCCTGTCGGATGGATCACGGGGATGTCGGTGTTGGCAATGGCCGGGAAGCCCATGTTGATCGCGCCGGCTCCCGTTGTCCAGATGCGGTCGTTCAGGGGGCCGAGCACCATGGCAAAAGCGAAGACCTTGTCCTTGGAATATTTAAGTATCTTCTTGAAATCTCCACCCTTCATGCCGCCGAAGGTGATGCCGGCGCGGGCCGCCCAGTTGAGGGCGTAGATCGCGTGCTCCACCTCGGGCCCCAGGGGGACCAGGCGGGTGTCCCAGCCGAGCTGTACGCCCTTGCGCAGGAGCTGCTTGGTCATGCTGTCGCCGTTCACGTTGCCGCACATGAGAGTAAGGATGTTCTTCTGCTGCAGTTCGCGGGCGATCTCAAGGGCGTGGTCGTCGTCATTCGCCGCGCCGATGATGCAGACATAGCCGGGCATGGACCCGTCCACGAGCTGAATGCCCAGGTTCCGGAGGATCGTGTCGGAGATGAAACCATGGTACGTGAGGCCGATCGAATCGTCCTTCACCGGCTCCTGGCCGTAGATGTACCGTATGGCCATGATTATCTCCTGGGCAAACAGGGCGGCCATGCCGGCGTCGAGCGCCTCCCCCAGGTAGGGTATGAAGAGGGCCTCAGTGGGCGCATCCGTCACGAGCGGCTTCACATGCTGCTCGAGGGCGGTTTTCATGTCGCCCAGCGTCCTCACCTCGAATCCCGTCATGGCGAACATCTGGGGCAGAAAGTAGCCCGTGTCGGGGAATTCGAAGGCGAAGTCCGCCCCCTTCTCGCTGATGGCCTTCTCGACGAGGGCCTCAGCCTGCTTGACGTAGTACTGTGAGCCCAGGATGGCTCCGGTTGCTATAGCCTTTGACATTGTATGCTCCTTTAAGGGTCACGAAGGTAAGAAGATGAGAAGGTGGGAAGGTAGGAACAAACGTGCTCATCTTCGTACCTTCTTACCTTCTTAACCTCTTATCTTCCAGAATAGTACTACGCTCTCGCCTTCAGGAAGGTCGGGAGCCCGTTCGCTTCGCGCGGCCCCACGGTGATCTTCCATCCCGGCAGCTTCTCCTCCAGCGATCCCGAGAGAATGGCGACATAGCCGGGAATGATCAGCTCCTTGTGGCTGATATTCTTCTCCACGCCGCTCTCGGTGATGAACTGGGCGATCTTGCTGGCCGTGAACTTTCCTGCTGCCCAGGCCGTAAGCACCGACAGGCCTTCATTGTCCATGACCGCAAGCCACGACGGCACCTTGCTGTTCTCCACTTCGCCGCGAACGATGAAGTAGGAGAGCGAGAAGTTGGTGGTGATCATGAGCGGAGACGATTCTTTTGCGTCGCCGACCTTGTAGACGTTCTGCGCCACCTGCATGGGTACCTGCGGGTCGGTGTAAATGTTCTGGCGCAGCGAAAGGAGCGCCAGCATCTTCCATTTCTCGACGTTGTTCAGGATGATGATGGAAGCGTACTTCATCACACCCACGGCCGCGGCTGCCGCCTCGGACAGGGCGTCGTCGCGGCCCACGAAGCTGATGATGGGATAGCCCAGGGGCTTGAAGCCCTTCTTGATCGCGGCCCGGCGGATGATGGTGTACTGCTCGATCATGTCCTTGGCCTTGCGCGCGCCGGAGTCCAGAACGAGGTCTTCCACGCCCAGCCCCTTCACCTTCTCGGACAGCTCTGCCAGTGCATCGAGTCCGTCGGCGGCAACGACCAGCGACGCCTTTTTCTCCTTTGCGATCTTTGCCATGGCCTCGGCATTCTCGGCCGTAGCGGCATAGATGAGCGGCTTCTTGTCGGCGCAATGCGAGATGCCGGCCTCGATGACTGCGGGGTTCTTGCTCACAAGGATGATCGGCACGCCTGGCGCGCCGTCCACGACCTGCTTCACCACGCCGGCGAATTTGGCCGGGTCCCCTGCAGTTTCGATCACTGCAATTGCTTCAACACGAAGCTTCTGTCCCACCCGGTCGATCTCCGAGGTCTTGACGGCCTCGATCTTCTTTGCCGCGGCATCGCCCGCCTCGGTGTCCTTGATGGCCACGGCGAACACGCTGGGATTGAAGAACTTCTTCTCATGCCGGAACAGGCAGATCTCATCGCCCACCTTCACGGCCTTGTCGCCCGTGCCGAGGGTGATCGCGCGGATCGGCGGCGCCGCTGCAGCGCCCAGCAGCTTCTTCGCGTCCTCCGACGCATCGGGGCAGGCGTCGAGGCTCGCCTGCTTCGCCGCCAGCTTCATGGCAAAGGCGAGGCAGGTGGGATGACCGCACTTCTTGCAGTTTGTTTTAGGCAGATGCTTGAATATTTCAACACCGGAGAGTGCCATTATGAACTCCTTTCGGGTACAACATGAAGTTGGGAAGTTGAGAAGGTAAGAAGGTAGGTGAGTTTGTCGGCGTTTCAGCCTTTTCTCACCTTCCCACCTTCGTACCTTCTTAACTTCGGTTTCTTACATCAGTTCGCTGATAAGCTCCTTGGTCTTTGCCATGGCGCCGGGGTGGCGCATGATCAGCAAGTCTGCTCCCGCTGCCAGCATGCCCGAGGCGGTGATGACCTCCCAGGCCCGTGCCCGATCCTCGAGTCCGCCCCATTCGGGCGCCTCGGCGTCGGGGGCCATGGTTTCCTTCACCTTCCAGACGTTCGCGCCGATGTCGCAGACGATGGGCGTCTGCATCATGGGGTCGTTCTGGAGCAGTGCTGCCTGGCGAATGCGCTCCATCACACTGTAGGTGTACTCGAGGCCGTACCCGAGGGCCGATGACATGGGGTCCATGATGATGCGCTCCTTGTCGAAGCCCATCTGGGAGAGCAGGATGTTGAGCTGCTTGGCCAGGTTCACGTCGAGCTGGCTCATGGCGATCAGCTTGTGGTCGTTCGCCATGGCCGCGGCGGCCACGGTCTTGTAGTTCTCCTCCACGGCCTTACCGATGGCGCAGTTCTTTCCGCGCGTAGCCGTAGCAACGGCCTGGAGCACCTGCGTGTCCTTCTCTGCGTGACCGCTGCCCAGTATAACGAGGGGAATGTCAATAGCGGCTGCCACGTCGGCCGCGACCTTTGCCGCCTCTTCGGGGCTCTTGTTCTGCTGGTCGGGATGGGTGCCGATGAGCCGCAGCGCCACGATGTCCGCTCCCTGCTCCTGGCAGAACTTGGCCCACTGCACGGGGTTGGCCGACACGCCGCCGATGGCCTTCTTCAGGGTCTCGGGCCAGTCGTCAGGAGCAATGTCGGCGACTTCAAGCGCTACTGCCGGCCGGTTCGGGAAGGTGCCTTCGAAGCTCAGGAAGGGCAGCGCCGATGCGCCGCCAATCGTCACGGCCTTTGCGCCGGAGCCGAGCTGCACATTATAAATTTTACCGCTGTAGGTTTCCTTGGGTATCGTGAGTGCCATGCAAGCCTCCTTAAAAAATCCAATTGCAAATATTAAATTGTAAATGTCAAATTGCAAAAAGAAAGGACATCATTATCTTTTATTTTAAAATTTCCAATGCCGTTCGTTCTTACATGTCCAGATACGAATGCGCGTACATGGTCTTGCCCAGGATCATCTCCACGGTCTTGACCGTATCCATCATATCCTTATCAAGAGGGTCGATGATGGCCGCCGAAAGCCCCTCGTAGAGCAGCATGGAGAGGAAGTTCCGGTTGATGATGGCCCGCACCGCCTTTGGCGCGCCGTTGGAGATGTTCGAAAGCCCCACCACGGTCTGCATGGGTGGGTCGTTCAGTTCCTGGAACATCTTGACCGCGCGGATGGCCTGCTTTCCCTGGTCCTGCATGGTGCAGATCTGGAGGATGAGCGGGTCCAGGAAGATGTTCTCCATGGGAACGCCGAACTCCATGCCGCGCGCCATGATCTCCGAAGCGATGACGCAGCGGTCCTCGGCGTCGGCCGGGATGCTTCCCTTGCCGAGAGTGAGCGCGATGATCTTGGCGTTGTGCTTTCCAGCCAACTCCATCATGGGGAACCGCTCGGGCTCGTTGGACGTGGAGTTGATGATCGGTGCGCCCCACTGGTTGTTATGGGCCTTGAGCCCGGCTTCCATTGCCTTAATGTTCGTGGTGTCCAGGCAGATGGGTTTCTGCACCACCTCCTGCACCACCTTCACCGCCCAGTCCATGAGCTCGGGGCCGTTCTCCTCGGCCGGGCCGATAGAGACGTCGATAAAATGGGCGCCCGCCTTGGCCTGCGCCACTGCCAGCTCCTGCAGCGGCTTGGGGTCATGGCTCATGAGCGCCTCGCGCACCTTCTTCGCGATAATGCTGATCTTTTCTCCGATAATTATCATTCTGCGGGACCTCTTCCCTTGTGGAATTGAAAACGTTCGATCAGAGCGTGAAAAATGGACGCCTTTCCCGCTCTAATTTTCTATTTTCATTTTTTAATAACCAGCAACAGCTCCCGGACCGACTCTTCGCTCAGGCTGCCGCGCTGCTGTGCCACGGCAACGGTCTGTGCTGCCAGTTGCCTGTACAGGTCCAGAAGCTCAGGCGCGCGCGCTTCCATGGCCGCGATATGGTCGCGCACCGTAGAAGCATCGCCGCGGGCGATCGGCCCCGTGAGGGCATCAGGGATGCCGACGGCCTCGATATTCCGGAGCGTTCCGCGGATCAGCGGGAGCACCGCGGTGAGCGCCTCGCTCCTGTCGGCGCCCAGCTTCTCATAGAACTTCAGCCCGTAATCAACAAGGGCCACGAAATAATTCGATACCGCAACAGCGCCGGCGTGATACAGCATTGCCGAATGCGCGTCCGAAGTCCATCCCGGCATCTTCAGTTCGATGCCGCCCAGGGCCTTTACCAGTTCCCGCGCCGTTTCCAGCGCCCCTGCGTCAGCCTCGATGCGGAAATAGGAGCCCGGCAGGTTCGCCACGCCCTGTTCCCTGCTTGCCAGGGACTGGAGCGGGTGAAGCACCGCCCGGAAAGCCCCTGCTGTCGCCGCGGCATCAAGAAGATCAAGCGAATGCGCGCCGGACATGTGGACCACGACCGTGCCTGCAACGAGCGCCTTGCCGGCAGCGAGCTTTTCGCTCACGTCCCGGATCGCCCGGTCCGGCGTGGTGATGAACACGATCCCGGCGCCTGTTGCGGCACCGACGGGGTCCGTTGCCGCTTCCTGCGCGCCGATGAAGGCCTGCGCCCCCTCGGCTGACCCCTTTGTCCGGGCGGTCACGGCCCGGATCACGTACCCGGCCTTCGCAAGCAGGGCACCCACGGCGCTGCCCACGCGGCCCGCGCCGATGATGGCTACGGTTTTTTTGTTCATCTGTAAATCCCCCCAGCCCCCCTTTGCCAAAGGGGGGTACAAATGCGTCCCCCTTAGAAAAAGCGGGACAGAGGGGGATTTTCATCCTCCGGTGTGAACGTCAGTTCATGGACGATTCATACTATATTTAGCCGCAGATTTCGCAGACGGCGCAGATCCTTAAAAACTCTTTCAATCTGAAAAAATCCTTTGGCCGCGGATTTAGCACGGACATAATTGAATGTACAGAGGGCATGGCGCATGGAGCAGAGGGTCATAAACGCTTTGCTCTCTGCTCTCTGCTTCTTCACGTGTTCATCAGTGGTTACAACTGCTGTTTTTAGGTTCAAGTTTCTTTGATCAGCGTGATCTGCGTAATCTGTGGATGCGTCCCGCGCTTTACAGGATCAACTTGTCCAGGATAGCGTAAAATCCCGCGAGGGCCTGTGAATCCGCCGGAAGCTGCACCAGCGGCCTGCCGTTCAGGTCATATTCAAAGATCATCTGGTCCACCGGAACGAAACCGGCGAACTCGACGTTCTGGTCCTTGATGGTCTTTCGCAGCGAGCCGTTCTCACCGCCCGCGGGCGTGCGGTTCACGATCAGCACGGTGCGCTTTACGTTCAGCTTCAGCTCTTCCACGATGCCGGCGATGCGGCCCGCGGTCATGATGCCCCGCACCGTGGGGTCGCTGATGACCAGCAGCAGGTCCGTGTCCTGCGTGGTCCGGCGCGAGAGGTGTTCCAGGCCCGCCTCATTATCCATGACCGTGTAGGCATAGGTATCGGCGAGCTTGTCCATGTACTTGCGGATGATGTTGTTCGCAGCGCAGTAGCAGCCTGGCCCCTCGGGCCTGCCCATCACCAGGAGATCGAAGCCCTTTGCTTCGATCAGCGCCTGCTGGATCTGGTAGTCAAAGAGCTGCTCCATGCTCATGCCGCCGGGCCGCGGGGCCGTGGACTTCACGGCATTGAGGGAATCCTCCCGGAGCCCGCCGACGGTGGAGCGGATCTCCACGCCCAGGACCTGATGCAGGTTGGCATTGGCGTCCGCATCAACAGCCAGCACCGGACCCTTCTTCTTCTCTGTCAAATAGCGTACGGTCAGGCCGCAGAGGCTTGTCTTGCCCGTGCCGCCCTTCCCTGCAACTGCGATCGTGTAACCCATTATTATAACCCTCGGCTCAAACGGTTTAAACAGCTTAAACGGTTCAAACCGACTCTATTTTTTCACTCCGTACTTCTTCCGGACCTCTTCGATCTTTCCGCAGGTCATCTTGCCTTCGGGGCAGGCTGCATGGAGGCAGCCGGGGCCGGCTTTTCCGAAGATCACGGGCGCCGCGGTCTTGACCAGGCCAAGCATCTGTTCCGCCATTGCGCGGATCTCCCACTGCGCCCGGTTGCAGCAGCGCACGCGGAAGAAGTGGAGCAGCTCCCGGGCGTTCATGGTCACGACGATCTTGGTCTCCGCCGCGTTCGGCAGCAGGTAGCGTGCGTCCTGCTGACCGGACTCGCCTGTGAGCCCCTTGTCTTCGAGTGTAGTAAGGATAGCCGTATAGCGCTTCTGCGCTTCGGCCATGAAGTCTTCGAATTCACGTGTCGCTTGAGGGTCCTGCTTGATGCTGGGCGGGATGATGTAGTCGAACTGCTCTTCCCGCACGTAGCGCTGGCTCTGCTGTGAATAAGACGCCACGCGGTGCCGGACGAGCTGATGGGAGCAGGCCCGCGAGATCCCTTCGATCCCGAAGGTGAACGACACGTGCTCCACCGGGGACAGATGCCCCATGGTGGCGAGTTTTTCAACGAACGATGCCTGGTCCTTTGCCTCGATCTTCTGCTTCAACTCGTCCACACCTGCCGGGCTGTAGCAGAGCTTTGCGGCCATGGCCACAACCTCTTCCGGCCCGGGCGTGTACCGCAAAAGGACCACGTTCAATGCTGCTTCAGGCATGTCTCCCTCCTCGCGTTGCGCCCCTCGGCACCCTGCAAAAACAGGGGGAAAAGGGGGAAGATGCCCGGAGGCAAGGGAAGTTTATTATAGCGAGCGTATATCTCATCAGTCAAGCGAAATTGAAATCAGTGCTGTCAAAATTTTTAATAAAATTATAAGTTTCGCTCATAGACGCAACAATCCGCTACAAAAAGTAACGGCCCGGGAATTACGATTCGGCACACAAATAAGAGCTCCTGCCTGCACATACTGAAGAGTTGGAACTGTCTGACATCCTGCTTTTTTCCGTTCCGGGTGCCGCGCATGGGCGCTGCAACGCTCCGGGCGGGATAATGCCCTATTTAAACCAGTGTTCTTCCGCCGGGAACGCGCCGGTTTCGACCTCATCTTTATACTGCCTGACAGCGTCGAGCGCAAGGCCTTTCAGCTTCACGTACTGCTTCACGAACTTGGGCGTGAAGCGGTCGAAAAGCCCCAGGAGATCGTGCAGCACCAGCACCTGGCCGTCGCAATCAGGGCCGGCCCCGATCCCGATGGTCGGGATGTGCAGCAGCTCATGGATCTCCTTTGCGAGCAAGGCCGGGATCGCCTCGATCACAACGGAGAAGGCCCCTGCCTCCTGCACGGCACGAGCGTCGGCAAGGACTTTCTGGCGTGTGGCCTCATCCTTGCCCTGGACCTTGAACCCGCCCAGGACATGGACATACTGGGGTGTCAGGCCGATGTGGGCCATGACCGGTATCCCGGCGTCCACGATCGCCCGAATGGTCTCGGCCATCTGGCTGCCGCCTTCGAGCTTCACGGCCTCGCAGCCCGCCTCTTTCAGGAAACGGCCCGCGTTCCGGACAGCCTCGGCCTTGTGGGTCTGATAGGAGAGAAAGGGCATGTCTCCCACAACCATGGCCGATGCGGTCGCCCGCGAGACCATCTTCGAATGATAGAGCATCTCGTCCATCGTGACGGGCAGGGTGCTCGATACGCCCTGCACGACCATACCGAGGGAGTCACCCACGAGGATCATGTCGATCCCGGCCTGGTCCACGATCTGGGCCGTGGGGAAGTCATAAGCCGTGAGCATGGTGATCTTTTTGCCTTCGGCCTTTTTCTTATAGATGTCGAGAATGGTTGTTTTTGGCATAGTTTTATTTCGGATTGCGGAATGCGGATTGCGAAATAAAATCTGCAAACCCGAAAACCACAAAATCCTAACCTCAAATGTAGTCGTTTAGATATCTTGCTTCAGCTTTTTCCAATCCGCAATCCGCATTCCGCAATCAAAATGAGGGTCTCGGATACAGCCCCGCCGCCTTCACGATGCCTTCGATGGCGCTCTCCCATTCAATGGCCTGGATATGCACACCCTTCACGCCCGGTGTCTCGAGGGCCTGATGGATCAGCTCGATCGTGATCTTGATGCCTTCCTGCTCCTGCAGTTCCTTCATCTTCTTCTTGTCCTCGCCGGCAGCCGCCTTGGCCTTGCTCATGCGATCGATCATCGCCTTCGGCACGGAAACGCCGGCAACGGAAGAATCCATGTACTTCAGCATCATGGCGCTCTTCGGAACGATGATGCCGGCCAGGATGGCTGTCCGCTCATGCAGGCCCAGGTCCCGGATCTTGGCCATCTGGGCGCGGAAAAGCTCCATATCGTAGATGCCCTGGGTCTGGATGAAGTCGGCCCCGGCATTCACCTTCTTCAGGAGGTTCATGGGACGGATGTCGATGGGGTCTCCCATGGGCGTCCAGGACGCACCGATGAAAAATTTCGGTGGGACCTCGATGGGATCGCCGCCTTCCTGCTTGCTCTCGTCGCGCATCTTTTTGAGCATGCTCACGAGCTGGCTGGTGTCGAGATCGTAGACGTTCTTTGCGCCCGGATGGCCCTTCAGCCTGCCTGCGGCGCTGAACTTCTGGTGGTCGCCGGCAAGGCAGAGGCAGTTCTTGAGCCCCAGCGCAGCAGCACCCAGCAGGTCCGCCTGTATGGCGATGCGGTTCCGGTCGCGGCAGGTCATCTGCATTACGGGCTCAAGGCCGTTCTGGAACGCGATGGCCGCCGCGGCAATGCTCGAGATGCGAACGACTGCGGTCTGGCAATCCGTGATGTTCGCCGCGTCGCAGAAGCCCTTCAGCTGCTTGGCCTTGTGCACCACTTCATGGGGATCGGCGCTCATGGGCGGCCCGAGTTCCGCCGTGACCGCGGGTTTGCCGCTGGCAAGGACTTTTTCCAGGTTGCTTCCGCTTTTCATTACTGTTCCTCCAAAACTGAGAATCTTTGGGCGCAGATAAAAGAATTTCCTTCTGCAATCCAGTCTTATCCGCGTAGAGCGAAGCTCTCTGCCTTTATCCGCGTCCAAAGGGTTGCTTTTTCTGCGATAGTAATATCTTTACTTCCCTGCTTTGGCTTCTTCCTTCTCCTCGTACTCCCTGATGTGCTCGACCGATATACGGCGCGGCCCGCCGTCGCGGGACGTGGCCCAGTTGCGCGGCGGCTGGATCTCGGCCAGCTTCTCCAGGGTGCCGAGCTTCTTCATCCGCTCGACGATGAGATACCAGGCGCAGTCGATCTCGTTGCTCACCTCGCACTTGCCCTTGTTCGTGCCGCCGCAGGGACCGTTCATCAGCGTCTTGGCGCAGCGCGCAATGGGGCAGATGCCTCCGGTCAGGTGCAGGATGCAGTTCCCGCAGCCCGCGCAAAGCTCCACGAACACACCGGGCTCCGGGACCGCTCCGTAGAAAGAGGTATTGATGCCCGGATAGACCGGGATGGTCCCGGTCCGGTCGGACAGGAAGTTCACACCCACGCCGCAGGCCGTGGAGAGCACGAGGTCGTACTTCTTTATCTCGTCCATGACCGGCTCGAAGTACTCGGGCTCGCAGTGGCGCATCACACCGAGATGGTTGACCTCCATCTTCGTGCCTTCCTGCTGGGCCCGCATGCGGATGAGGGACGCGATGGTCTCGGCTTCCTTCTCCCCGCCCGCATGGCAGATGGCCACGCAGGTGTTGCATCCGAACACAAGGACCTTCTTGAAGTCCTTTACCATGCTCCATATTTCATCGATTGGTTTCTGCGATCCAACGATCATATTTTGTTACTCCTTCAGGCTCTTATTTGACGCGGCAACACGAGTAAAAATGTATCGTTCAAATCTGCCAAATGCCGTTACCTTATCCAGCACCTGCCACAAGCAACAATAGCCGTCATGCAGCATTGCGCTTTGCGATAAGTTCTCGCACAGCAGGAACAATGTCCGTGGGCACTTCCATGATCGTTTGTCCGGGCGTCTCGTAAGCAGCTTCATCCTCCGCTACTGCCTCGTCCTCGGACTGAGCCTCATAGTGCTCGAGAACTTTCTTGACGCGTTTCTCGTTCCAACTGGGTGCAAACCGGGATAGCTTCGATGACATTATTCTGGACATTTGTCTTATGCCGAAACCTCTCTTAGTTTTACCTCTTCAATAGATGGGTGGCTTCTCCATTTTTTCACAGAAACCAGGTCGCAATCATGGCAAAAAATCGGCATCGTTACTCATGGCTCACTCCTTTGAGAAATTCTCTTACCGTGAGCGTATTTGTTCCTTCGGCCGCACAATCTTCAAACCTAATATATCGGCGGTCTGTTCCGTCGCCTGCTTTGTCCTTTCTATCAAGTCCTTCGGAGAGAGCCTTTTGGTCCGAGCATGGTTCTCCTCCCTGAACTTATGTATCCATTCCAATGATTTATATTCCTTCGTCGCCATCTCCGGTCACCTCCTCGGGAGATATTATCTCGATTGGACTGTATCCCATTCGGAGGTTGGTGCTGTTAATCAACCTCCTGACAGCGATATTTACCATATGCTTGTAATTCCATGAAACAATGTAATCAATCTCATAAAAGACTGCAACGGCAATGTGCCTCGCATCATCACGATATTTTTCCGGTTCGGCGCCGTCTCTGATATATGCGTCCGCCAAATTGATGCATTCTTCCGTTTCCTCCAATACGGCAAAACCGGCCTCTCGTATCTTGTCCTTTAACTTTTCCCGAATTTGCTCTGGCGCATTCATGACTTCTTCTATCGTCGGCCGGGAAATGAACCCTTCATAAACTCCATCTTTGATAAGCCGCAGCAGTCTCTCGGCAGTATCAACACGTTTGGGGTCTTCCGTGTCAAAGAGGCCGCCCAGGGCCGAGGTGTCAAGATAGAGTCTGAGCTTTTTCATTATTGTCGAGGAAAATCCTGTCAGATTTCTTATTCCGGATCACTTCGCCCGCAGCCCGAGCGCCTTCACCTTTTCCGAAAACTCCACACAGGCCGCAGTGTAAGGATGCCCGCCGTTGTTTGTGACTGCGCTCAGGAGCGCAATGCGCTCCGGCTCCATGCCGAGGGCCTTGATCAGCTCCTGGCCGCGCTTCACCCGCGCCTTTACCCGCGGCTCGATCTTTTCGTATTTGCAGCTTCCCTCTCCGCAGCGCACCACGGCAACACCGTCCGCGCCGGTCTCAAAGGCCTTCAGGATGTCGAGCACGTCCACGCGGCTGGTGCAGTGCACCGGGAAGGGCCGGTAGTTGGCCGGAAGGTCGGCTCCGTGCACGCCCAGCCGGTTCGTGCAGACGAACGCGACGATGAGCGGGTCCGTGCGCTTTGCATCAACGCAGCCCACGGTAGTCACCATGGAGTTCCTGATCTCCTTCACATCATAGCCCACCATGGAGATGGCTCCGGCGGGGCACTCGGGCGCGCAGAGCCCGCAGGCCTGGCAGTAGTCAGGCCGGATCTCTGACCAGGCCTTCACCACCGGCGCTCCGTAGGGACAGACGCGCAGACAGGTGAGGCAGGCCATGCACTTGTTCGTGTCCACCACTGCGCCGGCGGCGCATCCGCGGCACCGGGACGCTTCCGCGAGAGCCTCCTTTTCGGTGTAGCCGCTCTCGAAGTGCTCCATGGTCTTGACGCGCACGGCAGGCGCAAGGTGCTGCACCTTCTGGCGCGGCATTTTGCAGATCTTGGCCAGCACCTCCTGCGGCATCTCGTTCAGGCTGTCCTTCTCCTGAATCGGCAGCTTGCCTTCGATGGTCTCGCCCTGCATGAAGAGATGCATGGCCAGAGCCGCGCGATGGCCGTTCGCCACGGCCGCAATGGCCGAGCCGGGACCGGTCACGACCTCGCCGGCAACAAAAACGTTCTTCGCAGTGCTCTTGTGCGTTTTGGGGTCCCACTCCACGCGGCCGCGTTCGTCCGCCTTGACGCTGCTGTTCTTGAGCGGCGCAACGTTCGCCATCTGGCCGATAGTGATGATGATGGTATCCGCCTCGAGCACCGTTGTCTGGTTCTCATCATAGGTCGGGCTGAACCGCTTGTTCGCGTCGAACACGGACAGGACCTTCTTCACCTCCAGGCCCAGCACCTTGTCCTTGTCGCGCTTTACCGATTTCGGTCCCCAGCGGTAGTTGATCTTGACCGCTTCCTCCACGGCCTCGTCCACTTCCCATTTCCAGGCAGGGATCTCCTGCTCGTTCTCGAGACAGACCATCTCGACATGATCCACGCCGAGGCGCCGCGCTGTGCGGGCCACGTCCATGGCCACGTTCCCGCCGCCGATGACCAGAACCTTTTTCCCGAGCTTTGGCTTGCGGTCAAAGGCAACATCCTCAAGAAAGGGGATGGCGAGCAGCACATTCGGCCCATCCACGCCCGGGATCGGAAGCGATCGGCTGAGCGACAGACCGATGGCCAGCAGCACGGCATCGTGCTTTTTTGCCAGGTCGTCGAGCTTGGCATCTTTGCCGACCTCGAAGTTCGTCTTTACCTCGATGCCGCGGCTGACAACGTCGTCAATATCCTCCTTCAGCACCTCTCGCGGAAGCCGGTAGGGAGGGATGGCGGAAGAGAGCATACCGCCGAGCACAGGATGGCGCTCGTAGAGCGTGACGCTGTAGCCCAGGTCCGCAAGGTCGCGGGCAGCGGCAAGGCCCGAAGGGCCGGACCCGATTATGCCTGCGCTCTTGCCCTTGTTCTGCGCCACAAGCTTGCGTTTGCTGCGCCGGTATTCCTTCGCCTGTTCGATGGCAAACCGCTTCAGGTGCCTGACCGCCACAGCCTCGTCGATGCCGCAGCGCCTGCAGGACTGCTCGCAGGGATGGTGGCAGATCATGGAGCATACCGAGGCAATGGGGTTCGGCGCGGTGATCACCTCGAAGGCCTCGGTGTACCGGCCCTGGGCGATCAGGCCCACGTAGGCCTGCACGTCCGTATGCGCCGGGCATGCCGCGCGGCACGGCGAATAGGGCCTCGTTTCCTTTATCTCAGCGCCGTAGGGCCGGTAAGGCTCTATCAGCGTGCATGTGTCCTGCTTGGCCATCAATCACTCCTGCTTTCGGATTCTGTACTGCATTGCGTCATGAAATTTGCGTCAAGCTTAAGCCACCCCTCACCTTAATCCTCTCCCCTGATAGGAGAGGAATTTAAACCTCCCTCGCCCCTCCGGGGAGAGGGCCGGCCTGCCCCGTTATCCCGATCAATCGGGATTTCGGGGGGTGAGGGGCTTCGGGCATGCCTCGATGGACTGAATCAATACCTCGTTAATCACACGCAGCCGCTACTTGATCCCCGCGTGCAGCTTCGCGGATTTCACCGTGTTCTTCATCAGCATCGTGATCGTCATGGGGCCCACGCCGCCCGGAACCGGCGTGATCGCGCCGGCGATCTCCTTGGCCGCGTCAAAGTCCACGTCGCCCCGAAGGATCGGCACCATCTTGCCCGTCTTCTCGCTCTTCTTCTCGCCCACCCGGTTCACGCCCACGTCGATGACGCAGGAGCCCGGCTTGATCCATTCGGGCTTCACCAGGCCGGGAACGCCTGCCGCAACGATCAGGATGTCGGCCCGCTTGCAGTGATCAGCAAGGTTCTTCGTGCCCGTATGCACGATCGTCACCGTTGAGTTGGCCCCCTTGCCCTTCTGGAGCATGATGTTGGCGATGGGCTTGCCCACGATGTTCGACCGGCCCACCACGACGACCTCGGCGCCCGAGGTATTGAACCCGGCGCGCACGATCAGCTCCTGGATGCCCGCTGGCGTGCAGGGCAGGAACTTCACCTCGTCGCCGCCGATCATCAGACGTCCCACGTTCACCGGATGAAATCCGTCCACGTCCTTGTCCGGATCGATGGCGTTCAGGATCTTCTTCTCGTCAATATGCTTTGGCAACGGAAGCTGGACCAGGATACCGTGGATCTTCGGGTCCTTGTTATACTTGTCGACGAGCTTCAGCAGGTCGGCCTCGGAGAGGTCATCGGGCTGGTCATCCTGTATCGAATTGAATCCCAGCTCGTGCGCAGTCTTCTGCTTGCCCGTGACGTAGCTGATGGACGCGGGATTCTCGCCCACGAGAATGGTCACCAGCCCCGGCACGACGCCGTGCTTGTCTTTCATCTCGGTGACTTCCTTCTTGAGTTCCTCTTTTATCTGTGCGGCGATCTCGGTGCCGCTGATGATTTTTGCTGCCATAACACCTCCCGTAGTTCCTGTAGTAATATTATGATCGACGCTAAAGACCTTCCGTCGCCTCATCTGTAATCTTGAGTTACATTTGCAAACGTCAACAAGGATAAAAAGCGGGCTTTGCGCGAGACGCTTTTGCTTCTGACAGGGACAGTCCCCCCGGGAACCAATGGGGACAGTCCCTTTAATCCCGTTTTCTGAGGAGCTCCAGCATCTCCGTGCGCGTGGACTCCTTGGTCCGGAAAATGCCCCTGACCGCCGACGTGACGACACGGGAGCCCGGTTTTTTCACACCCCGCATGCTCATGCAGAGATGTTCTGCGTCGATCACGACCATGGCGCCCTTGGGCTTCAGATGGCTCACGATAAGATCTGCGAACTGGGCCGTGAGCCGCTCCTGCACCTGGGGCCGCTTGGCCAGCACCTCAAGGGCCTTGGCCAATGAACTGATGCCCACGATCTTTCCCGCTCCGGGAATGTAGGCGATATGGGCCTTGCCGAAGAAGGGCAGCAGGTGGTGCTCACACATGGAATAGAACGGGATATCGCGGATCATCACCATCTCGTCGTGGCTCTCGCCCGCGATCGGCTTCATCAACGCCTCGGTATCGGCGCTGATGCCGGAAAAGACCTCCCCGTACATCTCGGCCACGCGCGCAGGCGTGTCCTTCAGCCCCGGTCTGTCCGGGTCCTCGCCGATGCCTTCCAGAAGCAGGCGAACGCCTTTTTCTATCTTTTTAGTATCCATGGATGTCCACGAATCTCGCATGGGGCAGAGCGCATGGCGCATAGCGTAAAAGCCTTTGCTCTATGCCCTCTGCGTCGTTATGACCCTTTTCTCCGTCACGATCCTCTTCACCGGCACGTCATGCTGCGCCGCGGGGACCTCGGGGACGATCTGGAGCTCGAAGGCGAGCGCCACGGTCGCGCCGTGATAGTCCGCAAGCAGCCGGTCGTAGAACCCCGCTCCGTATCCCAGCCGGTTGCCCCCTTCATCGAACACGGCGCCCGGCATGATGATGATGTCCACGGACCGCACATCCACCGGTTTCCCGTTCACGGGCTCCGGTATGTCCCAGGCGCCGGGAGCTACATCCTGGTCGAAGTCCCTGATCGCATAGAGCGCCAGTTCCTTTCCCTTCACCTTCGGGAGTACGACCCGCTTGCCCTCGTCAATGGCCCGGCGGATCATCGGCCCTGTCTCCACCTCGGTGCGGAAAGAGGCATAGAACATCACCGTTCGGGCAGCGCGAAATTCAGGAAGCGCAAAGAGCAGGCGCTCGATCCTGCTGCTCTTTGCCAGCCGCTCCTCGATGGGCAGATCGAATCGCGCTGCCAGGGCCTGCTTTCTGAGCTCTTTTTTCACCTGATGACCGCAGACGACCCCGTTCGGAATGATCGTGAACAGCAGGGCTGGCATGAACTCTCGCGGATGAAAAAAGAGTAGAAGCAAAATGCCTTTACTCTTTCGAGTGTTCCCTGGTGTCCCTCTGATGTCCGGACCGTTATTTTTTCAACAGCGCATCCAGCGCGGCCTTGATCACCTTTGCCTCCTCCACAGCGCCGGGAGAGGCGTCGTAGGCCGATCTGCCGTCGAGGTCCGCCTGCACGGTATCTGCTGCGTAGCGCATGAAACCCAGGAACTTCATGCCCGACAGGTGGTCTTTGATGAAAGCCTCGTCGGTCTCGCGCTGGATCTTGTTGCCCACGACAAAGACGCTCTTCACGCCCAGCCCCAAGGCGAGCCGCTCGATCTGGCGCGCAGTCTGCATGCTCCGCTGGCCCGGCTCCACCACGACGATGAAGGCATCGACGCTTCCGGCAGTGCCGCGCGTCAGGTGCTCGATGCCCGCTTCCATGTCGAGGATCACCACCTCGTCGTGCCGGAGGATCAGGTGGCTCACGAGCCGCCGCAGCAGCACATGCTCGGGACAGTAGCACCCGGCCGCAGCCTCTTTCGACTTGCCCATGATCAGGAGGCGTACGCCCTCGTGGCGTATCCCGTAGGTATCGGGAATATCATCCACCTTCGGATTGATGCTGAACATGCCGCCCGGAGCTCCGGGCCGGGAGCCGGTGCGCTCCTCGATCATGTCGGACTGCTCGGCCAGCGGAAGGGCCTGTGCCGCCTTTTCCGGCGGAATGCCCAGGGCTGACGCGAGGTTGGCGTCGGGGTCCGCGTCCACGGCCAGGACCGTGCGGCCTTCCGCGGCATAGAGCCTTGCCAGCAGGCCGGACAGGGTCGTTTTGCCCACGCCGCCCTTGCCGGTTATCGCAATTTTCACAATGCCGATCTCCTGAAGGGTATCGGACAAAATAGCATCTATAAAGCTGGAGTGTCAAGGATTTTTTGTCGGGCTTGCTGGGCCGTGAACGCGGCGCGGGGAGCCGCCAATTCTGCCGGATGCATCCCAGCTTCTGTCACGCCAATGGACCACCCGATGATTCGTCCTATGTAATCGGGCAGATCTGCTGCCAGTGCAGCAGGCGGTTCGTGAAGCAATTTTTAGCATTCCCTGGTTCCCTGGGGAGTAACTTTATGCTATAAATATACCAGTGTGCTGCCCGCCGGTTCAAGTTTTCCAACCGGTCCGAGCCGCTCATTCTTCCCGAGCGACCATGATCATTGCCGGGGCGGCAGCCCTTCTGTGCGGATTGACAATTGATGGAGGAGGCGTGTACTGATGAGGAGTGTCTTGATAAAGAAAGAATGGGCATTCATTGCGTTAATGACCGTCGGGGGCCTCTTTGTCGGATTCTCTATCGCGTCCTTCTTCATCTATGTTATTAATCCGGGCCTTCCCGACCACCTCCTGACCCTGAGTGAAAAACTTGATGCAGATCTCATGTCCGCACGGGTCGGATGGCTGACGGAAAACATCACTCCCCTTATTGCCTGCTCGGCCGTCCTGGTTGTTCTCGGATTTATCCTTCTGCTCATTAATCTGAACGATCGCATCAGCATAGCGCTGTTCAAGGACAAAACCAGGGCGCTGAAGTTCCTCGCCATGGTCGCGGTCGAAGCCGTGCTCTTCTACCTGCTTTTTGCGCTTACTATCATTGAACCGATGGACAATCTTCTCAAGCTCTACGGCAGTGGGAAGATTGCGACGGGCATTCTCCTCATAAAATTCGCGGCCTTCTTCCTGGTCGGCGGCCTCGCGTGGCTTGTGGCCGGGGAGGCGGGATGGGCGGGCGACTTTTCTTCCTGGAAGATGCGGCTGGCAGGAAGAGCTAAAGAGCTCACCACCATGTTTCTGCTCGGCGGTATCGCCGGCCTGTCCGGCGGCTTCCTGTACGTAATGAACGACTGGATCTTCAGAAAATACTATGTGCTTGTTTCCGAAGTTCTGGACCGGTCGAGCGAGGTCTCCCTCGCGGGCATCAATCTCATAACCTATGAGCTGATGCTCATGACCAGCCTGTCCATGGGCATTCTGGCCGGACTGGCCGTGGCTCTTTCGCCCGCACAGCGAGACACCAGGATCAGGCTGAGCCGGCTCACATTCCCGGGCGCCCTGCTCCTGATCGCCGTTATGATCGTCCTGCCGGCCTATCTCCACGCCGTGGTGAAATATGACCTTGGCAAGAAAAACCTTGCGGAGGCCGTCGGCATTCAAGGGACGACGGCGCCGAGCAAGACCGTTCTGTTCACCGGGCCCGGTGAAAAGGCGGTCGTGCAGAAATGGAATTTTCGCGCGGCATACTATTCCACATCGGCGACCCATTCGATAGCGGTGACGTACCAGAACCTTGAAAAGGTCAGACAATATCTTGATCAGCGCGAAAATCGGTCGATATTTCAGTACGACGCGGAGGAGGCGCTCTACAGGGGATATGCAACACTCTGGGACACAGAACGGGCGCTGGAGCGGCAGTTCGTCGGCGCGCAGCGCATGCTCTCGCTCCGCATGATACTGCTGTCACGCATGCCGTCCCTGCCGGTCACATCGAAGAACCTCTCCTATCTCAGGAGTTTCACCGATGAATCGAACTGGTACGCGGGCAGAGATGCGGCCCTTCAGATGGCGGAAGCGTTCATCCATTTCGGCAGGTTCAAGGAAGCGCGGATGTGGCTCGGAAAGGCGAGGGCGCGGGGCGCGAAACGGTCAGAAGTGGCGCGCATCAAGATACCGTCTGCGCCGGTCCTCAGGAGCGGCGTTATCCGCGGAAGGATCACGGTGAATGGAACGCCCCTGGCTGGGGCGCGAGTGGCCCTTTTCACGGACGGATTCGACAAAAAGGAACTGCCGCACTGGGCAGCGGCGAAAAGAATGCTCGATGCCCGCACGCTCGGCCCGGCGGGGACGTTTACCTTCCGATACCTTGGCGAGGGCGAATATTCCCTTGCGATCATGACTGATAGCAAGACGGTCCCCTTTGACGTCTCTCCGAAGCGCATCACCATCTCGGGCCTGCCCCGGCTCATCAGGATCAGCAAAATGGCGCCGACAGCGGATCTCGGCACAGTGGACATACATTTCTCGCGTTGAGAGGGCTATACCTCCAGGAAAGGAACCATGGAATTCAGAAGACTGAAGAACCGCCTGATCGCAAAAGTGATCACTCGCTTCCCCTCCCTGGCAAAAGGAGTCATCGAATCCTACGCCCCCTGGGAGTCCGAGGACGTTCCCTGGACCCCGATGCGAAAACCCCTTGCCGAGGCGACCATCGCCGTTGTCACCACATCGGGCGTGCATCACCGGGACCAGAAACCCTTCGACATGAAGGACCATGACGGGGACCCCGAGTACCGGGTCATAGATCGTACGCGGCCCCTCGACACCCTGATGATCACGCACGATTACTATGACCACAAGGACGCCGACTGCGACATCAATATCGTCTTTCCCGTAGAACGTCTGCGTGAGTTCGAGCGCGAGGGACTCATCGGGCGGCTCGCCGACCGGCATTACAGCTTTATGGGACATATCACCGGCCGTCATATCCCGACCCTGATCAGCGAAACAGCCCCCCAGGTGGCCGGGATGCTCAGGAAGGACAAGGTGGACGCCGTGCTGCTCACGCCCGGCTGAGGGATCTGCAACCAGTCCGTGGGACTGGTACAGCGCGAGATCGAGCGGGTGGGGATCCCGACGATCGGCATATCCATTGTGCGGAACTATTCCGAGAAGGTCAAGCCTCCCCGGACCGTTTTCCTGCGGTGGCCCTTCGGCCATCCTCTCGGCGAGCCCTTCAATGTGGCGCAGCAGCGCGCGGTGCTGGCCGACGCGCTGGCCGCGCTCTATACGATCGAGACTCCGGGCGCGATCATTGATCTTCCCTACCGGTGGAGGAGAGAGAACTACGAGGGAAAGGACATTGACGGCCTGCTCCGCAACGCGGGGCCAAACAGAACGGGGGCCGTTGCCGGCCCCCGCGAATGAATGGTATTTTCCAATGGGATCAGGCGCGATCTAGAACCCCACCTGCAGCATGGTGTTGATCGTCGTGAAATCCTTTGACCGAGGGTCGGACTCATCTTCAAAATCCGTCACCGAGTACTCAAGCCCGATGCGCAGGTTCTGGCCGTTGATGAGGTAGTTGAGCCCGCCGCCGATCCAGGTGAGCTTCTGACTATACATGCCGGTCATCAGTTCGGCGTACTCCCACTTCTCGAACCGAACATAGGGCTGGATCTGGCCGGGGCCGATCTTGTTCTGATGCAGGTATCCTGCCTTCGCGTACCATCCTTTTTTCTCGCCATCTAAACCAACGCTGCCGGGATCGGGGTTGCTTCCCGTATAGGCCCCGTCGAAATCGGTTTTCAGGTACGCACCCGACAACGTGACCGTGCCCACCGAGCCGATGGGGTACTCAAAGAACAGGTCGGCTGTCCAGGCAGTGTAGTCCTTATCGCCTGTCTGGGCCGCCGTGTCGCTGTACGCTGCGCCGGGCTCGTACTGGGCCGCGGCGCCGATGGTCAGGACCATTTTGTTTCCAAGGTAGGTGCCGCTGTAGCCGTAGGTGTCCTCGGGATCGAGCAGGGCCAGATGCACGCGGCCGCCATAGCGAGGAGAGCTCTTGGGCGCGTCAACGCTCTCCTGGCCGTCCATGGCCGAGAAAATGTATTGGATCTTGGATTTCAGCAGATTGCCCCAGAGCGCCACGCCTGTATCGCGGCTGCGCTGGTAAGGCGAGTAGATGAAAAGGGACCGGTCCAGGCTCAGGTTGCTGAAGCAACCTTCGAGGATCTCGCGCATAAAGGGAATCTTCATCTTGCCGGCATTGAACTTGACGGCGTCCGAGAGTTCGGCGATCACGAAGCCTTCGAGCACATTGAACTCGCCTACAGCCTCATCCACAACCTCCACGGGAGCGATCTTCCGGTCGCCCGAGTGCTCCAGCATCAGGATGTAGCTCAGCTTGTCCGTGGCCACGCCGCTCACTGTCAGCCGGTTGCGGCGGAAAAAGAAGTCCGTGGTGGCATCGGTCCCGGCCGGGCCCGAGCCCGTGTCCCGCCATGCGCCGTAGAGCTGGAACTGGTAATTGATCCGCATATAGGCGGTATCGTCGATCTTGATCGTGGCCCCGCCCGAGGGCAGGCAGGACTGCGCCGCATAGGCGGAACCATTCATAAACACAACCGCACTGAAGGCGCAAAGCATCGCAAATAAAGCCAACCCCTTCTTCTTCATCCGAATAAACATCATGAAAGCCTCCTTTGTATAGTCAGCATAATTATTCTCAACAAATGCACCGCCTACACCTGACATTTGTAAAATCGTCCTTAGCAGCCACCACTGCCACCGCCGCCTCCGGAACCGCCTGAACCCGACTTCATGTATTCCATGTCGTCTCCCTCAATCTGATTGCCACTCGAGACGAGGGATTCAGGAGCACCTAACAGGGCGGGATCACTGTCACAGCCGGCAGGGGAATAAGTTATCGCGCCACTTGTGGCCAAGGTGCCTGAGCACTTGCTCCCATCATAGGAAAGCAGTTCGATGGCATAGTCGTAAGTACTGTCATTGTTCCAATCACGGTTGTAAACAATCAGTTCACTCCGACTCGCTGTATCCGTCCGCCAGGGAGAATTAGCAGCCAGCGTTCCGCCCATAGATGCGTTTGCGGATAACTGACCCCACTGGGTCCATGATCCGTCATAGAAAGCTGCAGGCCAACCCAAAATTCCATCAAGAGCGAAAAATACAATGGGGCCGAGAAATCCGACCTTGCAGTAAAGATATGCGGTTTTTGTGCTGTCGAGGCCTAAAGGAGTGAAGTAGCCCGCAATCGTAGCAGGATCCTTGAAAATGCTTGCCGTGACGTATACATCAGAGTTTGTCATTGCCTTGGCGCCATTTATATGGCCTTCAAAAACCGGCTGATCGGAAGCGCCAAAGGTAGACCCCGTAGAGCCAGCGGTGCCGGCATAAGAAGTGGTAGCGCCTCTGACGTCAATTGCCAGTGCATTAGACACCTTGCCTTCGGCATAGTCAATCATTTCGCTGAGCGAAATCCTTAGGTCATTGCGCAACGTCCCATTATCTCTCACACTGTAAGCCGTGGCCACTGCAGGAGGCGGGGCATCGGTTCCATAATCAGTGTCGGGAAGAACCGGGGCGTACAAAGCCCTCCATGTGTTCGCCCCGGTGAGATTTATCCCATCCAGAACTTTGAGCCTGTTCTTTGGAAACCCCCAATAGCGAAATGTATAGTAAGCACGTGACATTTGCCAGTAGGCGCTGCCGGTAAAAACTAAAGTCGTGTTTTTGGTTATCCCCAGTTCTCGTATGATCACATCCATATTCTCGCCTGTCACCATCTCGGTAGAGGAGACCGCAGGCCCTTCAAGTCTGTGCTGGGACATTCTGGTATAATCGAGAAAACGTGCGCCGGGAATGTGGCCTGTATTGTAATTTGCAGATGTATTCACATCCACAATAATCACCCTGTCAAATCCCTCTCCGTTCACCAGCCCTGCGTCCATCCACGCCCTGAGCGTTGCCGGAGAGATCAGGGCTGTTGGCGTCTGGGTCGTTAACGGTTTCTCATACTCATCGTCCCCGCAGCTTCCGAGCAGAAGCGGCAAACAGAGAGCGCAAACTGCCAGCCAAGCGGCTGCAAGCCTGGCCAATTTCGTCTTCCTTTCCATGTTCTTGACCTCCATGAATAATGACCATCAGGGCCCTGGTGCCCCTCCGGCAGGAATCCCCGCAGTCCCGCACTACGCGGGACGATCGCGGGGCTACTTGCCCATGGGATAGCCCGCTGCCTTCCAGGCCTTCAGCCCGCCCTGCATGTACACGGCGTTCTTGTACCCCGTCTCGTTCAGGGTCTTGACTGCCAGGGGCGCGCGGGTGTCGAACATGCAGTACACGATGATCGTTGCGTCCTTGTCCGTGGTGACCTTCTGCATGTGGTGCTCCAGCAGGCGGCCGGAAACGCTGGCGGCCCGCGACATGTTCACGGCGCCCTCGATGTGCCCCCCCACGAAGTCTTTCATGTCCTGCGTGTCCAGGATCACGACCTGTTCCTTGCTATCCAGGGCCTTTTTCACCTCCTGAATAGACATGCTTTTCACGACCTTTCTCGCCTCTTCCAGCATCTGCTCCGTTGTCTTTTCCGCTGCTCCGGCAAGCCCCCCGGCGAACAGACAGACTGCAATGACACTACTGATCCAAACCATTCTTCTCATTAACGTGTTCCCCCTTTCGAGATATCTCTTCCCCGCATTGGTCTGATCCGCCGTCTCGGGCCCCGGACTCCGGACGGCCAGTGTATAGAATATCACATTTCTTGCACAATTTCCCGAGCAATTTCATGGAGCGGAACAACTCTGTCCACAGCCCCTTCTTCAACAGCCGATTTCGGCATCCCATAGACGATACAGGTCTCTTCGCTCTCAGCCAGGGTCCTGCCTCCGGCGGCCTTGATGGCCTTCATTCCCCTGGCCCCGTCGCTCCCCATGCCGGTGAGCAGGACGCCGAGGCTCCGGCGCCCGCAGGCCCGGGCAACAGACTCCATCATCACATCCACCGAGGGCTTATGGAACAGGTCGGAAGGCTCCCGGTCCAGATGGACCACATACCGGCCGTTCTTTTTCAGCAATTTCAGGTGCTGTCCCGCAGGAGCGACGAGCACCCGGCCAGGTTCGACACTGTCGCCCTCAGCGGCTTCCGACACAGGGATTAAACTCAAAGTATTCAGCCGCTCAGCGAGGGTGCGCGTGAACCCCGGCGGCATGTGCTGCACCACGATGACAGCGGCCGGGAAATTGCGCGGCAGCCGCGGTATCGTAAGCTGCAGGGCTGTCGGTCCGCCCGTCGATGTTCCGATTGCGACCACGTCGATCTTTGCCGGCGTTGCGACCCGTGCAGCGGTTTCTCGCGGCGGTATCGGCACCTGCAGGGGGGGCGGGGGCGGCTCAACGGCCAGGGGCCTCAGCTTGCCCATATCGACGCCGGCGATGGTCCGCACCTTGGTGACCAGTTCGTTCGCCAGCAGCGTGATGTCCATGGATGATTCGGCGCGCGTCTTGTCCAGAAAATCGACGGCTCCAAGGTCCAGGGCCTTGAGCGTGACGTCGGCCCCCTCCTGCGTGAGCGACGACAGCATCAGGACCGGCGTGGGGCAGTCGCGCATGATGCGCTCCAGCGCCGTCAGTCCGTCCATGCCTGCCATGCGCACATCAAGGGTCACGATGTCCGGCTTCAGGCGGCAGACCTTCTCCACCGCTTCGCGACCGTCAGCGGCTGCGTCCACCACTTCGATATCCGGCTCCGTGGAAAGCATGCGGCGGATGGCCTTGCGCACGAAGGCGGAGTCATCGACTATGAGAACTCGTATTTTTTTCATACTTTTTGGACCAAGGCAACCGTGTTGCCGTTCTTTACGCCGTGTTCCTGAAAGGGACAGTCCCCCTGGAACCAAAGGGGACTGTCCCTTTCTCCAGCCTCACTGCTTCTGATACACCACTGCCCCCTCCAGGCGCAGCGGCGCGAGGTCCGTATTCACGCGACAGAAGGACTCGGAATGACCCAGGAGCAGCACCCCTCCGGGCACGAGCATCCGATGAAAATTCCTGGCTGCCCGGTCCATGGCGGCGTCGGAAAAATAGATCAGCACGTTCCTGCACAGGATCACGTGGAAGGCCTCTTCCATGACGACATCAAGGATATTCCCCTGCTGGAAGCGCACCGTGCTCCGGGTGGCTTCGTTCACTGCGTATCCACCATCGATCCGGGTGAAATATTTCTTGAGCCGGCCCTGCTCCCCGCCCCGGAAGGAGCGGGTGGAATACCGGCCCTTCTTCCCGGTATCGAGGGCCTCGGGGTCAATGTCCGTGGCAAGGATCTCGACGCCCCCCTTTTCTACGATGCCTGACTCATCCAGCAGCATGGCCATGGTATAGGCCTCTTCACCCGTGGAGCATCCTGCCGACAGGATCTTCAGTTTTTTCGCCTGACCGGCCCCGAGCTTCTTGAGCAGCCCGGGCAGAACGTCGCGGATAACGGCGTTGATCTGCTCCGTCTCCCGGAAGAAATAGGTCTCATTATTGGTCAATTGGGCCGCGATGCGGTAGAGCGCTTCCGTTCCCTTGGGCCCGTTGACGAGATGCTGATAGTACCGGGTCAGGGACGTAAAGCCGCCGACAGCGGCCAGGGGGGCGAGACGGTGGTGCAGGACGTTCAGCCGGTCGTCGTCATAGTACAGCCCGAGCTTGTCGGAAATGAACTCCCGCAGCGGGATGACGTCGGCAAGGTCAAAAGCGAAAGGCGAGCCGGGCGCCGCGGACAGGGCGGCATAGGCGCTCATCGCCTTCTGTTCCGCTTCCCGGGCCGCTCCGGTCATGGTGGAAAGCGTCTTTGAAAGGGCCTTGCGGGCTACGTCGGTGCTGAACCGCGACAGGGCGAGCGCCGCCTCCATGCGCACCTCTTCCACCGCATCGCCGGCAAAGGGCAGGATAGCCTTCATGCTCCGCTCGGCGCCGATGCCGGCCATGGCGGCAACAGCGGCCCTGCGGACCAGGGGGTCGGGATGACTGCTGCACGCGGCGAGTCCTTCGATCGCCGTTTCATCGCCGATCCTGACGATCGCCTCCATAGCCTCCTCACGCATGTCCCGGTCGGCAAGCAGCGCGGTCAGCGCCGGCAGCGAAGCAGGGACCTTGAAAAACCCGAGCAGCAGGACGGCGTTGCGGCGCACTTTCAGGCTATCCGATGCGACCATGGCCACCAGGGAGTCGATGGCCTTCTGCGAAAGATCGATGCTGTACGTCTTGTCGCGGTGGCGCGAGACCAGTCCTGAAATTGCCTCGAGCGCCCATTCCCTGAGAGACTGCTCCTCTTCCTGCAGAAATATGACGATATGCTTCAGCACCGAGAGATCGCCGAGCTTGCCCAGGGACTGGATGGCCGGAATGTTCGCTCCCGGCGTATCAAGCAGCGCTACGAGCGACGGTACGGCGCGTGAATCGCCGATATCGCCCAGGGCCGCCGCAGCGGGGAACTGAAGCCACATGTCCGCCTGGAGCGCTTCGATGAGAGGCTCGACGGCGCGGGGGTCCCTGATCTTGCCGAGCGCCTCGGCGGCTCCGTGCTTCACGTTCAGGTCGGTGTCCGACAGGGCCTTGATCAGGTCCGGTACGGCGCTGCGGTCCCGCAGGTCGCCGAGCACCACGGTGACGAACTGCCGAATCTCCTCGTCAGTGTCGCGCAGCAGCGTAAGCAGCGGCGGCAGCGACCTTCCGCCGAGGGCAACATAGGTCTCCATGGCCGCGTTCCGCATACTGGCGTTCTCTCCGTCCCGAAGCGCCCGCTCCAGCGCCGGATAGACGTCGGCATCGGGACGGCGGCTGAAGACCTCGATGGCCCGTTCCCGGCCTTTCCGCCCCTGTTCATAAAAGGCGGTCATGAGGGCCTGCAGGTCCTCGGTGCCTGCACCGGTGGCCTGAGCGCCTCTGCGCTCCGCGTTCTGCTTGTCAACTTCGGCGGCTGCTGCTCGTTCTGATGGCGACATAATCACGCTCCCTCGGGTTTCTGATAGAAAATGGTGTTGCTCTTTTCCACAACGGTCAGTGAATGCTCGTAAAGATGCAGGACCTCTCCCTCGCCGGTGAACAGGTACCCCCCGGGCCTGAGACAGTCAGTCAGCGCCGCGATCAGGCGCTGCTGCGCTGAAAGGTCGAAATAGATCATGACATTACGACAAAAAATGATGTCAAACCGGCCTTTGAAACCGTCCATTGCCGGGAGGTTGCGAAGGTTCATGGTCTCGAAACGCGTCAGCTCCCGGACCTCTTCGGACAGCATGATCTCCTCCGGCGACAGGGGAATAAAGTATTTCTCAATGAACCGGGGCGGCGTCTTGCCGAGCCGGAGCGTGCCGTATCTGGCCTGCCGGGCTGTCTCAAGGGCGTCGGGATTGAGATCCGTTCCCGTTATGGTGATGTCCCATGCCTTCGGATACCTGATGCCGTCCAGGATCTGCATGGCGAGGGAATGGGTCTCCTGGCCTGTTGCGCAGCCCGCAGACAGCACCTCAAGCCGCATGCGGTACTTCTCGCCGCGGGCCAGGCCGGTCATGGCCTTTTTCCCCTCGCGGTCCACGATCCCCGGAAGCACGATCTGCGCCAGCGCCTCGAAGTGCTCGGGCATCCTGAAAAAATAGGTCTCCCGCGTGGTTATCAGGACCAGAAGCTGCTCGAACTCCGCGGTGCTGGACGCAAGAGACTGATAGTAGTCGGCAAGGGAACGATGCCGACCCTCTTCGGCGCGCCGGGCGATCAAACGCCGGAACTGCGGCTCACGGCTCTCGGGGAACGTGAGGTGACACCGGTCGTACACCAGGTCTTTGAATCGACCTATCGTGTCTGCGGTCATCTCCATCCCGTACCTGCCTGTGCCTTCGCGATCGCCGGTCTGGTCTCGGCGGCGCGTGTCGTCTTGATCACTGCCATTGTTCGCTGCCTTCTTCATCCCTTATGCATTGATATTTCTTTTCAGCATTTGACATAGCCACGATAATTTTAGGATCGCGGCCATACCTCAAATTTACAATTTTCAATTGCTGCCGAAGGCCGCGCTAGGCTTTGAAGCTCGCCACTTGGTCCATCAGCGCCTTTGCAGCTGCCACCAGCTCCTCGGAGGACCTGGCCGTCTCGTCCACAGCAATGAGGTTCTCTTTCGCGATGCCGCTGATGTTCTCGGCGCTTTTGACCACGAGGTCGCCGCCCCGCTTCTGTTCGCTCGTGGCGATGGTCACCTGCTGCGTCATCCGGTTCATGCTCTCCACGGCGCTGATGATCTGCTTGCTGCCCGAAGCCTGCTCCCGGGACGCCTGGCTCACTTCCTGCATGATCCGGTTCATGCTCTCGACTGCAAGACGGATCTGTCGGCCGCCCAGGGCCTGTTCGCGAACGGACTTTGCCACCTGCTGGGTAAGCTTGTTCATCTCTTCCACGGCTCGCCGGATCTGCTTGCCGCTCGTTGCCTGCTCAGACGTGGCGGTGCTGACCTGATCACCTGATGTCCGCATGGCCTCCGTGTATTTTAGCACTTCCCGGCTCCCGGCGATCTGCTCGGACACGGACCGGGTGATCATTCCCATGAGGTTTCCGGTCTGCTCGACGCCTTCGATGATTTTCTTGAGGGCATCAGAAGCACGGTCCGCCATGCCCATGGCCTCTGTGGCCTCACGGGACCCCAGCTCGGTGCTCTTGACCGCGTCCTCGGCCTCGGACTGGACGCGGCTGATCACGTCGCCGATCTCCTTCGTGGCCTTCATGCTCCGCTCGGCAAGCTTGCGCACCTCGTCGGCGACCACCGCGAATCCCCGACCGGCATCGCCGGCCCGGGCAGCTTCAATGGCCGCGTTCAGGGCCAGCAGGTTGGTCTGGTCCGCGATCTCCTCGATCACTTCAACGATCTTGCCGATCTCCTGGGAACTCTTGCCCAGGCTCCGGATCAGGTCGGCCATGCCGCCCATGGTCACGGAGATGCTTTTCATACCCGTAAAGGCCCGGGTCAGGGCCTCGCCGCCCGCCTTGGCCTCGCCTACAGCCTGCTGCGAGATGGCGTCGGCCTCCTGGATGTTCCTGCCCACCTCGCCAACGGAGCGAACGAGCCCTTCAACGCTCGTCGAAGTGTTCCGTACGAGCTGCGACAGGTCCCCGGCGTTCTTCGCCACCAGCTCGATGGAAACGGTAAGTTCTTCCACCGTCGACGACGTCTCGACCACGTTCGAGGCCAGGGTCTCCATGTTCTTCGCCACCTGGTCCGTCGTGACCGTCATCTGCTCGATGGTGGACGACGTCTCCGACACG
>Ga0154442_1078_pt1 | contig 50447 bp, 45 predicted proteins | sample RifGroC2_FD_115946 | JGI IMG/M metagenome (GOLD analysis project Ga0154442, IMG submission 115946) | Nitrospirae bacterium GWC2_57_13
GTGAGTGCGCCCTGCCGGGCGCACAAAGAAAAAGCCCCTTTTTCAAGGGGCTTTTGCGAGACAATGGACTCTGTGAAACCGTAAACTGGTGGAGGCGGCGGGAATCGAACCCGCGTCCGGAAACCTTCAACCGAAAGCTCATACATGCTTATCCCCTCGTTTTAAGCTCTCGCCTCATCCAGCGCCTTGGGGAAAGCTTTGGATTCGGCCAGCCCAGATTGTCTTATCCTCCCGCCCCGGACACAGCGGGAAGACCAGCCCGAATTTTACATCCCTCCAACCGCTCGGGCGGCAGCCGGGAGATGCGCTACTTATTAAGCAGCGAGTGCCAGTTCGTGGTTATTGGCAGTTGTGTTTTGCCATGTGTTTAACGAGCCCCATGGCACCTCGGCATGCAACTCCCGACCTCTTGATCCCCGTCGAAACCAGTCGCCCCCCTTTCTGTGAACCTGGAAGATAGGAAGCTGGGAAGGTAGGAAGTTAAGCAAGTCAACCGTTTCATGCCCTCTTACCCTCTTCCCTTCTTACTTTCTGCTTCTATAATAGTACTCTATTTCCTCTTCTCATTCAACAGCCCTTTCACGTCCTCTGCGCTCAACCCCTGGATCCTGACGATCTTCCGGCGGGACGTGTGGCCTGAGACGATCCCGATGTCCGACTTCGGGATGTTGAGGATATCGGCAAGGAACCGGACCAGGGCTTCGTTCGCTGCTCCGTCCACGGGCGGGGCCATGAGCCTGATCTTGATGGTGCCGTCCTCCGGGAAGATGACCTCGTTCCGGGACGCTCGGGGCTGGATCCTGATCGTCAGGAGCGCGGGGCCGGAGGCATCAGGAGCCGGCAGGGGACACATCCCGCACTTCCTCGCCTGTCTCCTCGTAGTTGATCATTTCCAGGTGCATCTGGATCACCTTTTTCATGTCCTGCAGAAAATGATGCCGCTGGCGCTTCAGGTTCTGAATGTCCGCATCGAGCTTCACCTTCTCGCGCAGAGCGTCATTGCCGGTCTTCTGGCAGTCCACCTCGGCGTTCTTGACGATCAGGGACGCTTCCTTGCGCGCGCTGTCCTTCAGGTCCTCCACCAGCTTCTGGGTCATGAGCATGGTGTTCTTGAGGTTGTCCTCTTTGTCCTGCAGCGCGCGCAGCCGCTCATCATACGTATGATGGAACTCGCGAAGCTCAGTCACTTCGCGGATCAGGTCCTCCATCTCCTCCCTGATGAGATCGAGGAACTCGTCCACCTCGGCCCGCACGTAGCCGCGCAGGGCCAGATGGAACCGCTTCTGCTGAATGTCCAGCGGCGTTACTCTCATGGCAATCTCCCTCCTCCAAGACCTCTCGCTGCGTCATAGAGGTTCCTGATCAGGGCGTATTCAAGAAAGTAAATGATCAGGATCGCGAAAAGCGGTGATATGTCGATCCCGCCCGTTTTCCAGGGCGGCGCTATCTTTCTGAGCTGTCGCAGCACCGGCTCCGTGGCCTGGTGCAGAATCTTCACGATGGCATTGCGCGGGTCGGGGTTCACCCAGGAGATCAGGGCGCGGGCCAGAATGATCCAGAAATAGAGGTCCAGCACGATAGCCAGGACCTTGGTGAGTCCGAACAGAATATTTCCAAAAAAGGACATTGTACCTCCTGTTGTATAAAACATGAAGTTAAGAAGATGGGAGGGTACGAGGGTAAGCATCGGCCCAACTTCTTCCCTTCTTCCCTTCCTACCTTCCCACCTTCAGCCTTTCTCCTGACTTCCTGCCTTCGATCATTTCCCCAGCTCTTTGCTCCTTTCAGTTGCCGCTTCCACGGCATTCATGATCGTGGCGCGAAAGCTCCCCTTTTCAAGCGCGTGAAGCCCCGCGATGGTGGTTCCGCCCGGGGACGTGACCATGTCCCTCAGCTTGCCGGGATGCTCCCCGGTTTCGATCACCATCTTCGCGGCGCCGAGCACGGTCTGGGCAGAAAGCTCCAGCGCGAGCTGCCGCGTGAGGCCGGCCTCCACGCCTGCATCGGCCAGGGCCTCGATAAACGTGAACACGTAGGCAGGCCCGCTGCCGGAAAGGCCGGTCACCGCATCCATGAGCCGCTCCTCCACCACCACGGCCCTGCCCACAGAGGAAAAGATGGCCTGAGCTGCGGCCAGGTCGGCATGGGTGGCGTTCTTTCCCGGCGCCAGCGCAGCAGCGCCGGCAAGCACCAGTGCCGGCGTGTTCGGCATCACCCGGATGACCCGATGCGGTCCGCCCAGCGCCTTCTCGATGGCGCTGATGGTGACCCCCGCTGCTATGGATATGATCAGGGTGTTTTCATGGACCGTGGGGCCGAGCTCTGTCAGCACTTTTTCCATCACCTGGGGCTTGACGCACAGCACCAGGATGCCCGGCTCGCCGATGGCCTCACGGTTGTTCTTCAGCACAATGATACCATAGGTTTTGCGCAGATGCGCAAGCCGCTCCGCGGAAATGTCCGACACCATGATCCGGTCAGGCGTGATCGTTCCCGCTGCCAGCATACCCTTGATCAGCGCTTCGGCCATGTTGCCGCCGCCGAGGAATGCGATCTTCTTATCTATCGCCATATGCTCTCCCTGTTCTCTTTCTTAGCACTGCCCACACTTCCTGCAAGGACGAAGCTAAGAAGGTAAGCGGATCGGAAGGTGCGAGACGCTGATACATAAACGCCTCTTCTTAACTTCATACCTTCCCAACTTCTTACCTTCCTACCCTACCGCGAACCAAAAATGGCCGTACCAACCCGCACCATCGTTGCCCCTTCTTCCACGGCAACCTCAAAATCGCCGCTCATGCCCATGGACAGCTCCTGCAGCGAGAGGCCGGAGATGTTTTCCTTTATTATGACCCCGGCAAGCTCCCGCAGCCGCTGAAAATAAGGCCTCGAGTTCTCAGGGTCCTCTGAGTAGGGCGGCATGGTCATCAGCCCCTGGATTCTGATGTTCCTGAGCTTCGCTGCTTCCCTGGCAAGGTCAACGGCAGTGCCGACGTTGATCCCTGCCTTGGCATCCTCGCCTGCAATGTTCACTTCGATCAGTACACGCTGTATCTTGCCGGCCCTTGCGGCCTGTTGATCAATCTCCTGCGCCAGCTCCAGACTGTCCACGGAATGGATAAGGTCGAAGAGCTTCACGGCGTACTTGGCCTTGTTCTTCTGGAGGCTGCCGATGAGGTGCCAGGTTGCAAGCCCGCCGAGCTGCGCGATCTTGTCCCGCGCCTCCTGCACCCGGTTCTCGCCGAGGATCGCCGCCCCGGCCTTCACAGCTTCCCGGATGCGCGCCGGATCAACAGTCTTGGTCACGACCAGAAGCTTGACGGATGCCGGGTCGCGCCCTGCGCGCTTTGCCGCTGCGGCTATTCGGTCCTGTACTGCCTTAAGATTCTCCGCAATGGTCATTATGGACCTGCAAACCTATTGGACACGGATCAAATCTGATCACATCTGATAAAACAGGTAAGTTACGGGTAGTTCTTGTAAAAGGGAAATGCTTTTGCCTCGTTAGAATTTACCTGATTCACTGCTGATTTTTCTCTTTCGCCCTTACAGATCTGATCCGTGTCCAAACAAGTCCTTCACGAAAAAGCTTTTGCCCTCTCCGGATTTATCCGACCTTTCCGTGTCCAAAAAACCCCTCACGGTTTCAGCATTATCACCGACAGCATCCGTCCGGTCCGCCCCTCGGTGCGAAAGGAATAGAACAGGTCCCGGCGGCAGGACGTGCACAATCCCAGCGCGTGGATGTTCTTTTGGGAAAACCCTGTTTCGGCGAGCTGAATCCTGTTCAGGTGCACGAGATCGAGGCTCCATCGTCCGTTCGGGCGCTGCGATGCGATCTTTTTCCAGACAGCGAATTCCTCCTGCAGCGGGCCCATCACGGCCTCGTCCACCTCGTAGCATTCAGGGCCGATTGCCGGACCGATGGCAGCCATCATCCCGTGGGGATCGCAGTCATAGTGGGTGCGCATCATCACAACGGCCTTCTGAACGATCCGCTTGAGCGAGCTGCGCCAGCCGGCATGCACTGCGGCCACAACAGGGCGCCTGGGATCATAGAGCAGGACCGGCACGCAATCGGCTGTCTCGACACCAACGGCCAGGCCGGGCAGGTCAGTGATGATCCCGTCGGCCTGCACCTTCTGATACCCGCCGGCGCTGTGGGGCATTTCGCTGATGCGTACGATCTCGTCGCCGTGCACCTGGTTCACGGTCACGAGCTTTTCGAGGCCGATCCCGAAGCTCGCTGCCACGTCGCGCCAGTCATCGACCTGCTTGATCCCGTTGTTTCGCGCGCCGAGGCCGTTCCGCCGCGTGGTGAAGGCGTGGATGATTTTTCCTGAGCTCCCGAAGTCCGGGACCGTCAGGAATGGAGCTCTCATTTTTACTTCGACGTTCATGTGTAAACGTTCACCGCCAGGGCGCTAAGGTCGCGAAGGAATGCAAAGTCCTTATTCTCACCACGAAGCGCGCGAAGAACACGAAGAAATCCAGGCCGTTTTCTCGCGGAGACGCAGAGAGAGCAAGGAGCCTGAAGTTTAGTTCCGGCCCCTTAACTCCTCACCTCTCACCCCTTACCCCTTACCCCTGACGCCTGTTTAAACTGCTGCTTTGCGAGAAACAAGGTCGTTGATGTTTCCCTGTTCCTGATTCCGCATTCCGCATTCGCCACTCCGAACTCGCCGCTACCCGCACACCCCGCAGGTCTTGCACGATCCCACCTTGCAGGGCGGCGTGTACTTCCCTTCCAGCGCTCGCTCAAATTCCTTCTTAAGATAATCTTTCCGTACTCCGATGTCAATGAAATCCCAGGGAAGGACCTCGTCGAAGTCGCGCCGCCTGGCAACATAGAAATCCATGTCCGCGCCGAGCTCACGAGCTGCGGCTTTCCAGTCCCCGTCATGGCGGTGCGCTGCTTGCAGAAGCCTGCCAAGGCGCCTGTCGCCGCGCGACAGCAGTGCCTGGAAGTATTCCCATTTCGGAAGGTCATGAATGACATTCATATTGCCCACAGGCTTGAGCGTTTTTTCGAGGCTTCGCATCTTCCGGTTCAGGCTTGCCACGGCTTCCATGGGCTCCCACTGAAAAGGCGTAAAGGGCTTCGGCACAAAGGAGTTGACACTCAGCGTGATCCTGCCGATCCTGCCTGCTGCGCGGGCGTGCCTGAGCTGGACCTCGCGCACCTTTTGCGCGAGCGCCGAAATCTCGGCCACATCGTCGTCCGTTTCCGTGGGCAGACCGATGATGAAGTAGAGCTTCAGGTTCGGAATGCCGCTTCCGAAGACGAGGTCAGCGGCGCGCAGGATGTCCGCCTCGTCGAGGCCCTTGTTGATCACCTTCCGCAGCCGCTCAGAGCCCGCCTCGGGAGCGATGGAGATGGTCTTGTGGCCGCTCCGGGCGAGCCGTTCGATCAGCGCGGGGCTGAGCGAGTCGGCCCGGAGCGACGAGACGGACAGGCTGCCTTCGATGCGCGCGCAGAGCTCGTCGATGGCCGGATAGTCGGAGAGTGCAGACCCCACCAGGCCGATCTTGCCGCAAACATCGTCGGCGCGCTTTGCCTGCTCTCCTGCCTGATCGCTGCTCAGGTTCCGCGGCGGAAGATAGATGTACCCGGCCATGCAGAACCGGCAGTGCCTGCCGCAGCCCCGCGTGATCTCGGCAAGGTGCATGTCGCTGAACTCCGTGTCCGGCGTAAGGATCACCGACGAGGCCGCTGCCCTGTCGATATCGCTGACCGAGCGCTTCCTGATCCGCTCCGGCGCTTCGGGCACGAGCCGCGTTCGGCCGCGGATCCTTCCGTCGGCAAGATACTCGACCTCATAGAACCCCGGCACATAGATGCCTTCCACGGAGCAGAGGGCCCGCAGCAGCGCGTCCCTGCCCTTGTCCCGGTTCAGCCGGAAGACCTCGATGAACTCCTGCACCACTTCCTCGCCCTCGCCGATGATCATGATATCGAAGAAGTCCGCCAGCGGTTCAGGATTGAAGAAGGTGCAGATGCCGCCAAGCACGAGCAGCGGGTCCCCGGGCCCCCGCTCGCTTCGCCCGGCAGGGATCCCCGCGAGATCGAGCATTTCGAGCACGTTCAGATAGTCCTGCTCAAAGGAGACGGAAAAGGCAAGGATGTCGAAGTCCTTTACCGGCCTTTGGCTCTCAAGTGCAGCGAGCGCCGTACCGGTGCGGTAATATTCTTCGCGGTCGTCCTCATCAGGCAGGAACACGCGCTCGCAGGCCGTGTCATCACGCCTGTTCAGCACTGCATAGATCTGGTGCACGCCGAGGTTCGACATTCCCACGTGGTAGGTGTTCGGATAGGCGAGGGCCACCTCGACATCGGCGCCGCGCGCCTTATAGATGGTTCCGCGCTCACGGGCGAGGAGGGCATCGATCTTTTCCGTCAGTTTTCTGGTCATTTCCTGTCCGCTAGTAACCGGGAAATTTGATTGTTTTCAAAAGGGCAGAACATATAACCACGGGTCCCGCTGTGCGGGACACACAGATGAATACAGGTGCTGTGGACCGAGCCGACCGCGTCGGCGTAAATCACGGCACCATGGTTGCCTTGGTCCAAAAAAACCGTGTGCGGCCTCCGCCCGTGGTTTAACCGTTTTTGGCTCTGGCTTGTCCGGCTTGTGAATGTCCGCAGCAGCAATAGTTTCCTGTGATAATACAGGAGATTCCCCGGGGAATCAATACGTTCGTCCCGCAAGCCTGCCACAACAACGGGGTTGACAAGCATCCTGAATTTGTTTAGCATATTCGCAACCTTTGAAGCACGGGGAAAGCATGAAAAAACGCTTTTTTATTTTTCTTATCATCATCGTGACAGCCGCTGTCGCCGCCGCTGCGGGACCTGCTGACTACGGCACTGAGCCCGGCAAGGTGGCACCGCCCTTCGAGCTGAAGGACCTGAACGGAAAGACGGTGAACCTGTCCGACTATGCCGGCAAGGTCGTTCTCGTCAACTTCTGGGCCACCTGGTGCGGCCCCTGCCGCGCCGAGATGCCGTCGCTCAACAGCCTGTACGAATCATACAAAAAGGACGGCTTCGTGGTGGTTGCTATATCCGTCGATCAATCGGAGAAGGTCGTCCGCTCCTTCATCGACAAGAACAAGCTCGCCTTTCCGGTCCTGATGGACCCGGACAAGGAGATATACTTCGACGCCTACGCTGTCCTGGCGCTGCCCATGAGCTTTCTGATCGACAAAAAGGGATTGATCGCGGAACGGTACATCGGCGAGAAGGACTGGACAGCACAGGAGATCAAGGACAGGATATTCCGCCTCATACAGGCGAAGTAAGGGGAGGTTCTCTATGAACAGGATGCTCGTAACTACTTTTGCTGCCGCGGCCCTGCTTGCAGTCGGCTGCTCGTCAACGTTCCTGGTAAGCAAGAACGGCTATGGCTATTTCCTCGAAAGCAACGCGAAGTCCCTCCAGACCATGCTCTGCGACTCCGGAGACCTGCAAAAGATCCTTTCGGACACTCACCTGGCAAAGGACGTGAAGGAAAATTTCTACCGGTTCAACTGCACGGCTGAACGGTCGGGCGAGAAGGTAAAACAACTCTTTACGGTCATGACGCCTGTTGAGAGGAAGGAACTGCGGCTGGCGTTCAAGAGCAACGGCTACGACGTCAACTACCTGCCCTGCTGAGACAAGCTCCTGTGACGTCCGGTCCGGACGTCAAAAAATAAAAGGCCCCGAAGATGGGGGAAAACCTTCGGGGCTGCTGAATGGATTAAACCTTCGTCCTTTTTGTCGTACCGCTTCCAGCCTTCAAAACAGCAAGGGACGGCAGTACGCCGTCCCGTATGCTCCTGGTTAGGAAGACTTGCTCACATTTGCCGCCTGCGGACCTTTTTCTCCCTGGGTGACCTCGAACTCAACGACCTGACCCTCGGAAAGCGTCTTGTATCCTTCGCCCTGGATGGCCGAGTAGTGCACGAACACGTCGCGGCCGCCGCCATCGGGCTCGATGAAACCGTACCCCTTCGCTTCGTTGAACCACTTCACTTTCCCATTCGTAGTCGACATGATACTACTCCCTCCTTGCCTGGTTCCGCTCCGCAGCAGCCGTCAACACGTCGCCGCAGCCGGAATACGATTTAACAAACATGAGAAGAAGCATCTCCACGTCCCCCGACGTCTTCTTCCCCGGACAGCTTCAGTGATATATATGAGAATTGATAAGAACTCATAGGAATGTAATAGGGCAGGATATGCGTCTCGGGAGGATCCCTTTCTTACTGCATGTATCTCGACGGGTTGACAGGCAAGCCGTTCACGCGCACTTCATAGTGGAGATGCGGACCTGTGCTGGAGCCGGAATCCCCCAGAAAGGAGACGATATCGCCGCGTTTCACCCGCTGCCCCGCTTTCACGTTCAACCGGGAGTTATGTGCATAGAGCGTCTTGATTCCGTAGCCGTGGCTGATCTCCACCATGTTGCCGTAGCCCGTGCCGAAGCCGGCCTTGAGCACCACCCCGTCGGCAGGTGCCGCGATCGGAGTTCCTGTCTGGGCCGCGATATCGATTCCTTCGTGCAGTCTCACGATGCCGCTGAACGGGGATGTTCGGTTGCCGAAGTGCGAAGTGACCCAGCCCTTTACGGGCCAGATCGTCGGTGTGGATGCGAAGAGGGAGCGTTTGTCCTCGAAATACTCGATCAGCATCTGCAGGCTAGCTTCCTGCTTCATGGCCGCCGATTTGAGCTGCACCAGTTCATGGCGCATTTCCTTCAGCGCGTCATCCTGCTTCTTCTCTCCGAGATTCGTCAGGTTCTGGATGCCGAGTTCGTCAGGGCCGCCGATGCCGAGCACCTGCTGGGCCTTGTCCCGGGGCCCCAGGCTCACGGTGCGGCGCAGCTTTGTATCAAGGTCGCGAAGGCGGAACATCTGCCGCTTGTAGTCAAGAAGATCAAGGGCGAAATTCTGCACTTCAGCTTTCTGCTGCATCAGCTCCTCGCGCACAGCGCGCAGCTCCCACACCTTGTCCGTGGCGTAATTGTACTCGTAGAGGAGATACAGGGAGAGCAGGAGGACCCCAAATATCGAAATAAAGACATTTCGGAAAATGGTCTTGGAAATGCTGAGGGAGCGCACCCGGGCATTGGGGCCCGGCACGAACATGAAGGTAAAATACTCTTTTTTCCCAGGCTTTCTGACTTTCTTATCCTTCATCTAACCCCCGAATAGGCGCAAACAGAGCTGCATTGAAATTAACAAAAACGGGCTGTATTGTCAAGCACTTGTAAAAAAATTATTCCAAAAAAACTTGTGCGGTTCCGATATATTGTGCCTATTTTCCGAATACTTACCATATATGGTGTCCCTGTTTTTCCGAAGTCTTGTTCGCCCAAGGACAGCGGCATCGCTCCAGGGCGAGAAAGCAGGCCGTTACCCCGGTCTGGGTGGAAGAGGTCTTCCATGACATCGGGTCTGGTCCGGCCCGGTTCGGACCCAGATCTGCACTATTCCCCCGTGGTCTCCCGGACCCAGCCGAGATACTCTGCAGACCCGGCGGCGATGGGCAGGGCGATGATCTCGGGAACAGTGTAGGAATGGAGCTCCTTGACCCTTTTGATGATCTTCTCGATGAGGGGCTGCCTGGTCTTGCAGATCATGAGCACTTCCCGCTCGTCCTGCACTTTGTTGTCCCAGAAAAAAAGGGACCGTATTCCCGGAAGAATATTTACGCAGGCCGCGAGGCGGTCGTCCACCAGCGCCCGGGCGATCTTCGCCGCCTCGTCCTCGGAACCAGCCGTTATCAGCACCACCATCTCGTCGGCCATGAAACCTCCTGTCCTGTCGTCGCATAGGGCATGGTGCATGGCGCATGGAGTAAAAAAGTAAAGCGTCTGTCGGCTGCGAAGCCCGTATCGTAAAGCGGTTGAAAAGGTTACGCGGTAAAGACGAACAACGCAACCGAACAACGAAACGGGCCTCGTTGCCGTAACCGTATTTCAACCCTCTGCTCTCTTGTCAAAACTTCACGGCCCCGATCCCCTTGAGCTCGAGGGAAAAAAGATACTGCGTCTCACCGGGCTTCGAAACATAGGCCACGCCGAGGCCCCAGCACTGGGACCCGTACTGTGCCCGGTATTCCTCTTGGGTGGTAGTTTTATTCTCGAGATCATGCCAGAGCCTGGCGCTGACACTCCATTTCCGCAGCTTTGCCCCGGCTCCGCCTATCAGGAATTCGGTTCGCGGCTCCCGAAGATACCGGTGAGTAACGTCGAACTGGATCACTTCGCCGTTGACGGTCACACTTTCCGACGAAGACTTCAATCGGTCGATATAGGTATCGTACTCGCCGTTGGCCGACAAGGTCAGCAGCTTCGGTGTGCGCAGGTATACTTCACCGCGCAGGGCCGAACGGGTCTGTTCGTTGGGGAGCGCCCCGTTTCTCGCGATGTGCAGATCATAGGACTGGGAGAAGCGCATGATGAGCATGTCATAGTTCCGGACAGCGGCCCCCTCGCGGTACTGGGCCGTGAACCGGTTGATCAGCGCAAAGGTCATAAGATTCTCCGCGGTCACAGCATCCACTGAATCGAACTGGGGAATCTCGGCCCTGTCGATGCGGGATATATAGTTATAAGAAACCGTGGGCTCGATGGAATGCCGGATCTTACCAATGCCTGCATCGCTCTCGGCGCCGTAGACCCTCGATAGCCGGGCGTTGAGATCAGCCCCGCCGAAGAAATACTGCCGCTCCACGGGCTCCGGCGTTGTCTCCCCCTGATCATAGAACGTTGCCCGCACCCCTGCCCGGGGCGTGAAGCTCACCCCGCTCCTGCCGAAGAGGGCTGAAAACTGGGGACCGAAGTCGGCGCGCCGAAGGCCGTTGCCCTGCTGTCGGGAAAAATTCACCGCCGAACCGTCAAAGCTCAGATGCAGGGGGCCGGCAATGCGCTCCTGGAAGATCGTATAGCGCAACTCCGGCAGCTTCTGTATCGTCACATCGTTCAGCTGGGTAAGGTCCGTCGAATATTGACCTGCCAGATAGAGCGCGGCGGTGTCCCAGCGTTCTACATAAAAAACATTCGAGTCAAGATAGGGGCGGGAGCGAAGCTCAAGCTTCTTTTCCAGCGTCTGATAGTAAAGGTGGTCGCTCACCAGATTGATGTCAACGCGGGCCGAAAGGTCTTCGGCGAATTCCTCGCGGTGCTGCAGCGAGAACTCCCAGAGATACTGATCGGAATCGCGGCGATCGAAATACTTATAGTAGGCCCTGCCCGAAGAGTCGCGGGACGATACGTACCGGAAGTCCACGCCTGTGCCGTGGCCCAGCCTGTCGCGGTAGTCGGAATAGAGCGTCATGTCACGGGAATCCGATATCGCCCAGAACAGCGCGTTCTTCATCAGAAAGCCTTCGCTGCTGCTGAAGCCCGCCTCGGGGATCAGCAGTCCCGACTGGCGGCGGACCGGGAAGAGCAGATAGGGCGTATAAAAAAGCGGCACCCCCCCCATGTTGAAGGACACGCCGCGGCCTGTGGCATAGCGGTTCATATCCACATTGATCTCGCGCGCCTTAAGATACCACTCTTCATCATCGCAGGTGGTGAAGCTGCCGTTCTCGATCCGATAGACGCTCTCACCGAGGCGCTCGATCCGCTCACCCTTCAGGTGGTAGTTGTCCTTGCTCATGAAGAGCTCGCCCCGGTAGATGAGGCCCGACTTTGTGTTGATGTTCATCTGGAGCTTCTCGGCGCGCAGAACGCCGCTGTTGTCCCGGAAGTAAACGGATCCCTCGGCGAGAGCTTCACCGGTCCGATTGTCCAGAACGATCCGATCTGCTTCTAGCAGCAGCCCCTCCTGCTCGATCTTGACGTTCCCCACGGCGACGTACCGGTCGTTCGTGCGGTCGTAGTCGAGGTTGTCCGCTTTCACGGTGACGGGAATCTTGCCCGCCGGCTCCTGGGCGAGAGCGGCATCAGGCCGTCCCAACAGGAAGCCCGCGAAAAGCAGGACTGGCACGATGATCATTTTCATGGTCTGCATGGCAAGGTTTACGCTCTTCACCTTTTCGTCCGGCATGCCGCACTTCTCGCGGTTCCGTTCATCCTGTCAGTCCTTTGAGCGCTGCAGAGCCGTCGTTCTCGGGAACGAGCGCCTCCCGCGCCTCCCCCACGACATAAAGGGAGCCGGTGACCAGAATGAGGTCATCGACCGCGGCAGCCGCCCGCGCCGCAGCAAGGGCCTCGACAACAGTGGACGCCGAACTGACCAACGCTCCACCCGCTCCGACCTCGGCGGCCAGCCGCTCCGTTTCCAGTGCCCGGGAATAAGCAGGCCGCGTCACAATGACCGAATCAGCCAGGGGCAGGAGCGCTGCTGCTATGCCGCGCCAGTCCTTGTCGGCAAGGACGCCCAGGACAAGATGGGTCTTGCGATAGGTTCTCTTCATCTCCGCCACGGTCAAGGCCAGAACCCTTGCGGAGGCGGGATTGTGGGCGCCGTCAAGGTAGATGTCGGGCCGGACCGCTACCCGCTCAAGACGCCCTTCCCAGCGGGCCTGTGCGAGCCCCTTCCTTGTCTGCTCCCCGGTCAGAACGATGCCTGCTGCCTGAAGGCATTCAGCGGAAGCAAGTGCCAGACAGGCATTGTCCACCTGATATCGGCCAAACTGGGGGATCGTGAATCGTGCGCGAGCCCCCGTGGTGCCGCGGTACACGAATTCCTGCCCCGCCTCCCGGACGGATACATCGCCCGCGCTGAAGTCCTTTCCCAGCCTGTAGAGCGACGCGCCTGCTTCCCGTGCCTTCATTTCAAGCACGGAGATCACCTCGGGCTGCACGACTCCGGTAACGACGGGAACACCGGGCTTGATGATGCCCGCCTTCTCTACGGCGATCTGCTGCAGTGTGGTGCCCAGAAACTCCGTGTGCTCGAGATCGATATTAGTGATCACTGACACCAGCGGCGTGACAACGTTCGTGGAGTCAAGCCTTCCGCCCATACCCGTCTCGATAACCGCGATGTCCACGCCTTCCTCGGCAAAGTAGGTGAAGGCCAAGGTCGTGGTCACTTCGAAAAAGGTGGGATTGAGCGCCCCCGCGCCCGGCGGGAGCTGGGCGCTCCGGTAGGCTGCGCGCACGCGCCGCGCCAGTTCGACGACCCGCGCTTCGGAGATCAGGAAATTGTCGATGCGTATTCGTTCGGTGAAACTGACAAGATGCGGTGACGTATACAACCCCGTGCGAAGCCCCGCGGTGCGCAGCAGGGAGGCAAGAAAGGCGGCAGTGGAGCCCTTACCGTTCGTCCCCGCGATATGGACGGAACGGAACCGCCGGTGGGGATCGCCGAGAAGTTCCATGAGCACCCGGCTGTTATCCAGGCCGAGTTTGATCCCGTGCTTCTGCAGGCCGTAGAGATACTCGATCGTTTCCTGGTATGAGGGATCATCGGCCATTCCGCTTCGAGACATCGCCACCTCTGCCGTCGCCGCCGCTTCAGGGCCTCGCCGCTGAGGGCTGCGGCGTCTCCGCCGGAGCGGCCTGCGCCGGTTTTTGCGCGGCGGGCTGCCCGGGCGCTGCCGCCTTCGGAGCAGCCGGGACCGTATTCAGCCGCAGTACAAAGGGAAGGGATTCGGTAGCAGGAGAAGATTCAAGGACCGACCGCTGGTACCGGATCTTTCCCGACGGCTCGATCCGATTAAAAAGCGTCAGGAGTTCCTTAGGGGTAAGGCTGCCGGTGATCTCACGATCGGAAGCAGAAAACCTCCTGTTCCGGAGCACGGCGTGGCCCTGCATCACCGCATTGATCCTCGATATTGCCGAGGCTTCGTCCTCAACGGTGATCGTGACCACAAGCGGCTCCCGGGCCGGGGCCTGGGCCGCTGGCTTCGGCACGGCGGGCGCAGGTTGGGGCCTCGGCGCCGTGGCCTCGGCAAGGACAGGTTCGGCAGGCGCAGCCTGGGGCGCAGCTGCCTCGATGCTCTCAAGCTCGCGGTCATGATACAGCGGAGCGATCACATACAGATACAATGCAGCCGCAGCCGCCAGAAAGCCCGCTATCCACAAAGGGCGGTACAGCAGCCGCTTCAGGACCGAAAGCACGGACACACCCGCCCTCACCCGCTGGACCACGCCCTCCGGCGGCGTGATATCCTTTAAAAGCTTCCTGGTCTCGGCGGAACGCCGAAGCGCCTGGTAATCAGTGCTGCAGAAGGCGCATTTCTTCAGATGCCGCTCGATCTTTTTCTGCTCATGCGTGAACAGGTGCCCCAGAAGATATTTGCGAAGAGATTTTCTGGTATAGTCGCAGTCCTTTTTCAGCATGCGTCCCCCTTACTCGTTGCTTCGTACCTGGCACCTGCCCGAATCCGGCCTGCTACGCTCCGCCCACCTGCACCAGCTCGGCGGTAACGGCCCCATCTCCGAGAAAGCGCTTTCCGATGCGCTCGAACCGCGCGGGCGAATCCGTGACAAAATATTTCCGAGTGCCCGGGCCCGGCGCCTGTCGCACCCAGTTCAGCTTCGCCAGCACATCCGCCACTTCGGCAGCAGTCTCCACAGCCGAGTCGATAAGCGCCACCCCGGGCCCCATGACCTTTTCAATCACTCCCTTGAGGAGCGGGTAATGCGTGCACCCCAGCACGAGCGTATCGATGCGCTTCTCCCGCAGCGGCGCAAGATAGACGGAACTGACGAGCTCAGCCACTTCATTATCCGTCCAGCCTTCCTCGGCAAGGGGCACAAAGAGCGGACAGGCAAGGCCGAAGAACTCCGCGGCAGGGTCCAGGGACTTGATCGCGCGCTCATAGGCACCGCTTCCGATCGTGGCCTCCGTGCCGATCACGCCGATCCTGCCGGATTTCGTTGCGGCGACAGCGGCCCGGGCGCCGGGCTCAAGTACGCCGATCACCGGCATGGGAAATTCCTTCTTCACCGCCGCAAGGCTGACGGCCGACGCCGTGTTGCAGGCGACCACCAGCACTTTGATCTCCTGCTTCAGGAGAAAACGCGTGTTCTCGAAGCTGTAGCGCGTGACGGTCTCGGGCGATCGGATGCCGTAGGGAACACGCGCCGTGTCACCGAGATAGATGATGTTCTCATGCGGGAGCCTCGCGATGACCTCCCGCGAAACGGTCAGCCCCCCCACTCCGGAATCAAATATGCCTATGGCCTTTTGCATAATCGGACGAACGCTCGTCTCTGCCGTTCCTACTGCCGGGCCAGATCCGGCCTGGCGCGAAAGAATTCCGAAAGGTCGATGTGCCCTGCCAGCGTTTCTGCCTCCCGGCCTTCGATCAGCAGATGGACCTGCTTCACTTCCTCGAAGTTCTGCGTCAGCGTGTTCACAATGGCGTACACGGCCAGCAGCTCGTCCCTCACGGACCCGCGGAAGTCACGGTCCTTGCTGGCAGGGACCAGATCTACGTAGGCAGTCCCCGACGTATCAAGATAAAGAGCCGAAAGCCTCAGGTTCTTGAGCAACGGCGCCTGCCAGGAACGGGGGCTCGTCAGCAGCGCGGCGACTGCCTCACGTGCCTGGGACTGGGAGTCGTACTGCCGCTCCACAGAGACCGACTCGGACGCCATCACGCCGCCGGAAGGAAAGAACATCATGACCGGCAGCGGCTCTGCAGGGCTCAGGAGCGGTGCAAGCGACGGCGGAGACTCCGCCCCATCAGACGGCGTCGGCGCAGGGACTTCCATGCGGGACCAGAGATACAGGCCGGAAACGGCAAAGGCCGCAAGAACGATGATCAGCACGAGCAGGACACGATTGCTGCTGTCGATGCGCCTATCGGTTTTTTCCGGCATAGGCCTCCACCCCGCGCGCGATCGCCTCGGCTGCCCGCGCCCTGTTCTGCTCGAACCCCACTTCCACCAGGATCGCCGGAGCGTCCACTGCCCGGAGAAGCGCCAGGGGCGCCTGTGCGGGCCCTCCATCGTTCCTGCTGGTCAGCTGCTGCATGACCGTCCTGCCGAGGCTGCTGCTCTCGGCTGCATGGGTGTATTGCTGGCTTCCCCAGAGAGTTTCCCGTTTCCCTGTTTCCGCCTCAAGTCCCAGGAAATCCCTGGGCGCCGATCTCGGCTGAGAACCGCTGCCTTCGCTGACGCCGAGAAGGTATACCTGCGCATCCTTACTGTTCGTGAAATGAAGGCTGATGAACAACGCTGCGCCTGCGGAGTTCGATGCGGCAGCGCGTCCGGCGAGCGAGACGGATTGGTCCTTGTCCCGCGTCAGCACCACGGCCGCATCGGGCAGCAGCTTCTTCAGCTCCTTTTTTATCGCCTGCGCCAGATCAAGGGACTTCGCCTTTTCATACCCGTGGGCTGTGACGATCCCCGCTTCCCGTCCGCCGTGACCGGGGTCCAGAACGACCACCATCCTGGGAGGTGTCTGCTGGGCTGCCGGTTGCTGGGCTGCCGGTTGCGGGGGAGCCGGAGGGGGCGGAGTGGCCGCAGGGGCAGAGGTCTGGGGAGCAGGGGCGATCGGCGCCGGAACCGACGTTGTGCGTGAAATATCAAGCACGATACGGTCGGGGCTGCGCAGAACGAAGTCCTTCACCTCCCCTGCCGCAGCATCCAGGTGAACGAACACGTAGGGTTTGGCCGTGTCCCGCTTTACTTCCATGGACTTGATCACGCCGTCGTTGATCACAGGCAGGGACGCTGCCACGGAGAACAGCCCTTCGTAGGCGGAGAAGACGATCCCCCGTCCGTCGCTGGTCTTTGTCAGCACATAGGGAGCGGCCGATTCTATCTCAAAGACAACGCGCGTGAACGTGGGATAGGAAAAATAGCGCACTCCCTTGACGGCGAGGTCTTTTCCGGCCGTGTGTGCCGCGCCGGGAACTGTCAGCACGGCAGCGAGCAGACATGCTGCGAAGGTACGCATACGGGCCGAATAATAACACAGGAACGGGATTTGTGCAACAGAAAGCCTGAATTTCCCAGAATTTAATTGACACTCCCGATGCGAAGGGCTATTATTTTGTCCCAGGGAAGGCATCAGAGAAGGAGGATTGTCATGACCAAGTACTCGATCTCCGAAGTAATCGAAATGGCGCTCCAAACGGAACGGCTCGGCTTTCAGTTCTATACGACCATTGCCGAAAAGTTCAGGGAACAGCCCGAGCTTGCGAAGCTTTTCACTACGCTCGCGTCAAAAGAAAAGGTGCACGAACGGACCTTCTCGGAGTTGCAGGAGAAGGTCGCCAGGAACGCGCCGGAGCCCGCCCAGTGGGAAGAAGTTAGTGACTACATGAGGGCCTTCGTGGAGTCCGAGTTTTTTCTGGGGAAGGGGAAATCCCTTCCTTCCATGGAGGGGATCAAAACGCCGCAGGACGCCGTTCGGTTCGCAATGGGATTTGAGAAGGAAACGCTGCTCTATTTCATGGGGCTCCGGTCGATGGTGAGCGAAAAGGCCGCCGTGGATGCCGTCATTGATGAAGAGAAGAGCCATATCGTCTGGCTCACCCGCCTGCAGCATTCCCTGAAAAAATAACCGCCGCGCGCATCGGGGCGCCTACGCTTTGAAACCGGCCTCCGCGCGGCCGGCGGAGCAGCATAGCTGACAGCCCCGAAGGCGGTGCGCAAAACCAGCCGACACGAGTATCACTGTTTTCTGAAAACGACAGGGGCGGCACTGGTTATGCTTTTTTGCCGAAGGACAAGAGGCGGAAACTAAAGCGGGAAGTGGCAGGCCACCTGATGGCCGTCGCCGATATCGCGCAGCTGCGGCTCGCTCGCCGGGTCGGTACAGACTGTGGGGCGGCCCTGGGACTCGTAGACCGGGCAACGGGGAGCGAATCTGCAGCCCGAATAGGGTCGCTCAAAATCGAAGACGCCCCAAATGCCCGACTGGGTGTTCCGGGTCGCGCTGGATGATTCCTTGCTCTGCTTTTCCACGAGGGACGACCAGAGAATGTGCGTATAGGGATGCTTCGGCGCGTGCGCGATGCGGCCCGAGAGCCCCATCTCGACGATCTTGCCGAGATACATGACCGCAACCTTGTGGCTGATCAGCTCCACGACGCGCAGGTCGTGAGAAATGAAAAGATAGGAGAGCCCGAGCTGGCTCTGCAGGTCCCTCAGAAGGTTCACCACCTGGGCCTGGATGGACACGTCCAGGGCGCTTGTCGGCTCATCGGCAACGATGAGCCTCGGCCCCACGGACAGCACGCGGGCGATCCCCACGCGCCGCTTCTCGCCGCCTGAAAGCTCGTGGGGGAAATTAGATAGTTTGCCCTTCTTGAGGTTCACCTGCTCCAGAAGTTCGCCGATCCTTCGGCTCACTTCCTCATCGCTCACCTTGTGATGCACGGTGATGGCCTCACGGAGGATGTCCCGGATGCGCATCTTCGGGTTGAGCGCCGCGTCCAGGTCCTGAAAGATCATCTGCATCTGACCCCGGAGCTTTCTGAGCTGTTCCGTGGTCGCCGTGGTGATGTCCTTGTCATCAAAGAGGATCCTGCCTGACGTGGGCGCGGCGAGCCGCAGCACCGTCCTGCCGATCGTGGTCTTGCCGCACCCTGACTCGCCCACGAGCCCCACGGTCTCGTTCTCCTTGAGATAGAAGCTCACCCCGTCCACAGCGGGAATGCGGCGCTCCTCGCCGCTGAAGGCGGAAAAGAGCCCCTTGCGATGGAAGAAGTGCTTCTTCAGATCGATGACTTCCAGGATTGTTTTCGGCATATAAACCTAACCCGGACAAGCCCCGCAAGCGGGACAAGGCCGGCTACGCCCCGCATCCTATTTTTAATAGGGAGCGGGGGTGGCTGAATTTTGTTTCCATTTTGAATAGAATTTGATTCTTAACCGACTAAACGTCATAGGATTTAGATATTCGTATTTAGCGCTTCTTGTGTCTCCTTCTTGTCAATCAAAGTACAGCCAGCACCTCGCCCGGTGACCCGGCGCGATCTCGCGCAGATCCGGTTCGCGGCGTTCGCAGTTCTCGCGGATCTTCGGGGTAACGCGGTTGCAGCGCGCATAGAACCGGCAGCCTGCTGGTATATTGATCGTGTCCAGTACGTCCCCTTCAATGGCCTGGAGAGCGACCTTGTCCCGCACGTGCTCTTCGCCGGGAATGGAGGCAAGCAGCGCCGAGGTGTAGGGGTGTTTTGATGAGATCGACGCGGTCAGAATGTCGCGCACAGGGCCATACTCCACCACCGTGCCGCCGTACATGACCACAACGCTGTCTGACAGCCGCGAAATGACGCTGATGTCGTGGCTGATCAACATGGTAGTGGTGCCGAGCTCCGATTTGAGCTCCGCCAAAAGGTCCACGATCTTGGACTGGATGGTGGCGTCGAGGCCCGTTGTGGGCTCATCGGCGATGAGCAGCGCGGGCTCGCAGGCAAGGGCCATGGCGATCATCGCGCGCTGACACATGCCGCCGGACAGGCCAAAGGGATAATTGTCGAATCGGAGCGCCGGGGAATCGATCTTAACCCGTTTCAGCCAGTAGATGGCCCTCTCTGCCGCCTCCTGAGCGTCCGTGATCTTCGTATGGAGACGGATGGCCTCGGTGATCTGCTTGCCGACGGGGGTGAAAGGATTGAGCGAGGCCTTGGGATTTTGGAAGATCATGGCGATCTCCCCTCCCCGGATCGTCCGCATTACTTCGTCGGAGCGCCGCTCCCATCCGAGCACGTCCTTGCTCACCTGCATGATCCTGTTCTGCTCCCTGCCGATCTTCACATAGCCTTCCAGCCCGTCCAACAGGTCCTTCTGCTCTCCGTTGGAGCCGAACAGTATCTTTCCGGCGATCACTCCCGGCCCCCCGCTGATCAGACCCAGCACCGAAAGGGCCGTGATGCTCTTGCCGCTGCCGCTCTCGCCCACCACACCGAGGGTCTCACCACGTCTGATCTCGAGGTTCACCCCGTCCACCGAGCGGATGAAGGCCTGTTTGCTCCGGGAGTAGAAATAGGTCCGGAGATCCTCTATTTTCAGGAGCGGCGCGTTCTTCATCTGCCCCTCTTGCCTTCGAGCAGGTTATTGAGGCCGTCGCCCAGCAGATGGAACCCCATGATCGTGAACAGGATGGCGAGGGCGGGAGCGGTGGAAGGCCAGAACTTGCCCTGCATGAAGTAGTTGGCGCCTGCCTGGACCATGTTGCCCCACGACGGCGAAGGCTCCTGGACGCCGAACCCGAGGTAACTGAGGCTCGTCTCCATGAGGATCGCCTCGCCCATGCCGAGCGTCGCCTGAATGATCAGCAGCGAGCGGCAATTGTACCACAGGATGTGCTTCAGAATGATGGTCCGGGCCGGTAGGCCGAGTGAGACTGCCGCCTCGACGAAGTTCTTCTGTTTGAGGAAAAGGATCTTGCCCTTCACGAGCGACGCGACGACGGGAACGTTCGTGAGCCCGACGACGATCATGATGTAATAAATGTCCGGTTTAAAGGCCGCGACCACAAGCAGTATCAACACGAGCCGCGGAAAGGAATCCACGAGGTTCGTGAAATACGTGATCGCCGTGTCGGCCATGCCGCCGCGGTATCCGGCCAGCACACCGAGGGTGCTGCCGCCGATGAGCGAGATGGCGACGGCCAGCAGACCCGGCAGAAAATAGGCCTGGATGCCCACGATCAGACGGGAAAAGATGTCCCGCCCCATGAAATCGGTGCCGAGCAGATGGCCTGCCGTACCCGGAGGCGACATCATCAGGTCGAGCCGGATGTCGTGGGGGTCGTGGGGCAGCAGATGGAAAGCCCCGAGCAGATAGGACACGACCACGAGCGTTACGATCAGCAAGCCGTAGCTCACATACACCAGATCGGCGGCATCGGCCTTCTTCCAGAAGGGAATGTCCGAAAAATCCCCGATCTCACCTGATCTTTGAGAATAGTTCTTCATAATAGAAATTCCTGCATAGCACAGAGGGCATGGAGCATAGCGCATCGGGTATGAATCTCTTTGCTCTTTGCGTACTCACTCCTTCGACGCCCGTGGATTCACCATGACATAGACCACGCGCTGAAACATGCTGCCCATGCGCACAAAGACCGCCGCCAGCATGGCGATTCCCATGATCACCGGAAAATCCCGGTCCTGGGCCGCCTGCCACGCCATTCTCCCCATGCCCGGCCAGTTGAACACCTGCTCCACGATCACCGCCCCACCCAGGATGAAGGGGATCTTTGCGGCAATGATCTCGGTCACGGGGATGAGGAATCCCTCCTTGAAGGAATGTTTCCAGACCGACGCCCCCTTGGCCCGGGCCGTGCGGATATAGTCCTCGGACATGACGCGCCCCATCTCGTCGCGCAGGGAGCGGATGACCTCGCTGATCGTCCCATTCCCCACACCGAGCACGACGATGGGCAGCAGCGCGTAAAGCCAGCTGAAGCCCCGCGACGAACTCGTCATGAGAGGGAACAGGCCGAAGCGGTGCATGAAGATGTAGATGACGATGTAGCCGAGCCAGAACACGGGCAGGGCCGAGACCACATAGGCGAACATGGTCAGGGGCCAGGACAGGGCCGTCGTACCGCGCACCGAGGAGTAGAGCGCGATGGGCACGGCGATGAGCAGCGTAACGAGCATGGACCCGATCGTCAGAATGAGCGTATTGAACCCGACGAAAACAAGCTCGCTTGCCACGGGCAGTCCCGTACGGATGGACGTGCCGAAATCCCCCTGCAGCATCTGGGTGACCCAGGAGAAATACTGAGAGTACCAGGACTGCGAGAACCCCAAAGCCTCACGCGCGCCGGCGCGGGCCTCTTCGGACTGGACCTGCCCTTCGACCAGCATGCTGAAGGGGTCTCCCGGTGCGAGATAGAGAATGACGAACACCACGAAGCTCACGCCGAGCAGCAGGAGCACCGTGATCATCACTTCCCTGGTCAGCACCAGGGCTATGGGGCGAAGACCGGACAGTCTCATCGTTTCACTTTCTTAATCACGGACCAAGGCAACCGTGCTCCCGTTCGTTCTTACATCCCGCCCTGTCCGGATCGGCTCGCTTCATATTCCTACTTCTGCTCCGCCTCAGGAATGAACCAGTCATCGGCAAAGGAGAAGAACTTGTACGGGTGTATCGCAACGCGACGCAGCTTCTTGTGGTACGCCGCATAGTTCGTGAGCGACCACAGGAAGGTATAGGGGTTCTCCTCGGCCAGGATCGCATGGAGTTTCCGGTTGATCGTCCGGCGCTTTTCATGATCAAGGGTCAGCTTGCTCTCAACAATAAGGCTGTCCACCTCGGGGTTGGAATAGCCGATAAAATTATACTTCCAGGGCCCGATCTCGGAGGAGTGGAAGAGCTGGGAAATGTCCGCCGAGTCATCAAAGACCCACGAGGCATACACGATGTCGAAGTCATATTCACGAAGCACATCCTCGTTCCATGCGCGAAACTCCTTGAACTCCACGCTCACGTCAGCGCCGATGTTCTTGAGGTAGTTCTTGAAGGCGAGCACGACGCGCTTCATGGCCTCGCTCTCTTTTTCGATCGGCACCTTGAGACGCAGGGACAGCTTCTTCCCCTCTTTCTGCATGATGCCGTCGGCTCCCTGCTCGAACCCCGCCTCCTTCAGCAGCGCAATTGCCTTCTGGGGATCATAGGGCAGGGGCTGCACTTCCAGGTTGTAGGCCCAGCTCCCCGGCGCAAAGGGGCCGGAAATGATAGTACCCTGGCCGTTGAAGAAGGAATCGAGCATCTCCTGCCGGTTCACCGCGTAGCTGAAGGCCTTGCGCACGCGCTTGTCGGCCAGCAGCGGGTTCCGCATGTTGTAGCCGAAAAAGGAATAGGAAAGAGCGTTGTAGGGCTGCAGAACGAAGCGCTTGTCGCCCTGGATCTCGGGAATGTCCCGGGGATTCACCAGCACGATCATATCGATGGCATTGAACATGAGCGCCTGGGTCATGATGTTCTGGTCGGCGAAGGGCTTTGAGATGATCTTGTCGATATGAGGCCGGCCCTTGAAATAGTTCTCGTTCGCCACGAGAATGATCTCCCGGTCCGCCGTAATGTTCTTCAGGATATAAGGCCCCGTGCCGATGGGATTCTGGACAAAGGTGTCCTCGCGAGTGAGAAAGAGGGGGTTCGACGGACCGTGGCGCGGAATGATCTTGAAGCTGAACTTGGCCAGGGCGTTCAGAATAGGCCGCTTCAGGCTGAACTTGACCGTGAAGTCGTCCACCTTCTCCGCCGTATCGATGAATTCGTACCGCACCTTGAGCGATGTGATGGTCTTGGGATGCATCATCATCTTGTAGGTGAAGATCACATCATCGGCCGAAAAAGGCCTCGCCTCCTCGCCTTCCCGCGGATGCCACGTTACGTTCTTGCGCAGGAAGAAGGTATAGGTCCTGCCGTCGGAGGAGACATCCCATTTTTCGGCCAGTTCCGACACGATCTCCTGCTTCTCGTTGATGCCCACCAGTCCGTTGAAAATCAGCTCCGTCAGCCGAAGAGAGATCATTTCGTTGCTTGTGATCGGATCGAGCGTCGACGGCCGGCCGTATTCCCCGTAGCTCATGGCGCCGCCGTTGGGGCGTCCGTCTGTCTTGGGCGCCGCATCTGCCGCGAAAGGAAGCAGGCAGCTCATGCCGGCAATCACCAGCAGAACAAGTAGTCGTCGTTTCATGGTTTCCTCCTCAAGAAGTTCGGAATTCTGTGTTTCAACGCCTCGGCGGCACCGGGCCTTCCCGACCGCACCCGCTCCGCAGGCGAAGGGGTTCCTACAATATCTTTACGTCTCCTGCGCTCTTGTGCTCCATGGAGTAGATTCCCTGCATGGCTTCCTGAATCTGGCGGACCTCGGGAAACTGTTTGCTCATCTCAAAGTAGATCTCCAGGGCCTCGGAAAACTGCTTTGTCCTGAAATAGGTCCCTGCAAGGTTCACGAACATGGCCGGGTCGTTCGATTCGATCTTGTTCTTGTTGCTCTTGTCCCGCCCTGCCTCCATGTACGACGCCGCCCGGGCGAGGTCCTTCTTGCCCAGATGGTACCGTCCCAGAGCGATGTTCAGCGTGGCGTATCTCCTGCCGTCCCCGTCCTCAGCAACGGCCGCCGCCTTTTTCAGCACCTTGGGGCAGTCCACCTGCAGCCTGCCGCAGGCAAAGAGGATCTCGGCAAGCAGGTCGGGATCAACAGGCTGTCGGTCGGACAGCTCGTCCCACATCGACACGGCGTCAAGCTGCTTCCCCTTCTGATACTGGTTGGTCGCCTGCCGGGCCGCTGCGCGGTCCTTGAACTGCTGCGGCATCTGGGGAGAGGCAAGGAATGCTGTCAAGGCCTTCATGGACTGATCAATATCCCCCGCCATGCTGTAGGCGGCGCCGAGATAATAGCTGGCCGTGTCACGGACCTTGGGGTCCTGGACCGCCCGCTCAAAGGATGCGATGGCGGCCTTCAGGTACAGGTTGGAGAGGGACTGGAGCAGTGAATACTCATAGAAATAGATCACTTTGCTCCTGCCCAGCACTTCCTTGTACGAATAGGACTTCAAGTCGTACTCCGCCACCAGAGAAAGGGCCTGGTCAATGCGCCCGGCCTTCACATATACGGGAACGACGCTGGCGAGCAGCCGCATTCCCGGGCCGCCCCTCCTCTTCTTGGCCTGGGCAACGCTTTTTTCCGCAAGGGCAAGAGGGTTCTTGTCGTTCATGCCAGCCTCGCTGTAAGCTGCGGCGAGCATGGCCAGCGCATCGGGCTCATCGCCCAGCACGTCGGACCACTGGCCCTCCGCCTTCTTCCGGTCGCCGCTCCGCAGCGCGGCGATGCCGAGGCTGATCTTTCCGAAGGCCCGCTGCTTTTCGTCGATATCCGCTGTCGCCAGGAACTGCTCGATTTCCCTCGCCGCCAGATCGTGCTTCCCCGTCTCGAGCAGCAGTTCGCCGTAGTACAATCCCGCGGCCCGGCTCCTGCTTCCTCCCCGCGCGGCGTCGAGCCGTTTCAGATAATCGGCATTCACTGCAAGGGAGGCTTGGTGCAGTTCCCGGTGCAATTCGGCCGTCCGCTGATAGATCATGCCCAGGGTCAGGTGCGCCGCGCCCTGCCTGGCCTGGTCGATGGAAGGCAGCGCTGTCCTGAGCGTTGCGGCCGCCTGCCCGTAATGCCGCTGCTCCAGCAGCTTCATGGCCAGGGTCACCGGATCCTCGGCCCCCTGCGCGGGAACCGCGGCGAAGCCCCACAGGACAAGCGCAAGGCCGCACCATTTGATCGCCGAGGCCGCCCCACTACTGCGCCCGCCCGGCACAACGCCATCCTGAAAGACATGCTGACTTATCATCGCACCCACCCTCATACCGTCAATTATTGCTTCTGCGTCTGCTTCAGCTTTGCGATATAGATCTGGTCCCACTGGTTAACCTGCGCCCGGAAAGCGATCGAACCGTCAACGGCGCAGGAAACATCATGGTTCATTTTCGTGTCCGTTTTCAGCAGGCGGTTTGTGCGGTCGTTGACGTCCACGACAAAGATCGGATTATACTCCTGCCGGTCATTCTTCACATAGATGATCCGCGTGCTGTCAGGCATCCATGCGGGCCCACGCTCCACGTCGGGCACCACGTCTTCCGCCACGATCCGGGCTGCAAGCCCGTCGCCTTCCTTGGGGTCCGAACCGTCGGCGGCCACCACGACGATCGCCCATATCCGGGGATCACCCGCCTCGTTGTAGTTCGTATAAAAAGCGATCTTTGTGCCGTCGGGCGACCAGATGGGCCGCAGATCATCGGCATTCCACTGCGTGATCGTCCTGGGCGTCTCCGCGGGTCTGGCCGGATCATCAATCACGAAGATGTCATGGTTCTCATTGCTCCCGTGCATCATCACGATCTTTTTGCCGTCGGACGACCACTGGGGATAGAGGTAGGCCTTCCCCCCTTTGGTCAGCCGCGTCAGCGAGCGGTCGGACAGCTTCATGAGATAGAGGTCGCCCTTGCCGGTCCGCCCCGATACGAACAGGAGGGAATCCGCAACAGGCGACCAGTGCGCGTGCCCGTCCTTTTCCTTGTGGTCCGTCAGGCGCGTTGTGGTCTTGCCGCCAAGCTCGCGCAGGTAAATGTCGTAATTCCCCTCCCCGCCGTTGCTCATGAACACGAAGCGGTCCTCTGTCGGCGCCCAGGTGATGCCGGCATTGTAGCTGACCTCCTCGAAGACGCCGGGGAAGAAGAACTTCATTTCCGTGCTGCCTTCTGAGAGCTGATAATACACGGTATGTACGACCGTGCCGTCAGGCCGGGCAATGATGATCTCTTTCTTGTCCCCCCTGCTGCGCTCAAAGGCGAGCAACTTGCCCGAGGGAGACCATGCCGGGTTGGAATCGTTCCGGCCGGATTCGAACCGCATGAGGGGCCGCACCGTGAGCGGCTCGATCGGTTCCGGCTTTTTCGGCTCTTCTGCCGCCACGGCCTCCGCGGCAGGGGCCGCAGCGTCCGGTGCGGCTGGTGCAGGGGACGCCTCGGCACCCTTCTCGGGAGCCGGTCCCCGCGATCCCTGCACGGGGCCTGACGGCGCCGCGCCGGCAGGAGGGACCTCGGCTGCTGCAACGGGGCCGAACTGCAGCAGGACCGCCACCACTGCGCCGGAAAGACAATATTCAAAACACGCCTTCACCTGCTCCTCCTTGCACTGCCCTACATCATGTCCTTGATCTGGTTCCAGTATTTCTGCGCGGCCTCGCGGCTCTGCTCATAGGTGCTGTTGCCTTCAAGCTTCTTCGGGAAAAAGTCGAAGTACTCCCGCCATGCGAGGTTCGCGTCATTCAGGATCTGGGACTTCCTGGTCAGAAGGTAGAGCTTATGGTACGACAATGCGGTGTAGTAGTAGGTGTCATGCACGGCTTCATCATACTGCAGATTCGGGAAGAACCGGGTGTTCTGCTTTGCCGTTTTCAGACTCTGGATGGCCTTGGCAAAGCTCTGGGCTGCACTTTCCTTGTCCCGCTGCACCAGGGCGTTCCCCTTCTCATAGTATGCATGCCCCAGGTTCGTGAAGGCAACGGCGAACTGCTTGTAGATGAGCTGCTCGTTCTCGGGCAGCGTCAGCACATTCTCGAATTCCTTGATAGCGGCATCGTAATCATTCTTCTGGTCCAGGTAGATCTGGGCCAGCCGGCTGTGCGCCTCGGAGTAGTCGGGATGGCCTTTCTCCGTGCTGCGGTAAGCCTCGACAGCGGCGTCGTAATCGTTCTTCTGCTCCGCCCGCTCTCCCATCTTAAGGTAGTCTTTCTGCAGGGTGATCTTATGGCCGCCGGTACGGTCCTCGATCTTCTTGTCGAACTCGACCACTTCCTCCCAATCGCGATAATCGCCGCCCACGGTGATGCGCACCGTATGAAACCCGAGGCTCACGAGCTTTCCGTCATGGATCGGCGTTCTGCCCACCTTCTCGTCGTCGATGAACACATCGGCGCCCGACGGCTCGGTCTCCAGCTTGAAGAGCGAATTGTTCACCTGCAGGACGAACTCTTTCGTGTCTTTGTTCTTCTCGATCTTTACCTTCTCGCTCAACTGCTGATAGCCGTGCCGGTAGAGCATCAGATTGTAGCTCTTGCCCACGCGGATGGGGACCTCGGCCTTGCCGCCCGATCCTGTGGAGCCGACCCAGTCGTCGTTCAGATAGATGTTCACGCCCACCAGGGGCGCCACGTCGGGCGGCACCCCGCCCTTCGCCGACAGGACGAAATAGTTCTGGAGCCCTTCTTCGTCGCGATAGATGCGCCGCACGACCCGGTCTCCCACGCTCACTTTTTCACCCTTCTTCAGGTCTTCTGCCTCGGTCAGCGACGCGGCATCGTCCGTTTTCCGGACCTTCACCTTGCCGATGTCCCGGTACCCGGCGACCTTGCCTGACTCGGTCAGGCTGGGCGACATGAGGGCGAACTCCATGCCCTTGCCGATGCGGTAATCTGCCTTGCCGAGATTGATGCGGTAGCGGTCGCCGTCCACTTCGATGACCGTTCCTTCAAAGGGAAAGCGTTCGACGACAGCCGAGGCGATCTCCTTGGCCACACTGCCGATGTCCCGCTCGTCCCGCGCCGTCATGATCTGGCTCAGGATCAGTTTTCCGCCGGAGGTGTAGAACTTGGTCTCTATCAGCAGGCCCTTCGGGTCCTTTGCCACGCTGCCGACGACGATCATATCCACGGACCGCCTCAGCCCCGTGTCGCTCCAGCCCTTGGTGACGGCCTTATCGATGCTGATGCGGGATTTTTTCATGGCCGCCTGGAGCGTGGCGCTCGGCACTTCACGGAAGGCCTTATACTTGAACAGGTTATTGCCTACCGCTGCTTCTGTCCGGGACAGGACCTCCTTCAGGTCTACGCCAGGCGTGTTGCTCGCGAACCGGTAGATGCCTACCCTGATAGCGCGGGGTGTGGTCGGGTAGAAGTACCGCTGGATGTTCTGCTCGCCTTCAAGTACGACCGTCGCCTTCCACGTTGAGGGAATATATCCAGGAGCCGACAGCGACAGCGATGCCTTCTTGCCCGCTTCGCCGTCATAGTTATAGACGAGCACGCCGCGGGCGTTGGTCTTGCCCATATCCTTCCTGTCGATGGTGACCCTGACGCCCGACACCGGGCTCGTTTCGCCGTACTCCTCCTTCAGGGTCGTTACGGTCACAACAGCGCGTTTCGATAATTCCGCCGCGAGCCGCTCACCGGGCTCTACGTCGCCGGTCTTGCGCCAGAGGGAGTATCCGGACTTGGTCACCGCCAGGTCGACCCCCTTCTTCGGAAGCTCCTGGTAATCGTAGATAAACTCGCCGTTCGCATCCGTCGTGCCCGCCTCCTTGCCGAAGGCCGTCACCACCGCGCCTTCGATCGGCGTGCCCTTCTCGGTCACCGCGATCGTCACGTACCGCGTGGCCTGTAGTTCCGCGGTGAAGGAATATTTCTCCACGGCCCCGTTCTTGGGAAGCTTCATCAAAAAGGTGGTCTTCCACGGCTGGATGCGGTAGCCCGCGGCCTCTTTCACCACCGAGAGCTCTACGTCGGCCCCGGCCTTTTTCCTGATCCCTTTCAGGAACAGGCCCTCAGCGTTCGTGACCCCGATCTCCTTGCCGTCGGCCAGCACCTTTGCCTCGGCCGCAGGCTTGCCGTCAAGCCGCGCCTTCACCTCAAGCTCAAGCTTCTCCCCGCAGGCGAAAAGCAGGAACGATGACATCAAAATAAGAACGGAAAAGAGTGTTCGCTTCGTCATAGACGCCTCCTCAGATACTGTTCAATCGTGCGGGTCCATGGCCGGCCCCTGTTGCTTGCCGGGTTGAACCGCCCGAACTACATCGACGGCGGCTGGATGCTTACTTCGCCGGGATTGATGATCTTGTCCTCGTCGGACGCGGCGCCCTTGATCGTCGCGCGCTTCCCTTCGAGGATCTTCTTCAACTTGAACTCGATCTTCTTGCCCGTGAATTTCTTGATCTCCACGGTCTCCGTCTCGGTCGCATAGCCGATCCTGCTCGCTTCGACCTTGTACATGCCTGGCGTGACCTTTTCCTTCTCAGATTCGAACTTGCCTTCGACGTCCACGGTTACCGCGTGGGATGACTGGCCGATGCTCCCTGTTGTATTGATCATGTTCACGATCGAGCCCTGCGGGCTGTCCTGGGCTGCCTGGATCGGCTGCAGATTCGCGTCCACGAGCTGCACGGTTCCGTAGATCTTCGGCGAACACGCGGCGAGCAGCAGGAACGAGCCTGCGATCAGAATGCGATTGATGCTGTTCATAACTATTCCCCTCCCTCCCGATACAATGGGTTTCCCTGTATGATGGCTCATAGATTCCTGACCACTTGTGCTGAAAAAATAAAAAAACCGCCAAAGAATCATACAGAAAGAGGTACTCCTCCTGTTATACTTTGGCGGCTCGACCGGCCTGTAATCCAGAACTTTTGTCGCACGGAAAGCGATGATTGGCATTGATCATGCGATGCATACGTTCTGTCTTAGGTAGCCTCGGAGCTCTGCGCCCCCCGGTTTCCCGGAGTTTGCTCTGAGCAAAGTCATGATAGGGCTATTGCGCGTGACAATGTAAAATGTAGCATTCCCGCCGCCCGTTGTCAAGGCGGGAATGAGGTTGATTTTCCTTGAAAAGACCGGACACCTCGGCAACGGTGTATCTGCGATGCCGGCGATCAGATCTCGCACACCAGGTTCTCGATCTCCTTCGAGAACGTCTCGTAGTTCACCGAGTAGTCCACGGGGCACTCGATTACCACGGTTTTATTCAGCGAGAACGCCTTGCGCAGCACTTCGGTGAGATCATCTCCTTCGCCCACCTTCATGCCCGCCGCGCCGTAGCTCTCCGCGTAGGCCACGAAATCGGGATTGCCGTACTCGAGGCCGAAGCTCGGGAACATCATGCTCTGCTGCTTCCACTTGATGAACCCGAAGGCATTGTCGTTCAGGATCAGGACCACGACAGACGTGTTCAGCCGAAGCGCCGTCTCAAGCTCCTGGGAGTTCATCATGAAGCCGCCGTCGCCCACCACGGCCAACACTTTCCGGTCCGGGTTGATGAGCTTGGCGGCAACGGCCGACGGCAAGCCTGCACCCATGGTCGCAAGGGCGTTGTCGAGCAGAAACGTATTGGGCTTATAGGTCTTGTAGAGCCGCGATAACCATAACTTATAGATGCCGTTGTCCAGGGTCAGGATATCCTCCGGCGCCAGGGCCGCACGCACGTGCCGCACGATCTCCCGGGGTGTGGGCGGAAAGCTCTTCCCGGTGTCAACGAAAAGCTTTCTTGTCAGAAATTCCCTGATTGCCATGAAGGCCGCGCCGTCCTTCTTCGGCGCGATAAGCTCGCCGAGCCGCTGAAGTGATGACGAAATGTCACCCACGACCTCGACCTCGGGATTGTAGTACTTGTCCGCCTCGGCAGGAACAAAATCAAGATGGACGATCCGCTTGTCGAGATTCCTGTTCCAGACCGACGGCGGGTATTCGACGATATGATATCCCACGGTAATGACCGCATCGGCCCGGTCTATGCCGCAGTTGATATAGTCGCGGCGGTGAATTCCGGCGGCAAAGAGACTGTACGGAGACTCATCGCTCAGTACACCCTTGCCCATCTGGGTGTGGACGGCAAAGATGCCGGTTTTCTCGACGAAGGCAGGCATCCCGCGCGAGATGCGTGTCCTGTTCGCTCCGGCGGAAAGCAGGATCAGCGGATGTTTCGCACCGTTGATCAGCCGGGCGGCCCGTTCGATGGCCTGGGGATCAGGCGCAGGCCGGCGCGCGTCGCCCTTGTGCTGGACCAACGCATCGCTCGAGCCCGCAGCCACGTCCTCGGGAAGCTCCACGTGCACAGCGCCGGGCCGTTCTGCCTGGGCAAGCTTGAAGGCGTTCCGCACGATCGTCGGGATAGTGTTCGGGTCCGCGATCGAAACGGCGCTCTTGGTGACAGGCCGCATGAGCCGCACCACGTCGATAAGCTGGAACCGGGCCTGCCAATTCTCGCGCAGGGCCTTCTGACCTGTTATCGCAACAAGCGGAGCGCCGATGAGCTGGGCGTGGGCTATCCCGGTCACGAGGTTCATGGCGCCCGGACCAAGGGTGGAAAGACAGACTCCTGCCTTGCCTGTCAGCCTGCCGTAGGTTGCGGCCATGAACGCCGCGGCTTGTTCGTGGCGCGTCACAATGAGCCTGATATTCGAGGTGCGGAGGGACTCGAGAAAATCGAGGTTCTCCTCGCCGGGCAGACCGAAGACGTACTCTACTCCTTCCTCTTCCAGCTGCTTCACGAACAGGTCGGATGCTTTCATAGATGATCAACCCTCTGTAAAGAATTTACCACGGAGCCACGGGGATAAAAAAACATTCTTTGACACTGATAAGGGCGGATTATCATTCCGATCACGTCGGATCTATCAGCCGTTATCATAGGTGTGCTCCCTGTTGATCAATGTCAAAGGTTCTTCTTAATATGTTTTTCCGTGCCTCCGTGGTTTGACTCGTCTTATTCCTTCACCACCACGGTCTTGATGTTCACGAACTCCTTCAACCCGTAGTGCGACAGCTCGCGGCCGACGCCGGACTTCTTCACGCCGCCGAAGGGCAGGCGCGGATCCGACTTGACCATGTCGTTGATCGCGATGGCGCCGGCCTCGATCCGTGCCGCGACCCCTTCGGCCCGCTCGATGTTTCTGCTCCAGACCGCTGCACCAAGACCGTATTCCGTGTCGTTCGCCGCGTCAACAGCCTCGTCATCGGTCTTAACGACAATGATCGGAGCGATGGGGCCGAAGACCTCTTCGGTCAGGACCTTCATATTCGGCAAAGGCCTCAGCACGGCACAGGGCGCGAAGAAAAGCCCTTTTCCGGGCCCCTGGCCGACCTGTACGATCTCAGCTCCTTTTGCCCTGGCGTCGCTCAGCTGCTTGTTCAGGCCGTCGAAAATGTCTTTCCTCGCCATTGGCCCGATATCGGTCGTTTCATCCATGGGATCTCCGATCTTGAGCTCCCTGAGCTGCGCCAAAAAATGTTTCGTAAATTCCTCGGCCACGCTCTCCATCACGATGAAACGCTTCGCCGCGATGCAGCTCTGGCCCGCGTTGATCATTCTCGCTTTTGCCGCAGTCCGACCTGCCAGTTCCACATCGGCGTCATCAAGCACCACAAAGGGGTCTGATCCTCCGAGCTCCAGCACGAGCTTCTTGATCTTTCGTCCCGCATGGGCCCCTACCTCCTCGCCCGCCCGGTTGCTGCCTGTGAGCGATACGGCGTCCACTAGGTCCTCGTCGATCAACCGGAGCGCCTGCTTCACATCGATCAGCAGGGTAGTGAAGACCCCTTCGGGAAAGCCCGCCGCCCGAAAAGCTGTTTCCAATGCGATCGCTGTGGCCGGCACGTTCGACGCGTGCTTCAGGAGGACGGTGTTGCCCGCGGCCACCGCAGGCACGCCGAACCGGAAGGCCTGCCAGAAGGGAAAGTTCCAGGGCATGATCGCCAGCACGACGCCCAGCGGCTGGAACAGGACATAGCTCTTTTTCGCTTCCGTCTTGATATGCTCGGGCTGCAAAAAGCGCTCTGCATTCAAGGCATAATACTCGCTAAGCCAGGCGCATTTATCTACCTCCGCCAGGGCATCCTTGATGGGCTTGCCCATCTCGCGCGTCATGAGCTCCGCGTAGTGCCGCTTCTCCGTGCGCAGATGGTCCGCAAGCCGTTTCACAGCAGCGGCCCGCTCCGCCACCGGCACGGTCCGCCAGGCGGTGAATGCGCGCCTCGCCTTCTCAACGGCGCCGTTGGTCTGCCGCTCCGTAAGCAGGGAGAATTCTTCCATAATTTTTCCCGTGTAGGGATTGATCGATCGGATCTTCTGGTTCTTTCCCCTGTCGGTCCTGGAGGTTTTAGCCGTCCTGTTTTTCACTCCCGCTGTTCGTTTCATGATGTTCCTTTCGTGCGCCTCTGCCGATCCCACATGCCGTGCCGCTGCGTCCGGACCTATCCCGGCCTCTTACCCATCGGCTCATACACACACCCTGTCTTGCCGCAGTAATTGCCCACGTACTCTGATTCCGGACGATAGAGAGCCGGCTTCTCCTGGGCATCGCCGAACTTCTCTTCGATGATATGGGCCGCCCAGCCTGCAATGCGCGAGATGGCGAAGACCGGCGTCATAATATCTGCCGGGATGCCCATCATGTGATAAACAGGCGCGCTGAAAAAATCCACATTGGGTTTGATCGTGGTCTTGCCCCGCGCCTCGAACTCCCGCACCGCATTCTCCTCAACCGCCACGGAAAGCGTGTGCAGCCACTCCAGCCCCAGCTTGCTGCCGAGCCTCCCGCCCATTTCCTTCAGGAACCGGGCGCGGGGGTCCATGGTCTTGTACACGGCGTGGCCCAGGCCCATGATCTTCTTGCCGCTGACGAGCTGTTGCTTGACCCAGCCGGGAATGTCCTTCTCGTTCGTCAGTTCCAGCAGCATCTTGATTACCCGGGCATTCGCTCCGCCGTGCAGACTGCCCGAAAGAGCGCCCACAGCAGCGGCTACACCGGCATACATGTGCGCCTGCGTCGATACCACTTCACGGGCCGCGAAGGTGGAAGCATTAAAGGTGTGGTCTGCGTGCAGCACGAGACAGACGTCAAAATCCCGCGCCGTTTCCGCATCAGGCTTCTTCCCATGGAGCATCGAGAGGAAATTAGCCGCGTGGGACAGGTTCTTGTCCGGCAGCACCGGCTCCTGCCCGCTCCGGATCCGGTGCCAGGCAGCGACAATAACAGGCATCCGCGCGATCAGCCTGATCGCCTTCCTGATATTGGCTTCCCGTGTTTCCTCAGCAGCTTCGTGATCTGTAATAGCGAGCAGAGGAATCGCTGCCTGCAGCACGTCCATGGGCCTCGCCTCGCGGGGCCACTGCTTGAGGCTCTCGATCACAAAGCCGGGCACGGTCCGCGCGTCGATAAGCTGAGCAGTGAACTCCATAAGCGTCTTCTCACCTGGCAATGCGTCATGCAGCAGAAGATAAGCGGTCTCCTCGTAGGTCGAATTCCTGGCGAGCTCCTCGATCCGATAGCCGCGGTAAATAAGGATGCCGTTCTGGCCGTCAATTAAACTCACTTTCGTGTCGGCCACGGTCACGCCGCGAAGGCCCGTGTTCTTGATTTTCTCGCTCTCTGCCATGATCAGATCCGCTTTCCCTCTTTCCCTCTTTCCCTCTTTCCCTCTTTCCTTCTTTCCTTCTTTCCTTCTTTACCTTCTCCCTGTCCCCTCATCTGTAGCTGCACGCTCACGCCGTCTTCTTCAGCTCTTCTTTCACGAAGTTCAATGTGCCGCCTGCCAGCAGATGCCTTCGCTGCCGCTCCGAAACGTCGAGGACCGTGATGATCTTTTTCCCGCCAATGGTCACCGGGATCTCCCGGTCGCCCTGCGCCACATGCTTTCGGACATCGTCCAGGACCACTGCTGCTCCCGCTTCGATCCGGTCATAATCGGCCGGGTCTTTGAAGGTGAGCGGCAGCACCCCGAAGTTGCAGAGATTCGACAGATGGATGCGAGCGAAGCTCTTGACGATCTTGGCTCGCACACCGAGATACCGCGGTGCCAGGGCCGCGTGCTCGCGGCTCGAACCCTGGCCGTAGTTCTGGCCGCCGACGACCACGACGGTCTTCTTTTCCCTGGCCCGTTTCGCGAACTCGGCATCGATCTGGGAAAAGACGAATTCGCTGATCGCCTCGATGTTCGAGCGGAGCGGAAGCACCTTGCTCCCTGCCGGCATGATGCCGTCTGTGGAGATGTTGTCCCCCACTTTCAGGATCACCTCGGCAACCAGACGGCCCGGAAGTGGTTCGAGCTTCGGAAGGGGCCTGACGTTCGGCCCTCGAACCACCACGGTCTTGCGCAGCTCGGCAGAGGGAAAAATGATGGATTTCTCGTTCACCAAGTACTTCTCAGGGTCCTGGATGCGCGGGTAGGCCATTTCCTTTGCCAGGTCGCGGGGGTCCGTGATCGCGCCCTTGAGCCCTGCAGCGGCAGCGGTCTCTGGCGAACACAGATAGATCTGATCGTTCTTCGTACCGGAGCGTCCGGGGAAATTTCTCGGGAAGGTACGCAGGCTCACCTCGCCCGTACCCGGCGCCTGGCCCATGCCGATGCAGCCCTGGCATCCGGGCTCGTGGATGCGCGCACCTGCTGACAGAAAGTCCATAAGCCCGCCGGCCTGGTACACGTTCTCCGTCACCTGCCTGCTGCCGGGGTTCACGTTGAAGGAGACATCAGGATAGACCTGCCGTCCTGCCAGTATCTTCGCAGCGACCATCAGGTCGCGGAAGGAGGAATTCGCGCTGCTGCCCACGATCACCTGGTGCACCTTTGTTCCCGCCACTTCCCGCACAGGCACCACGTTGCCCGGCGATGAGGGTTTCGCGATCAACGGTTCGAGCTTCGAAAGATCGATCTCGGCCTGCTCGTCGTACTGCGCGCCTTCATCGGCAGATAGTTCCTTCCAGGCGTCGCTTCTGCCCTGGGCAACAAGGTATTCTCGCGTTCTGTCATCGGAGGGAAAGATCGTGCTCGTGGCGCCCAGCTCCGTGCCCATATTACCGATGGTCTCGCGGTCCGTTGCCGAGAGCGTTTTGACACCAGGGCCATAGTACTCCACGATCTTGCCGACGCAGCCCTTCACGTCATAGCGCCGCAGCATCTCGAGGATCACATCCTTGGCGCTCACCCAGTCTGGCAGCGAGCCCGTGAGCTTCACACCCAGCACCTTAGGGCAGAGAAGATGGTAGGGATAGCCGGCCATGGCGAGCGCCACGTCCAGGCCGCCGGCGCCGATGCCGAGCATGGACACGCCCGCCGCACCCGGCGTGTGACTGTCCGCGCCCAGGAGGGTCTTGCCTGGCACGCCGAAACGCTCCATATGCACCTGGTGTGACACGCCGTTGCCCGGCTTGCTGAAGTGGACGCCGTACCGGGCCGCCGCGGTCTGGAGAAAACGGTGGTCATCGGCGTTCTTGTTGTCGGCCTGGAGCAGGTTGTGGTCAACGTACTGGGCTGCCAGCTCTGCTTTCACGCCATAGATGCCGAGGGCCTCGAATTCCAGCATGGCAAGCGTGCCTGTCGCGTCCTGCAGCAGGGTGTGGTCGATGGTGATGGCGATCTCAATTCCCGGCTGAAACTCGCCTTCCACAAGGTGAGATTCCAGTATTTTTTGCGTCAGGTTCCGTTTCATGGCACTCCTCACCGTCCTGAAAGGAGCATCCTGCTGTTTAATTGGGATATTTATTGTCTTGTTTGATTCTAACGCCTGTTTTAATTGTACCACGAGCAGGATGAATGTCAACGAACTGTGCCGCCCGCGAGTCTGTGCGAACAGGCAGGCAACGGTTTCCTCACCCGCTAACACGTCCTGCTTGAGTTTGCATTTTTTGCCGCGAGGATAATCATGCCCATTCTACCATATCCCCCCCTTAGCGAAGTTCGATATACGGCAACCAACAAGGGTGCGACTGCCTTGCATGCGGTCATTCCGGCATGTTGTGGCAGCCGCAGACTTTGGCCTGTGCCTGTGCACGTCTTTCGCGATCTTTCGTTCCTCATTATTTAGTCGTAGACGACTTTTCACGGCTTTTTGACAGGGCACAGTCTCTCATCTAGACTGATAGTAAAGGCTCCACTTGTTCCTGATCCACCGTTTCCAGATACTTGTTCAAAAGTTTCGATTCTCTCAACACATTCAGATGCTGAATGTGCTCATGATACCCGGCCCATTCACTAAGGGCCGCTGAGATCGTGCTGCAGGAAGGGGAGACCTGTCTGGTCCGCAAGGAAAGGAGGATATGTCATGAAACGGTTCATCTGGATCTGCGCGCTGCTGCTCGCAACAGCGCCGCTCACGGTTTATGGTGAGTTTGCCACGCTCGACGAACTCGCCAAGGCCTACAGCGTGGACACGTGCAGGACCTGCCACGCCAAGGTGCACACCGAGTGGACGTCGTCGTACCACTCGCAGTCTGTGGTCCATTCCCTGGGAGGCATACGGAACTTCATTGTTGTGGGCCTTGGCCAGGAGTGGAAGAAGCCCGTGAACAGGGACAACCTCATGCGCTGCATGGCCTGCCATGCGCCGCAGTTGGCCGAAGCTTCCGAAGGCCTTGCCACGCAGGTCGCTGACCTGATCATCGCCGCTGTGGACGAAAAGGACGGAAAGAAAAAGGATGCGGCCAAAAAGGAGATCGCCAAACTGAACGTCAACTGCATTGTCTGCCACAACACCAAGATCATCCTCGAAAAGAACCTCAAGGGCGACCCGAAGCCCAACGTGTACTACGGTCCGACCGGCAAATCGTCGCCGGCTCACCGCTCGGCAAAATCTAAAGAGATTCAGACGGCCCTGTTCTGCGGCCAGTGCCACGGCATCTACACGCCGCCGGATGGAGATATTATCCAGTGCAACACGCTCTACGGCAGCTACCAGGAGGCCTACCGCGGGAACGGCGGGGCCGAAACGTGCCAGGACTGCCACATGCTCGCCAAGAACCGCGGCCACAAGTTCCCGGGCGCTTATGAAGTGGAGATCGTGAAAGAAGGCGTGGACCTCGATGTGCAGGCTGCAGCGATCAAACTTACGCCGGGCAAGTGGATCCCCACGGCTATCGTGACCGTCAGCCTCACGAACAAGGCCGGCCATCGCATTCCCGATGGCTGACTGTGGTCCGCCAAGCTGGTCCTGGAAGTGACCGCCAAAACGGATACGGGAAAGACGATCGCTATGGGCAGGAAAGAATACTGGGAGCTGGGCGTTGACATCGACGGCGACCATCGCATGGGTGCATGGCAGATCAAAGAGGTCGTGGACCTGACCCTGCCGCCCCGCAAGACCACGAAGGAACGGTTCGTCACTGAGCTGGGTGAAGGCGTGAAGAGCGCCGACGTGGAAGTAAAGGTTACCTATTATCCTTCGGCAAAGCACGAACTGGTCATCCACAAAGAAGCGAAGAAGCTGACCTTCTGAGCGGCAATCGCAAGAGGATGTGAACTGACAGCCGGGCCACGCAAGGGCCCGGCTGTCAGTATAGTCGCAAAAACAAGGAGGCAGGCATGCTTCCAAGCCTTTCAGAATGCGCGTTAGTATCGTTTTTTGCTTTGCCTGAGGGATTGCACTGGACGTGACTTTTGCACGAGTCCCCGGCTGATCGTGCTCACGTGTTTATTGATGTCGCTCTAAAAGGCTTTCCTGCAGGTCTGCCGCCTTTTCGCGCACGTTTTTTTCAACGATGGGGTTTTTTCTTGTGGTTATGCGCCCTGACGGAGAGGGGCCTAAAAGATGCTGAAATCAAAATATCTCTTCGGGTTCTTTTTGATGTCCTTCACGAGTTCGTTCAGCTCCTTCACCGTGGACCGCAGGTCCTCTTTCAACTCCCGGTCGCCGATAAGGCTGCCCATGGCGCCCTCGCCCTTATCGATCCGGTCGAGGACGGCGCTCAGCTTCAGGGTGGCGGCATTCATGTTCACATAGAGGCTCTCGTCGTCGATAAGGCGCCGCATCGTGCCTTTCGACTCGGCGAGCCGCTTCGCAAATGCATCGAGGGACTCCGATGCCTTCAGGAACCGCTGATAGACCTCGGGATCGCTGATCACCTTGTTCAATGTGCCTTCCGACGTCTTCAATTCCTTTGCGAAGCTGCGGATGTCCCGGGCAGATGCTGCAAGGTCCCGGTACAGCGTGTCCTCGCGGATCAGCCTTCCGAGCGTTCCCCGCTCGCTCTCGATCCTGTCCACGAACTGGGTCAGCTCCTCGCCGATCTCGGGAAGGGTCATGCCCTCCATCTTATCTTCCGGCATCAGGGCCGGTGCGTCGCGCGAACCCATGCTCAGTTCAATGTACTTGTCGCCCAGCAGACCCAGCGTCCGGATCGTGGCGGTGGAATCTTTCTTGAGATAGGCGAGGGCCGTCTTGTCGATGGTCATCGTCGTGATGATGCGCTCGTCCGGAGTGAGCAAAATGGTCCGTACCGATCCCACCTGTACCCCGGCGAACCAGACCGGCGCGCCCGTCCGCAGGCCCTTGACGTCCCGGAACGCCGCCGACATCACGACCCGTGGCGAAACAAGCTTTCCGATGTCCCCCGCGAACAGGATGGCCAGGAAAAGGACTCCCAGTCCGGCGGTCACCACGATCCCCACCCGGAGCGAGGACCAGACGAACTTCTGTTTGTACTCGTACATGGGTTGCCCCCTGAGAATGGCCGGCCCTACCGCAACAGGAACAGCGCGTCGATGAATTTTTTGAGTTCCTCGTCGTCAGTGTTCAGCAGTCCCGGCAGGTCTCCGTCAAAGGTGATCCGGCCGTTCTTGAGATAGAGGAAGCGCTCCGACACGCGGGCCGCTGCCGTCACATCATGGGTGACGATGATGCTCCCCCGCCGGTCCGGCGGCTCACCCGCTGAAAGCTCGCTGATCAGATCTCCGATGTTCTCCGCCGTGAGCGGATCGAGACCCGTGGTGGGTTCGTCGTAGAGCATCATGCGCGGCTCACCGGCCGCCATGGACCGGGCAATGGCAGCGCGGCGCTGCATGCCGCCGCTCAATTCCTCGGGCATCAGGTCGATGGCGCCTTCGATGCCGACCTTGCGCAGGAGATTCCGCACTTCTTCATCTATATCCTCCTCCGAAAGCGCGCCCTGCTCCCGCATGCAGTACGCGACATTCTCCCGGACCGAGAGGGAATCGAACAGCGCGCCTTCCTGGAACACGATGGTGAATTTGCGCCGAATGGGCCGGAGTTGCGACTCGCTAAGGCGCGTGATGTCCTCGCCGTCGATCATGATCCTGCCGGAGTCCGGACGTACCAGAGCGAGCAGCAGCTTCAGGATGGTCGTCTTGCCCTCGCCGCTGCCTCCCAGGAAGGCAAGACGGTCCCAGAACTGCGCCGTGAAGCTCACACGGTCAAGCACCCGGTTCGAATTGTACGCGAGCGTGACGTCCTGAAACTCGATCATGCCTGCATCCCCAGCAGCAGAAAGAGGATCTGCGTCAACAGAAAATCCGTCACAATGATCATGATGATGGAAAGGACCACCGCCGTTGTCGTGGCTTGCCGCAGGCCCCGCGCCCCTCCCCTCGCCGCGAGCCCCATGTAGCAGCTGATCGTCGCGATAAGGAAGCCGAAAAGAAAGGGCTTGGCAAGTCCCGAAACGATGTTGTTGAAATTCATGATCTCGGCGATCTGGCCCCAGTAGAAGGACCCGCTCTGGTGGCTCACGAAGGCCGCGATGTAGTAGCCGCCGAAGAGCGCCGCGCCGTCGCCGATGACGGTGAGCACGGGCAGCATGAGCGTGGCGCTCAGGACCCGGGGCGTCACGAGCTTCTTGACCACGTCCATGCCGAAGACCCGCAGCATGTCCACCTGGTGGCCGAGCACCATGGAACCCAGCTCCGAGGCCATGCCGGAGCCCACCCGGCCCGCAAAGGTGAGCGCTATCGCCACCGGGCCGATCTCCCGGATGATGGCAATGCCAACGATCTTGCCCGTGTACATCTTGAGCCCCAATGCGGCAAGTTCTGTGGATATCTGGAGCGAAAGCGCCATGCCGATGAAGAGGGACACGAGAATGACGATGAGGACCGAACCGGACCCTGCGTAATCCATCTGCTCCACGGTCTCGCGGACGCGGAAGGGCCGGTGGAATATCCCGAGAAGGGATCTCGCCGAGAGCGCATAGAAATCCTGCGCCTGCGCCAGCAGTGTTCGAAGGTTCATCAGCAATAATGTACGCTCAGGTTCTTCTTTCGGGGAAAACAGCGGAACAATTTCAACAATCTTAGCATGTTCTCTTTCGTTGTGCAATGCCCGGTTCCCGGACGCTTACCCCTTTGACGGGAGGGCCGGTTCAGGCTACAATGGATCATCGATGAGATATCAGGAGGGAGGAACCAATCATGACTGCCGGATGCTTTATCGGGATCGATCAGGGAAGCAGTTCCACGAAGGTCCTTGCCTTGGGCGTGGATGGCCAGGTCCTGTACCAGACGCGGAAAGAACTGCCCCCTCCAGTCCGCGAGGACCTCAGAGTGGAACAGGACCCGCGCGAGATCCTCGCGTCCGTCGAAGAGGCGCTGAGTGATACCCTGCAGACCCTTGCAGGAAAACCGGTCCTGGGGATCGGGCTTTCCTGCCAGCGCTCCTCATGCCTCCTCTGGAATGAGGCGACGGGGGAACCGCTCTCTCCGGTCCTGAGCTGGCGCGACACCCGCGGTATAGAGTTCCTCGAACAACTCGCTGCCAGGAAAGACCTGATATTCAAGGCCACCGGTCTGCCCCTCACTCCTTATTACTCCGCCACCAAATTCCGATGGCTCCGAAAGAACCTTCCTGCAGCATCTGCGTCCGGGGCCGTCTTCGGCACACTCAGCAGTTTTCTGACGCAGCGGCTGACAGGGGCCGGGAAGGCCCTCATTGACCACACCAGCGCAGCGCGCACGCAGCTTGTGAACATCCGTTCCCTTTCCTGGGACCCCGAGCTTCTGTCGCTCTTCGAACTTGACGGCATCCGCCTCCCGGAGATCGTGCCCACGGTCTTCAAATTCGGTACGGTTCCGGCGGCCGGCGCGCCGCTGCTTGCCTGCATCGGCGACCAACAGGCAGCCATGGTCGGGCTTGGTGTTCTGGAGAAGGGGGATGGCGGTATCAACTACGGCACCGGCGGATTCCTGATGGTGAACACCGGTGCCGACCTCGTGCCTGCGCCGGGACTCATGGCATCGGTGCACTATTCGACGGAACAGACACGGACCTTCCTGATCGAGGGCAGCGTGAATGCCGTGGGTGATGCGCTGGAGTGGCTGCGAGGCCGTTTCGGCCTTTTCAAGGAATATCCTGAGGTGGATGACCTGTGCTGGAAAGCTGTAGACGATGTGGTGGCCTTTGTGGCCCTGAACGGCACCGGCGCGCCCCATTGGGAGCCGGACATCTCGAGCGCCTTGCACGGCCTGACCGCCGAAAGCAGGCCCGCGGACATCGTACGGGCCACGGTGGAAGGCATCGCCTTCTTCATGAAGGATATCGGCGAGGCGATCCGATCGGCCGGCATAGAGCCCCGGTCCTTTGTTGCCGCCGGCGGCCTGTCGGCAGTCACATATCTGGTGCAGCTCCAGGCGGACCTCCTGAAAAGCAAAATCCGCACAAGCGCCGTGCAGGATGCATCGGCCTTCGGCGCCGCGCTGCTTGCCGGCTTGCAGCAGGGAGCGTGGACAATGGCGGATATCAGGAAGATGACGGCCCTGGGCGAAGATGTCGTGGGAGAGGACAATCCCGGTGCAACCCGGCGGTACCGGCGCTGGAAGGAACTCCACGGGATGACGGCCGGGCTGGATCGCGTGAAATGACGGGGTCTGTTCCGCTCACCCGCATGTCTTCCGGAAGATCGTGTTTATGTTGTGCCGGTATGGGCCCCTTTCCGTTTCCGGTAGTGATCAACGATCTTCTTCAGGGCCAGCGGAAAGAGGCCCAGGAGAGCGAAGGAAAGGATCAGCCGCAGCGACAGGATCCCCGCGAGCGACTCGATGCGCGCCAGCTCCTTGCCGGCATTCACGAAGACGACCGTTCCGGGCAGCATGCCCGCCTGGGAGACCCAGTAAAAGGTGCGCAGCGGCATCCTGGTCACCCCCATGACGAGGTTGATCAGCCAGAAGGGAAAGACCGGCACCAGCCTGAGCGTGAACAGATAGAAGGGGCCCTCGCGCTCGACCCCCTCATTGATGCGCCGGATCTTCTCTCCAAACCGGGCCTGGACCCAGTCCCGCAGGACAAAGCGGGATACGAAACATGCCAGGGTGGCGCCGATGGTGCTCGCAAAGGAAATGACCACCGTGCCGGTCAGGAGGCCGAAGAGAGCGCCGCCGGTAAGGGTCATGATCGCGGCGCCGGGCAATGACAGGGCCGTGACGAGGATATACAAAAATAGATAGCTGCCGATGACCGTCACCGGGCGCTGCGCATAGAGCGCCGCAAACCGGGCCTGCGATTCCTTGATGAAAGCAAGGGTAAGGTATTGGTCGAGCCCGAAGGCCTTGAAGGCAATGACCAGTGCAATGATGACGGCGACGATGACGATCTTTTTCACGGTGCCTCTCTTTATCTGATTTTTGGCTGCTTCAAGGAAGGAAATCGCAAGGCGCTCTATTGCCGGGGAAGCCCATAACAGGCAGGGCCGGCGGACGCTGCCGACGGCCCTGCGGAGCAACACTATTTCCCGCCTGTTTCTTTCTTCCTGGTCGAAAAACCGAAAGGATAGTAGGCCGGACAAAAACCAACCGCACTCGTCAAAAGAAATACGATCGCAAATATCCCGAGCACGATCGCCACTGTACCGCTGAGCGTGCCGGTGAGCAGCAAAATGCCGATCACCACGGCCGCGCCGGTGCGTACCGCCCTGTCAACAGTTCCCATGTTCATCTTCATAATTTCTCACCCCCTTTCAGCGACGAATTTCTGTAACCTCACTAATAACCCTGCGGGTAAACTCTTTCGCACCGATTAACGTGCCTCATGTTCTGGGCTATCATCCTGTCCTGTGGCCCCTGCTTTACGCAGTGCTGACAGTCACCCGTCGATGCAGTGGCGCGTTAAAAGACCGAGAGAAGCTCGCTGATCTGTGGTGATGCTCGGGAGGGAATGGTGCGACGTCTTGATACAGTATAACATACGTCCTCGGCACCTGCGCCTCAGGTCATGTTCTTTTTTATGATCGCAGCCATCTGCGGCGCGGCACGCTCCATGTCTTCGAGCAGCAGGAGCTGCACCCGCGCGCGGTGAAGGTTCTGGGCAGGAGAAGTGGTCTTGAAGTAGGTATCACCGCGAAGATAGTCGGCCAGGAACCGGAGGCCCAGCTCATAGGTGATCACCTTCGGGGAGAGAGCCAGAAGCTCGGTCTCGTCGGGCGTCAGAAAAATAGCCGCCTCTCCGAGATATCCTTCGGCAAGGGCCGCAAAGAGGTCAGGATCGATGCGGATATCACCGAAATGTTTTGCGTCCTCGCCTGCGGGGTTGCAGGCTGAGCGCACGCAATCTCCGAAATCAAAATGAACGATCCCGGGCTTGACCGTATCCAGATCGATCATGCAGACCGCCTTGCCCGTCAGGTCGCTGATCAATACATTGTTCGCCTTGGGATCATTATGCACGACACGAAGCGGTATCCTGCCGCTGTCCAGGCGGTCCATAAGCAGCGACGCCGTCCGCCGCCGCCGGTTCACGAACTCTACCTCCGGCCGGACCTCGGCGGCGCGGCTCCTGATGTCTTTTTTGAGCGCCTCATCGAATTCCCGGAGATAGTATGGTGTGTTGTGGAAGCTGGGGAGTGTGTCGTGGAGCAGGCGCGGCTGCAGGTCCGAGACCAGGGCCTGGAACCGTCCAAGGCCGCGGCCGATCTCGCGGGCCAGGTCCGGAGACGAGACGATGTCGTAGACGGAACAGGACTCGATGAAGTGGGTGGCACGCCAGGCCCCTCCTGATGCGTCGAGAACATAAGGGTGCCCGGTCACTGCGGGGATGAGCGACAGGACCTGCTGCTGGGGATCGACGACGCCTGCCGCAGCCAGCCGGCGCACCATATGGTCCGTCACGGTGCGGATGTTCTCCATCACCTGCACCGGCAGGGCAAAGACGCCGGGATTGAGGCGCTGCAGGATGTACCGACGCGCTGTCTCGCCCTCGAAATATTCGCACAGCCAGGTGTCATTGATCAGGCCTGTGCCCCACTTCTCGGCCTTGACAAATGCTCCGGAGATCTCGAACTGAGATAGGATGGATTCGATCATGGCGTCAGCACCGATCCCGCTCAGAGCGGGACTTGCGGTACGGCATTACCGTCGGACGATCATTTTTTAGTCTGCTCAGTGAATACTTCCCTCACCTTGTCCCAGAACCCCGTGGTAAGGGGTGAGCAGCCGTCCGTGCTCAGGCAATCGAATTCCTTGAGCAGTTCTTTCTGCTTTGAAGAGAGCTTCGCAGGCACTTCGACGGCAACCCGGCAGAGCTGGTCGCCGTGGCCTGAGCCGCGCAGATGGGGGAAGCCCTTTCCGCGCAGGCGGAACACATGGCCCGGCTGCGTCCCCGCCGGAACCTTGAGCTTCGCAGGGCCTGAGAGCGTCGGGACCTCGATCTCCGTGCCGAGGGCCGCCTGGACGAAAGTGATCGGCACATCGCAGAGGATATCCTGTCCTTCACGCTCAAAGATCGGATGGGCTTCTACGTTCAAGACCACATACAGGTCGCCGGGGGGGCCGCCCTGCGTTCCCAGTTCTCCCTCGCCGGAAAGACGGATCGCGGTCCCCGTTTCCACGCCGCCGGGGATCTTGACCGACAGCGTCCGTTCCCGCTCCACCCGTTTTCTGCCCGTGCAGGCCGGGCAGGGATCGGTGATCACCCGGCCTTCACCGCCGCACTTGCTGCAGGTACGTGAAATACTGAAGAAGCCCTGCTGGATGCGCACCTGGCCCGTGCCATGGCAGGCTGCGCAGGCCAAGATCCCGTCGCGCGAGCGCGCGCCAAGACCGTCGCATTCAGAGCAGCGTTCCCAGCGGGGCACGCGAATCTTCTTCGTCGTGCCGAATGCTGCGTCCTCGAAACTGATCGAAAGGTTATATCGGAGATCATCGCCTGCTGTGGCACGCGACCTGCCGGCGCCGCCGCCGAAAAACTGCTCGAAGATGTCTCCGAAGACGTCGCCCATTCCGAAACCGCCGAACCCGGCCTGACCCTGAGCGCCCGGCGCTGTGCCGTACTGGTCGTAATAGGCCCGCTTCTGAGGATCGGACAGTACCTCGTAGGCCTCGCTGATCTCCTTGAACTTCTCTTCCGCGGCCTTGTTGCCCTGGTTCTTGTCCGGATGGTGCTCGTGGGCCAGCCGCCGGTATGCCCGCTTCAGTTCAGCGTCCGTTGCGTTGCGGTGTACGCCGAGCAGTCCGTAATAATCTTTCGCCATAATAATAACTCACGCCCCGGGGCGGATGATCTCCTTCGATAAAAAAGAGGATAGCGAACGCTCTGTCCGCTATCCTCTCTGATAGTGATCCTCGTGGCTACTTCTTGTCCTTGTCCACTTCCTCGAACTCGGCGTCGACCACCTTCTCCTCGGGTTTCCCTCCGTCGCTGCCTGCGGCGCCGCCCGCACCAGACCCCGCGCCCGGTCCGCCGCCGCCCTGCTCCTTGCCCATCTTGGAGTAGACCTCTTCGGCCAGCTTATGGGAGGCCTTCGACAGGTCGGCCGTGGCCTTCTTCATCGCCTCCACGTCTGTACCGTCCTTCACGCTCTTCGCCTGCTCAAGGGCCTTTTGGATATCGCCGCGCTCCGCCTCGGCCAGCTTCGATCCGTAATCGGCCAGGGACTTCTCCACGGAATAGACCAGCGTGTCCAGCTCGTTCCTTGCCTCGGCAGCCTCGCGCTTTTTCTTATCTTCTGCGGAATGGGCCTCCGCTTCCTTCACGGCCCGGTCGATCTCATCCTTGCCCAGGCCGCTCGTGGCTGTGATCCTGATGGACTGCTCCTTGCCCGTGCCGAGGTCCTTGGCCCCCACATGGACGATGCCGTTCGCATCGATGTCGAAGGTCACCTCGACCTGCGGTACGCCGCGCGGCGCCGGCGGAATGCCTACGAGCTCGAAGCGGCCCAGGGTCTTGTTGTCTCCGGCCATCTCGCGTTCGCCCTGAAGCACATGGATGGACACTGCGGGCTGGTTGTCCGAGGCCGTGGAAAAAACCTGGCTCTTCTTCGTCGGAATGGTGGTATTCCGTTCGATCAGCCGCGTCATCACGCTGCCGAGGGTCTCGATGCCCAGTGACAACGGGGTCACGTCGAGGAGCAGCACATCCTTCACCGCTCCGGTCAGCACCGCGCCCTGGATGCCCGCGCCGATGGCAACGACCTCGTCGGGATTCACACCGCGGTGCGGGTCCTTGCGGAAAAATTCCTTCACCGCCTGGACCACCTTGGGCATGCGCGTCATGCCGCCTACGAGAATGGCCTCGTTGATCTTGTCGACGCTGCTGCCCGCATCGGCCAGGGCCTTGCGGCAGGGTTCGATGCTCCGCCTCACCAGCTCGTCCACGAGCTGCTCGAACTTGGCCCGCGAGAGCTTATAAAGAAGGTGCTTCGGCCCGCTCGCGTCGGCGGTGATGAAGGGCAGGTTGATCTCCGTCTCCATGACCGTGGACAGCTCCACCTTTGCCTTCTCGGCCGCCTCCTTCAGGCGCTGCAGGGCCATCTTATCCTTGCGCAGGTCGATCCCCTGGTCCTTCTTGAATTCGTCGGCAAGCCAGGTGATGACCTTTTCGTCGAAATCGTCGCCGCCCAGAAAGGTGTCACCGTTCGTGGACTTCACCTCGAACACGCCTTCGCCCAGCTCCAGGATGGAAATATCGAAAGTGCCGCCGCCCAGGTCGTAGACGGCTATGGTCTCGTCCTTCTTCTTGTCCAGGCCATAGGCGAGCGACGCTGCTGTCGGCTCATTGATTATCCGGAGCACGTTCAGGCCCGAGATCGTTCCTGCGTCCTTCGTGGCCTGCCGCTGGCTGTCGTTGAAATAGGCCGGCACGGTTATGACCGCATCGGTCACTTTTTCGCCAAGATAGTCCTCGGCGGTCTGCCTCATCTTCTGCAGGATTATCGCCGATATCTCCGCCGGGCTGTAGACCTTCCCGCGCACCTCCACGTGGGCGTCACCGTTCGCCGCCTTCACGATCTTATAGGGAAGGTGCTTCATCGCCTCCTGCACCTCCGGTGCATCGAACTTGCGGCCAATCAGCCGCTTGATCGAGAAGACGGTGTGGTCGGGGTTCGTTATGGACTGTCGCTTTGCGATCTGGCCCACCAGCCGTTCCCCGCTCTCCGTAATGGCCACCACCGACGGCGTCGTGCGGCTGCCTTCCGAATTCGGGATCACGACCGGCTCGCCGCCTTCCATGATCGCCACGCAGGAGTTGGTTGTTCCCAGATCGATTCCGATTACTTTTGCCATGGCTGCCTCCTTAGCATACTACGCATGATGATGATTCGCTCTGAAATGTGATGCGATAATAACGTGGTTACGCCTGCTACTCGTTGTTTTCAGCTCCGTCCGCTGAGGCTGCCGGCCGCTTTGCCACCGCCACCTTCGCGTGCCGGAGCACCTTGTCGTGGTACAGATATCCTTCCTGCATTACCTGCGCCACGGTGTTTTCGGGCAAGTCAGTTGTTTCGACCTGCATGACCGCATTATGCTGCGCCGGATCGAAAGGCTGCCCGTGCGACGCAAAGAGCTTGACACCGGCCTTCTCCAGTACATCGCGAAACTGTCGATGCACGAGCTCCACGCCTTCCCGCAGCCCCTGAGCGTTCTGCGGCGAGTCGTCGGCGTGCTTGAGAGCCAGACCCAGATGGTCCACCACGCTCAGCAGTTCGGAAGCCAGCTGCTCGTTGGCGTACTTGCGAAAATCGGCCGTATCGCGCTGCATGCGCTTGCGGTAATTCTCGAAATCGGCATAGGTGCGCAGATACCTGTCCTGCGCCTCGGCAGCCTCTTGCTGCTTTTGCTCCAACGCCTGCGTCAGCTTTTCGAGCTCCTCGACAGAGACCGTTTCCTGCCCCGAAGATGGCGGCGCCCATTCCACGGCCTCGTCCTCGTGATCCTGAAATTCTTCGTTCATGGTCATTTTCCCTCGATGCCCCGGTGCAGCCGCTCGTCGAGAATTCGGGACAGCAGGCGGGACGTATAATCCACCACCTGGATCGCCTGCCGGTACTGCATTCGCGTGGGGCCGATCACGCCCAGCGTTCCGACCACATTGCCGGCCACCCGGTACTTGCCGACCACCAGGCTGCAGCCCTGCATCTCAAAATAGGGGTTTTCGCTCCCGATGAAGACCTTGATGCCCTCTGCAGCGATGCTCATGTCGAGCAGCTTAAGCAGCTTGTACTTATCCTCAAAGGCCCGGAGCAGCGCCTTCATTTTTTCCACATTGGCGAACTCGGGATGGTCGAGCACCTGTGCCGCGCCGCCGACAAATACCTTTTCAGCATCCCGGCCGTGCACGTCGTGGCTTGCCTGATAGGTCTCATCCATGAGCCGCGTGAAGACCTGTTTTTCCTCACCCAGCTTCTCCTGGAGGCGCTTCCGGATCTCGAATAGTGAGCGCGATTCCAGTTCCTCGTCAAGAAAACGACTGAAGGTGTTGAGCGCCTGCTGGTCTATACTTTCATCGAGATCGATCAGTTTGTTCTGAACCAGCCCGCTCGCGGTAACGAAGATGATCAATACCTGCCTGCCGCGCAGCCTGACGAATTCGATGTGCCGGTAGGATCCCTCCGGCTCCGCCGGAGCCACCACTACGCCGGCATTCCGGGAAAGGGCTGCCAGGAACTGGCTCGTCTCCTCCATCAGGGCATGCAGATCGCCTCCGCCAAGCCTGGGCGCGGCGCTGAACCGGTCCTCAATATCATCCGTTTCGTCTTCGACGCAGACCAGGGTGTCAATATAGTAACGGTAGCCCTTGTCCGTGGGAACCCTGCCGGCAGACGTATGCGGATGGGTCAGAAACCCCATCTCCTCAAGTTCTGCCATGATGTTCCTGAGCGTAGCGGAACTGAGACCGAAATCGTACCGTTGGCACAGCACGTTCGACGCGACCGGATTGCCTGACAGTATATAGCTGTCGACCACTGCCTGGAGTATCTTTTCGTTTCTTTCACCCAGTGCCATTGTACACTTCCCAGGAGAAGCCCCTCCGGCAGCAGCCCGAGGTCCCCTTCATAACACGCGACACCCGGCAGTGCCGATTAAACGGGACAGCTGCGGGGTAGGAACATACTTCCTCGTTTGCTCTCGTAATTGAATGAGGACCCCTTTCCCCCGCTTAGCACTCTGGCCAGTAGAGTGCTAAATTTAACACATCGCTCGGAGAGGTGTCAAGCACTTATTTGGTCCAGCCAAGGGGACCAGCAGAATCGGCATAGGGGGCGGCCCTAAAGGCCGCGCCCCTGCCACACCACCCGGCATGCGGGTCCGCACCGGGCGGTTCGAGAAGTTG
>Ga0154442_1070_pt1 | contig 50288 bp, 39 predicted proteins | sample RifGroC2_FD_115946 | JGI IMG/M metagenome (GOLD analysis project Ga0154442, IMG submission 115946) | Nitrospirae bacterium GWC2_57_13
TTTGAAACCCTGTGCCGTACATCTGGTAATTGGAAACCCAGGCATATGTTCCTCCATGGGAAAAAGCCGCTTCCACCGGCGATCCGCGATAGTCTCCCTGATAGTCCTTGTGACCGAAGGCCGAAAGCGACACCCGGTCCGAAATGGTCTTCACCAGGCCAAAGCTGCGGTCAAAAACGGATATCGTATGGCGATACATCATGTTCTGCGCGAAGAAGAGCCCGCTTCCCGAGTGCACCACCGACTTGGACGACAGGTCGCCGGTTATGGTCTCTTTCAGCGTCAACGCGCCGGCCTGCCCTGCGGCAAGAACGCCGAAAAAAATACCTCCAACCATAATGCTTCGCTTCACTGCACAAATGAATGACATTGTCTGCCTCCGATAACGCGCGATGTTGCCGTACTGTAAACGCGCAGCCCGCTGTTGTCAATACAAAGATGATGACAGCGGCCCGTGTTGATTGTCTTGCGGCGCCATGGTATAGTGCTCCCGCCATGAAGCCCCTTCGTCACATACTCTCTCCGGTTGTCGCCCGTATCCGCGAAGGGAAATCAAGTATACCTGTCGCCCAGCTGCAGGGCGCTTCCAAGGCCCTCTTTTTGAGCGGTCTTCAGCGGGAGGCCGGCCGCCCTGTCCTTGTCATCACTGCACGGGAGGAGTCTGCCGTCGCGCTTGTCGACGACCTCCGGTTCTTTGATGAACAGGGCGCGCTTTTCTTCGAAGCGATCGTGGAACGACCAATCCTGTCACTCCCGCCCTGGGGCGTCCTTCCCTTTGAGGCTGATTCACCCGCCATCAGTACCGTGGGTGAACGTATGCGCTTCCTGTATCACCTGATATCGGGTGCTCCCGGCATCTTTGTTGTACCGGTCACGGGCCTGATGCAGAAGCTTCCTCCCTGGGAGGCCTTTGCCGACGCGGTCATCACGCTGTCGCCGGAAACCGCCATCGATCCCGATCACCTGGCGGTGCGCCTCGTCGCGCTGGGATATGAATCAGCCTCCCTCGTCAGCCGTGTGGGCGAGTTCAGCCGCCGCGGAGGAATCATAGACATCTTCTCTCCCGCCCATGAAAACCCTCTTCGCTTCGAGCTCTTTGGCGATGCTGTTGAATCCTTGCGCGAGTTCGATCCTGAATCCCAGCGGTCGCTCCAAAGCCTTGCCACGGCCGTGATCCTGCCGGTGAAGGAACTGCTTCCCTGGCCAAAGCACAGGGCTGAACCGGAGGGCGTGAAACTGACGGAAGATATTGCTGCCGGAACACCTGCGCCGGGCGCGGAATTTCTTGCGCCTTTTTTGTACCGCATGGATACGCTTTTCCGGTATCTGCCCGAAGAAAGCCTGCTGGTTCTGGACGAACCCGATGACCTTCGCGGCCGCTCCCGGACCTTCTGGGAAAAGATCCTGTCCGGCCGGGAAGAAGAGGCCGCGCAGGGCCGGTCCCTGCCTGAAGCCGAGGATCTCTATCTCGATATGGATCGGATCGACACGCATCTTCGGTCATTTCCCGTTCTCTCCCTCTCGCTGCTTTCTTCATCGCCGGACGCGCTCGCCATGGACACGCGGTCCTCTGCATCGCTCGGTGTAAGGCTCACGCGTCTGCCCGGGACCGGCGATGGCGATGACAGGCGTCCCGGCGACGGAGCAATTGCCGGCCTCGTGGAAAAGCTGAAACTGTGGCGTGAAAAAAACGACATCTTTATCGTCTGCGGGACTGAAGAATCCCGCGACCGCATCAAGACCCTTTTTGGCGAATACGGCCTTGGCGTTGAAACTTCCCGGTCCGGCGTCGCCGGCCCTGCGGGGCCCCGACCCGTCATGGCCCTGATCGGCAGGATCTCCAATGGCTTTTCCTGGCCGGCCCTGGGAACCCTTGTCATTGCGGAGGATGAGATCTTCGGCGCCAAGGTCCATCGCCCCCGAACACAGCGGTCAAAAGCATCGCCCTTTCTCTCGACCTTTAAGGAGCTGCGGCCCGGCGATTTCGTGGTGCACCGGGACCACGGCGTGGGCGAGTACCAGGGGCTGACCCATATTGCCGTGGACGGCTTCGAGACCGACTACCTTACGTTGCGCTATGAGCCTGACGCGAAACTGCACGTCCCGTTGTACAGCCTTGACAAGGTCCAGAAATACGTGGGCGTCGAAGGGAGCGCACCGAAGGTGGACCGCCTGGGCACGCCTGCCTGGAAGCGCACGCGGGAGCGGGTGAAGAAGGACATACTGGAGATGGCCCGTGAGCTCGCGGCCATCTACGCGGTCCGGGAGTCCATGGAGCGGCCGACCTTCTCGCCGCCCGACACGCTCTACCGGGAATTCGCCGCGGCCTTTCCCTTTGATGAGACGCCGGACCAGCAGCGCGCCATCGACGAGGTGCTTGAAGACATGCGCAAACCCCGTCCCATGGACCGCCTGGTCTGCGGCGACGTGGGTTTCGGCAAGACCGAGGTGGCGCTGCGCGCAGCCTTCAAGGCCGTTGAAGACGGTGTGCAGGCCGCCGTGCTCGTGCCGACCACGCTCCTGGCGGACCAGCACTTCCGCACCTTCGCCGAGCGGCTCGCCCCCTTCTCGGTCCGCATCGACCTCCTGTCCCGGTTCCGCACCAAAGCGGAGCAGAAGGAGACCCTGGCAGGGCTCAAAAACGGTACCGTGGACATCGTGATCGGCACGCACCGCTTGCTGCAGCGCGACATCGCCTTCAAGAGCCTCGGCCTGCTCGTGGTGGACGAGGAGCATCGCTTCGGCGTGCGCCACAAGGAGCGGATCAAGGAGCTGAAAAAGATGGTGGACGTCCTCACCCTCACGGCCACGCCCATCCCCCGCACGCTCCACCTGTCCCTGGCCGGCATCCGCGACCTCTCGATCATCCAGACCCCTCCCATGGACCGGCAGTCCATCGAGGTCGTGCTGGCCCGATTCGGCCCCCGGGTCATCCGCGAGGCCATCGAGAAGGAGATCGAGCGGGGCGGACAGGTCTTCTTCGTGCACAACCGCGTGCGGGACATCGATCGCATTGCCGAATTCCTGCGCTCCCTCGTGCCGGCGGCGCGCGTCGGCGTGGGGCATGGTCAGATGAAGGACGAGGCCATCGAGATGGTCATGTCCGACTTCGTTTCCGGCCGCCTGAACGTGCTCGTGACCACGACCATCATCGAATCAGGCATCGATATTCCCGCTGCGAACACGATCATCATCAACCGCGCCGACCGCTTCGGCCTTGCCGAGCTCTACCAGATCAAGGGTCGCGTGGGCCGCAGCCGCGAAAAGGCCTTTGCCTATCTTCTGACACCGGCTGAAGAGGTCTTGTCCGATGTGGCGCGCCAGCGGCTTCGGGCCATCCAGGAGCTGTCAGAGCTCGGCGCCGGGTTCCGCATCGCGGCCCAGGACCTGGAAAGCCGCGGCGCAGGCAATCTGCTCGGCAAGCAGCAATCAGGCCATATCGCCGCCGTGGGCATCGACCTGTACACCCAGATGATGGAAGAGGCCATGGCCGAATTGCGGGGCGAAGAGGTGCGGGAAGAGACGGATACGATCATCAACTTCCGGGCCTCGGCCTTCCTGCCCGACGACTACATAGCCGACCCCAGCCTGCGGCTTGCCGCCTACAAGGAGATCGCGGGCACCGTCAGTGAGCTGGACCTTGCGTCAATCGCCGACGGCCTGCGCGACCGCTACGGCGCCCTGCCGGAACAGGCCGCCAACCTGCTGGCAATCATGGAAGTGAAGATCGCTGCAGGCCGGGCCAGGGTCGCCCGCATCGATGCAGGTCCCAAAAGCGCCAGCATCACCTTCAGCGAGGACGCGAAGGTGCCGCCGGACCGGGTCATGGCGCTGCTGAAACGAAGCTCCGGGAAGATCAAGTTCGTTCCCGAGTATACCCTCCAGATCGTCCTGCCCGACCCGTCGCTGGCAACGGCTGCGGCTGCGGTGAAAAAGTGCTTGCAGGAACTCTTTTAGTATGTTATAAAATCAGGTGTTTTCATCCCTTTCGCAAGCATCTGCGAACACTCCGGAGGAACCGCATTCCATGAATAAGTTCACGCCTGTCGTTCTCATTGCCGCCGTCCTTTTCGTCGGCGCCTGCAGCAAGGATTCCGACTCCAAGATCCTGGCCAAGGTCAATGGAGGAAAGATCACCATCGCGGACTTCAAGAAGCAGCTTGATGAACTTCCGCCGCAAATGCGCCAGGTCGTGGCAACGGATGCAAAAGCCCGGAAAGACTTCCTCGAAGACCTGGTCGGCATCGAACTGGTGCTTCAGGAGGCACGTCGCCAGGGTCTGCACAAGGACGCGGATTTCAAGAAGCGTCAGGAACAGCTCAAGAAGGACCTGCAGCGCAAGCTCGAAGAGGACTACAAGAACGAACTCTTTAACACCCTTCTGCGGAAACAGCTTGCTGACAAGATCAGCGCCCTCGCGCCTCCCACCGACCAGGCAGTGCGGGATTTCTACAGCAAGAACAAAAAAATGATGCAGACCGCCAACGGCAAAACACTCGGCCTCAAGGAAGTGGAGCCGCAGATCAAGAGCCGGCTGATGCAGGAAAAACAGCGCGAACTGTATATAGACTTCACCAAGGAGCTCAAGGCAAAGGCGAAGATCAAGATGGATGACAAGGCCATGGACGCGCTTGCCGCCACCCTGGCAACGCCCACCGTTCCCGAGGGCATGCAGCTTGATCATCCTGCCCTTAAGAACATGGGTGGCAAGTAACCTCCTATTATGATACGTATCTATTCGTCACGATCTCTGGCCCCGGTGCTGCTGCTGGGGCTTTTGTTTTTTTGCGCCTGCAAACCCTCGCCGGACGAAGAATTCGATGAAGAAGCGCCGACCGTCTCGGCGGACCTCATCGTCGTCGCCACCATGAACGGCGACCCCATCACGCTGGGGGAATTCCAGGAGCGGTTCACCCGTTCAGGCTTCAAGCCCGACAAAGAGGCGGAAGAGGAAGTGAAGCGGGAATTCCTGAACCGCCTGATCGAGCGAAAAATGATGCTGCGCGAGGCCCAGCGGCGGCGCATCTCGGTGACCCTGCAGGAAATCAACAAACGCATCGAGGAGGTCCGCGCCGAACATGGCTTGGAACTGAAGGAGCTCCTTTCGAGCGCCGGCATCGACTTTGAGAAGCTGAAGTCGGACATCTGGGAGAACGTGATGATCGAAAAACTGCTTGACCGCGAGGTGGACCGGCACGCTACCGTTTCATCCGGTGAGATCCGGCAGTATTACCGCGACCATGCCGACCGGTTCAACAAGCCCGAGCAGGTCCGCGCTCGCCAGATCGTCGTGGCAACCGAGCAGGAGGCCCAGAAGGCCCTTGAACGCCTGGAAAAGAGGGCCGATTTCGCAGCGCTGGCAAAAGACCTCTCGACGGCCCCCGAGGCGGCCCGCGGCGGCGACCTCGGTTACTTTGCCCTGGGAGACATGCCCAACGAGTTTAATGTCGTATTTCGCCTGCCCAAGGGCGGAACGAGCGGCGTGGTCAAGAGTCCCTACGGCTACCACATCTTCAAGCTTGAGGACCGACGGCTGCCGGGAAAGTTCAGCCTCGAAGAGGCCACGCCGGATATTCGTGCAATCCTGTTCCAGGAAAAGCGGGAGAAGCTTTTTTCCCGATGGATGAAAGAACTGCGATCAAGGACCAAGTTCGAGGTCAATTATCAGGCGCTGCAGCAATGACGGACGCCGCGCTTTTGCCGTAGGAGAGAAGAACATGAAACAAAACCTTATAACGCTGATCACGCTCCCCCTGCTTCTGCTCGCCCATGCTCTGACCGGAACCGCCGACGGCTCCGTGGTGATCGACCGGGTCGTGGCCGTGGTGAATGAAGAGATCATCACCATGAGCGACCTGGAACGGGAAGTCCGGGAGGCGCAGCAGAAGGACGCGGCGGTGAACAACAGCATGATGCTTGAAGAGCTGATCAACCGGAAGCTGCAGCTGTCAGCGGCAAAGCGGGCCGGACTTGACGCAACGGACAAAGAAGTGGCTGATGCCATCGAGGACATCAAGCGGAGAAATTCCTGGAACACCAAACAGTTCGAGGCCGCACTAGCCGCCGAGGGGCTTACTGTGGAGCAGTATCGCAGCGAGCTCAAGGAGAACATCACCATCTCGCGGATCAGGGACAAATCTGTCCGCGCAGGCCTCTCCGTTGACGAGGCCGAGGTGCGGCGCTATTATGAGTTGAACAGCGGCGCCTATGCCCTTCCCCAGGAGATCCGCGTCCGCCAGATCTTTATCCGTCTGCCTGAGAATGCGCCGGCAGCCGAGATCCGCGTCATCGAGGAGAAGGCGACCCGGATCGCTGCACGGGCAAAGTCGGGCGAGAATTTCGTCGCTCTCGTGAAAGAGCTCTCGGAGGGGCCGTCTGCCCGCCTTGAAGGCGATCTTGGATATATCCAGAGAGACCACGCTCTGCCGGAGATCGACCTGGCCACCCGCGCCCTGCAGCCCGGAGGCATTGCCGGCCCGCTTAGGACGAACAGCGGCTTCCATATCATCAGGCTCGAGGACGTGCGGACGCCCGTGAAGCCCCTCGACCAGGTGCGCGAGGAGATAGCGAATTCCCTCTATCAGCAGAAGATGGAAAATAACTACCGCGTATGGCTCCAGACCCTGCGCAATGAATCGCACGTGGAAAACAGGCTGTAATGTCCACCTGTACCGGAACGCAGTTCGCTTTTTCCTGATCCGAGGCTAACGACGCAGGAACCGTTCAGCTCAGTATGTTATCCCCGGCCTCTCCGCGGGGACCCCTATTTCTCTTGAAACCAATCCATCTCAAGAAAAAAGAAGAGCGCCGCGTTCAACGCGGCCATCCCTGGATCTTCAGCAACGAGATCTCGGATCCCTTGTCGTCCTTTGCTGCCGGGGAGCTTGTCGACGTCCTTGATCATGCCAGCAGGTTCATCGGCCGCGGTTACATCAATCCTCACGCGCTCATCGCCATACGGATTATTTCCCGTCATCAGGACCAGATCGATCTGCGCTTTTTTCGCACACGGATAGCCGCCGCCAGGGAGATCCGCGTACGCCTCGGCTTCGGAGATTCCTTCCGCGCCCTGTTCAGCGAAGGCGACGGCATCCCCGGCCTGATAGTGGACAAATATGCAGACACCCTTGTCGTGCAGTCATTGACCGCGGGGATCGAAGCCCTTCTCGAGGTCATCGTCACGGCCCTGCGCGAGGAATACGCGCCCGCGGTCATCGTGTTCAAGAACGACTCTGCGGCCCGGGAACTTGAGGGGCTTCCGCGGGAGACACGCGTAGCGCTCGGATCGCTCGACGGACCGGTACACTTTGAAGAATCGGGGATCACCTACCGTATTGACGTTCTTGAGGGACAGAAAACGGGGTTTTTCTTCGATCAACGGGAGAATCGACAGGCCCTGAAAGGCCTGGTGGGGGGTCGTCGTGTTCTTGACTGCTTCTGTTACGTCGGCGCCTGGTCCCTGACGGCTGCGCGATTTGGAGCTGCGGAAGTGACGGGCCTGGACTCTTCGCAGCGTGCCGTTGATCTTGCCGTGCAAAACGCAAACCTGAATGGACTCCCTGCCCGATTTATCACGGCTGACGTGTTCGAGGAATTACGGAAGCGTGACAAGAACAAAGAACGCTTCGGGTGCATTATTCTTGATCCTCCGGCCTTCGTTAAAAGCCGTGCAAAGGTCCGGGAGGCGCTGCGGGGATACAAGGAGATCAATCTTCGCGCACTGCGGCTCTTGCAGCCGGGCGGCCTGCTCGTCACCTGCTCCTGTTCCCATCATATCGATGCGGATCTGTTCCGGGAAATGCTGATCGACGCCGCTCACGACGCCGGCAGGCAGACTTCTTTGCTTGAGATGCGGTCCCAGGCCCGGGACCATCCGTCGCAGATCGCCGCCCGGGAGACGAACTACCTGAAATGCGCCTACCTGATCGCGCAGTGACCCGCACCGGCATCATCAGCGGGCCCTTGCGGCCCATCGCAAAGAGCATCTCGCTTCTTGTTTCAATGCAACAGCAGTTGCCTGCCGTCCGCCGACGCAGCGTCTTGCAGCTAAATATTACTTCTCGCCTCTGTGAGAAAAAAAGATGCGGGATCGGCTAAAAACAGGAGAGGGCGCTGCAATCCGCAGCGCCCTTCTTTCCGGCGAAATTCTGACACGATCCTTTGCGAGGATCTGATATTTTGACTTGACTTGCCCGCGTTCACTGTGTTACAACTGTCTCTGCTTCGGGCGATTAGCTCAGCGGGAGAGCACTGCCTTCACACGGCAGGGGTCGCAGGTTCAAACCCTGCATCGCCCACCATTCCTTCCTTCTTTATCAAGCTTTTCTTTCAAGCAATTTTTCTTCCTCTTCCTGCTGCGTCTTACATTCAATACACAAGGTCGTTACGGGCCGCGCTTCAAGCCGTTTCACGCCGATCTGTTCTCCGCAGGAATCACAGACCCCGTAGGTTCCTTCATCGATCCGGCCGATCGCTTCCTCGATCTTCTTAAGCAGCTTCTGCTCTCTGCCGCGAAGACGCAGCGTAAAATTATCATCAAGCTCGGCCACTGCCTGGTCGGTTGGATCAGGGATGCTCTCCTTCTCTTTTCCGATCCGGTCGTTCAGCGTCTGTTCGGCTTCCTGAAGAAGCGATTCTTTTTGTTTCTCCAGCTTCTTCTTGATCGCCATGAGTTTATTGCTGTTCATCCACTCCACCTCTGCACAGAAAACAGATTCGGTACCCCGGAACGAGCGTAGCTGTAAAATAGTATATTACTATATCAAAAAAGAATTGAACCGTCAATTATAAAGTAAACTCAACCCCTCTCCTGGGCTCTTCAGAGGGTTATCAAGAGAAGCTCTTCTATTATAAAGAATAAATAAAAATAGTAGTCTTAGTAGTAGGGCCTGTGAATTTGTGGAAAGAGTGCGTAAGGAATTGAAAGGCATCCCTTTTCTAAAAGGACAAGCCCGTGAGGTTCCGCTCAGGTGTACTGTGCAAGAATGTGAATAACGAGAACGATGGCTTTGCGAACAGCCTTGTGAACGGCTTTTCAGATTTATCTGTGGAAAAGAATAATCGCATCGCTGACGCAGTAACTTATTCTATTTCCGCTGTAGAGAAAACAAGTCTGTCGTTGACGTTGCGAAAGTAACTGTGGTAGAGTTGCTGCGTTGCCACTCGGCGGCATTTACACTGAAGGCGTGGCTGTTGCTGCGATAAGGAGATGAACCGTTGGAGCCGGCAGAAAACAATCAGCACAACAAACCAGGGCCGCTCGGTTTTTTGAAGAAAGGGCTGAATCGTAATATCATCATTCTCGGCTTCGTCAGCTTTCTCAATGATGCCGCGTCAGAGATGATATATCCGTTGCTGCCGATATTTCTCACCGCCGTGCTGGGCGCTGGTCCCGTGGCGATTGGCGTGATCGAAGGTTTTGCCGAGTCTACCGTTTCTTTTTTGAAGCTCTATTCAGGCTATCTGTCGGATCGCGTAAAGCGGCGCAAGAACTGGATCGTTGCCGGCTATGCTATCTCGAATATCATCCGGCCCTTGATCGCCGTGGCAACGTCCTGGACAGCCGTGCTCGGACTCAGGTTCTCCGACCGCGTCGGCAAAGGCCTCCGAACATCGCCGCGGGACGCGATGATCGCCGATTCAACACCGCCCGAAGCGCGCGGAACAGCCTACGGTTTTCATCGGGCCATGGACCACGGCGGCGCCATTGTCGGCCCGCTCCTCGCCATGGGACTGTTGTTTTTGCTGCAGGGCGATCTCAAGACCGTATTTCTTCTCTCCTTTATTCCCGGCACCTTGGCGGTGCTGCTGCTGCTGTTTGGACTGAAGGAACGCAAAGACAGACCGTCACCCGCGCCACCAGGCGCGCGTATCAACGTCCGCAGCGCCCTGGCAGAAGTGCCGCAGGGATTCAGAAAATATCTGCTCGTCCTTTTTATCTTCACGCTGGGTAATTCCACTGATGCATTTTTGCTGCTCCAGGCGCAGGCTCTCAGCGTTCCCGTGGTGCTGCTGCCGGCCATCTGGGTTGCCCTGCATATTGTCAAAATGGCCTTCTCCATACCTGGCGGCATTCTGTCCGACCGGTTCGGGCGGAAGCGCGTGATCATCGCCGGATGGATCGTGTACGCGCTGGTTTACGCCGGCTTTGGAGCAGCCAGCCAGCAGTGGCATGCCTGGGCCCTTTTCGGACTTTATGGGATATACTTCGGTTTGACAGAAGGGGTGGAAAAGGCGCTCGTTGCCGACCTGGCGCCGGCTCATCTGCGCGGTTCCGGTTTCGGGCTTTATCATCTTGTGGTGGGGATCGGCGCGCTGCCGGCATCATTGCTCTTTGGGCTTATCTGGCAGGGGTATGGAGCGGCAGCAGCTTTCGGTTTCGGGTCTGCCTTGGCGCTCCTGGCAAGCGTGTTGATGATGGCGCTGCGTCTCGACGGGAAGAAGTAACGAGTATTCAAAAAAAGTTATTGGACACAGATCATATTTGGAAGGGCTGATAAAAATTGTTTTTTCAGGCTGATTAACCAGGAGGCCAGGCAAAGACGCGGCCGCCGAGCAGGTGCAGATGGATATGGAACACGGTTTGGCCCGCCTCCCGCCCGTTGTTGATTACCATTCGGTATCCGCCGCCAATGAGGCCGTTCTCAGAAGCGAGCTTTGCAGCCACCCAGAAGAGATGTCCAACAAGCTCCCGGTCCTTGTCGGTCATACTCGAGATGTCGGGGATGTGCTTCCTCGGAACGATCAGGACATGCACCGGCGCCTGAGGATTGATGTCCTCAAAGGCAATTGCGAGCTGGTCTTCGTAAACAGTCTTTGCCGGAATTTGTTGTGCTATGATCTTGCAAAAAAGACATCCCTGATCAGCGCTCATGACAGCCTCCTGTGGTAAGAATGCGGAATTTCGGAAAAAAACCTAAAGATTGCCACGAAGGCACTAAGGCACGAAGTAAAGTCAGAAATAATTTCACGGGCCACGACTCGAAGCGGCGCATTGTTGTTCTTCGTGGCGGATTTTGGTTTCCGCCTTCAGTCGCGCTATGTTTTGTCTGAAAAGCTCCGGAAGAAGCAGGTCCGCTCGCCCGTGTGGCAGGCAGGCCCTGCAGGCTCCACCTTGACGAGAAGGGTATCCTTGTCGCAGTCGTAAAGAATGTCCTTGACGCGCTGCACGTTGCCGGACGTTTTCCCCTTGACCCAGAACTCCTGACGCGACCGGCTCCAGAAGCAGGTCAAGCCTTCCTCGACGGTCTTCTTGAGCGACTCGGCGTTCATGTAGGCCACCATCAGGACCTCGTTCGTTTTCCAGTCCTGAACGATGGCAGGAATGAGCCCTTTGTCGTCGAACTTCAAGCCTTCAGGAATTCGCAACATAATGGTTTTTGTACCACAAGTTCAGCAAAAAGTCCAGCAACAACCACGGACCTCCACCAGCGGTGCCATCCGCGTGCTCTTGCCAAACATCGTGATTTCCGGTACACTGTGTTTCCCGCTAGTGCCATGAAGAAAAGAAAAAAAACAGAACCCACCCGCCCAGACTTCGACCATCGGCCGTTCAAGGACCTCAGGGGTCTGGTGCGTGAAAAGCCCTCTGCAGAAAAAAAACCGCAGAAGGTCGTCCGCCCCTCGTTGCCGGAAGATATCGACGACGACGAGTTATTTCTTCGTTCTGTCGGGGACGTCAAGCGAACAGGCACCCGTCCGGTGGCAAAGAGAACGGGGAAGCGAACGGCAACCACCAAGCCAGGCGGCGCGGAGAAGGCTGAAGAGAAGGACAGGGATCTCTTCCTGCAGGAGCTCACCAAGCTCGGCCCGTCATTCCGCGAGCAGGCCCCTGCCGTTGACGAGGAAGAGCTGCATCATGCCTCGGCAGCAGGCCGAATGCGCCAGCTCAAGCGCGGCACGATCTCCATCTCCGAGGAGCTGGATCTCCACGGCATGCCGAAGGACGAGGCGCTGCATCGTCTCGGTCATTTCATCTCTTCCGCGTCAATGCGAGGAAGAAAGGCCGTGCTCGTCATCACCGGCAAGGGGATCAACTCACCTGACGGGCCGGTGCTGCAGGGTGCGGTTGCCGCATGGCTGCGGGAGCAGGGCAAAGGCATGGTGGCCGAGTTCCATCCTGCGCCGCGCGAAAAGGGCGGCAGCGGCGCCTATGTGGTTTTTTTGAGAATGCAAAAATGAGAACGAGGCTTCGCCTAAGACTGGAAAAAAAGTCAGTGAAGCTCCGTCGCAGACTAATGTAAAGAAAAACTAAAGCCGTTGAACCGCCAGGGCGCGAAAAAAGCGAAGGTTTTAACGCTGTTGAAATTCGAATATAGGATTTCCTTTGCGACCTTGGCGCCATCGCGGTGAATGATGCTGTCTTTCGGTTTTCCAGGCACGGGAATGAATGAACAGTTGAGAAAAGTCACAGTAATTAACCCGCGCCGACCCGCTGCGCTGGCATGAGCGGACAAGGACAGGAGGACATGCAGTGACCATTAAAGTAAAAAATCCCATCGTGGAGATGGACGGCGACGAGATGACCAGGATCATCTGGAAGATGATCAAGGACAAGCTCATCCTGCCCCATCTGACGATCGATCTCAAATATTTCGACCTCGGGATCAAGCACCGCGATGATACGGACGACAAGGTGACTGTTGAGGCGGCCGAGGCGATCAAGCAGTACGGCGTGGGCGTCAAGTGCGCCACGATCACGCCGAACGCGGCGCGGCTGAAGGAATACAGCCTCAAGCAGCAATGGAAGAGCCCCAACGGAACGATCCGCTCGATCCTTGACGGCACGGTCTTCCGCAAGCCCATCATCATCAAGAATATCCCGCCCGTGGTCCGGAGCTGGAAGAAGCCCATCCTCATTGGCCGCCACGCCTATGGCGATATTTACAAAAGCGTGGAGATCGAAGTAGCCGGCCCGGGCAAGGCAGAGCTTGTGTTCTCTCCGTCCGGAGGCGGAGCAAAACAGGTTCTGTCGATCCATGACTTCAAGGGCCCCGGCGTGATCATGGGTATCCATAATACCGAAAAATCCATCCGGAGCTTTGCGAAGTCCTGCATCAATTACGCCGTCACAGAGAAGGTGGATCTCTGGTTCGGCGCCAAGGATACCATTTCGAAGCAGTATCACGGGTTCTTCCGCGACGTCTTCGCCGACGAGGCGGAGAAGGCAAAAGGGGAGATGGGGAAGGCGGGCATTCAGTACCGCTATCTCCTGATCGACGATGCCGTGGCGCAGATCATGAAGTCCGAGGGCGGCATGCTCTGGGCCTGCATGAACTACGACGGCGACGTCATGTCCGACATGGTGGCCAGCGGCTTCGGCAGCCTGGGCCTCATGACCTCGGTGCTCGTGTCGCCTGACGGCACGTACGAGTTCGAGGCCGCCCATGGTACGGTCATGCGGCACTATTACGAACACCTCAAAGGAAAGCCGACGTCGACGAACTCCGTGGCATCCATCTTTGCCTGGACCGGCGCCATTGCGAGGCGGGGGGAGCTGGACGGCACGAAGGACGTCGTGGACTTCGCGCATCGCCTCGAGTCCGTCGTGATCAGGACCATTGAGGACGGCGTTATGACCAAGGACCTTGCGCTCATCGCAGATCCAAAACCTAAGAAGCACGCGCTGACCGAGGAGTTCATCGATGAAGTGGCAAAGAGGATGAACGGGTAGCGCGTCTGTCTTGTCGCTCTGCTGATGCACCAGTTAGGTGACTTGTGTATTTAGTTAAAATTTTTGAAGATTCGCGTCAATTCGCGGTTAAATGTTTTTTTCAGGATAATATAAATATATACTGCTAACATAGATCGTCAACTCCGAGACGACATTCATTGCTTCAGGGGAGGATCAACATGTTAGGACTTTTTCGGAGCAGGAAGAGTTCCCGGGAACACTGGGACCAGGCATATGCACGAGGCGGCCCTGCAGGGGTGGGATGGTACCAGACACAGCCTCGCATCTCGCACGAGCTTATAGCCGAGACCGGCATAGGACGTGAGGCAAGGATCATCGACGTGGGCGGCGGCGCTTCTACGCTTGTCGACAGCCTTCTCGATGCAGGCTATCAGAACGTGACGGTGCTGGACCTCTCGCCGCAGTCCATCACCTACGCGAAGGAACGGCTCGGCGAGCGCGCCGGCAAGGTGACGTGGATCGAGGCTGATGCGACTACGTTCCGTTTTCAAGAATCCGTCGACCTCTGGCACGACCGTGCCGTCTTCCACTTTCTGACCGATGCTGCCGACCGTCAGCGGTATATTGAGGTACTGAAACAGACTCTCCGGCCGGCGGGCCACTTGATTATTTCGACCTTTGGACCGAAAGCTCCGCCGAAATGCTGTAATCTGCCGGTGATGCGGTACACGTCTGAATCGCTCAGCCAGGAATTCGGCGAAGGCTTTCAGCTCCAGTCAGTACGCGAAGAGACACACATGACCCCGACGGGTGTGCCGCAGCAATTCATTTATTGCCGCTTCAGGATGAAAGAGGGATCCGGTAAGAACAGCGCTCGTTCAGGCGAATCAGCGGATCGATAAGGAGCTGAAAGCGTCCTGACAACGTTGCGCGTATGATACGGGGTCCGCATGCAGAAGCATGCGGGCCCCTTGTTTGTGAGGCTGGCAGAAAAACGCCTTTTTATGCTATACTACCTTTCCAGCAAATCCTGGTGAGGTCGTTCCCCGGCAAGCACGGAGACCCACGTCGCGCTAGATCAATGAGGTCCGGGCCGGCGCGCAGCTTATGAGAGCATTGATCCTGCAGGACGTTGTGTCCCATTGGTGAGAGCATGCTGAAGAAGGGGACCCTCTGGCAAAATATCGTGAGCACTACCGAGCGCGCTCTTCGCACGGGCGCGCTCTTTTCCTATCCGACCCGTGTTGCCTACATCGATGACGGCGGCATGCGGTTCGTTGTCCGTGTGCTTGCCGGCCTGAAGCGGAAGCAGGAGGAGCGGCAGAAACAGGATTCCGCTGCAGGCCGGGGCGAGAAGTCCGATCCTTTCCAGCCGCCGGAGCCGGACCTCGTTGTTGCCGATATCTCGGCGACCCATACGGCGCTCCTGAACAAGTTCAATGTCGTTGATCACCACCTGCTGATCATCACGAAGAACTACGAAGACCAGGAAGAGCTCCTGACGGTCGGGGATTTCGAGGCGCTCTGGACCTGCATGGCCGAATTCGAAGGCTTGGGCTTTTACAACGGAGGACGGGAGGGAGGCGCCAGCCAGCCGCATAAACACCTCCAGATGGTCCGCCTTCCGCTGGCGCCTCAGGGCCCGGCAATTCCCATCGAGTCCCTGCTGGCATCGGTTAACGGGAATAGGGTGCCGGGTTTTCCCTTTCTGCACGCCTTTGAGCGGCTCCATCGACCCCTCGCCGTCTCACCGCGCGATGCAGCGCGCATAACCTTTGAGCTTTACGGGAAGATGCTTCAGCGTGTCGGGATGGAGCCGGCAGCTGACAATATTCTCCAAAGACAGTCCCTGCCATACTGTCTCCTCATTGCCCGCGGCTGGATGCTGCTCGCGCCCCGGTCAAAAGAGTTCTTCGAGGACATCTCTTTCAACTCCCTTGCCTATGCCGGTTCCCTCTTTGTCTGGAACGAAGAGCAGCTTGAGCGCATCAGATCCTCTGGTCCGATGCGGGCCCTGGCAGAGGTGTCTGTTCATCAATAAGAAACGTGAACGAATATGGCCGTCGAAACAGAGGGTCGGAAACCGAAAGACGCTCCTTTTGAGCAGTACAGGTGCAAAACAAAAAAAATAAGCAGTTGACAAAGACTTTTCGTATAGGTAATATCAAAATTAGGCATTGATTCCGGAGGTTACAGGCACTATGGCCGGCGAAAAGATTCTGAGCATTGATGACAGCCCGACGGTCCAACGTCTGATCGACATGATCCTGTCGTCGCAGGGGTTCCAGGTCGTTCTCGCCTCTGACGGCGAAGAAGGCATCGCGAAGGCGAAGGCCGAGAAACCGGCGGTTATTCTCGTCGACTTCGTCATGCCGAAGATGAACGGTTTTCAGGTCTGCAAGACCCTCAAGGAAGACCCCGAATTTCAGGACACCCCCATCATTCTCGTCACCTCCAAGGGCGACAAAGTAGGGTCCAAATTTGTCGATGTGCTCGGCATTGCCGAGTATTTCACCAAGCCCTTTCAGCCCGATGAGCTAATCGCCAAGATCCGGGAGGTCATAAGTAAGCAGGGCGGCGCGGCCGTACCTGCTCCTTCGGCAGCGGCCCCTGCACCGCCCCGGGCCGTCGCGCCTCCGGCAGCGCCCCCTGCTCCGCGCCCTGCTCCGACCGCACCCAGTGCGCCATCCGCCGGCATCGAGTCGGTAGTGCGGGACGCAGTGGAGCGGGCTCTCGAAGAATTCGTCAAGAACACACTGCCCGAGATCGTCCGGCGGGAGATCGCAAAAACGCTGCCGGCCAACAATGCGGGCATCAAAGGCAATCTGGCCACGTTCAGGATCATCGAGCTGCTTCAGATGCTGGGCCTGCAACGCCAGACCGGCCGGCTCGTGATCACCCGGGGCGGCGACGGCGGCGAGATCTGCTTTAAGGACGGCGAAGTGGTATTCGCCAGCACGTCCTGCGGGAACGGCAGGTCGGCCCTGGACGGGCTGCTGCGGACCTCCTGCAAACTGAAGGACGATCAGCTCGCCCAGGTGCTCCGCATCGCTGAAAAAACCAAGGAGCCCATCGATACGGTGCTGGTCAGGGAAAAGCTGATCGACAGCAAATCTTTTGCCGACTGTCTCAAGACCCACACGGAGCGCGAGGTCTATAAGATCATGTCCTGGCGCGAGGGCGTTTTTTTCTTTGAGAAGGCCACGCCCCCTGCCTTCGCGAACGCAGTTCGCCTGAAGGTGGAAGACCTGCTCCTGGAAGGGGCGCGCCGTGCCGATGAGTGGGTGCTCATTCAGCAGAAGATCCCCAACTTTACCGTTGTATTTGAGCCGCTTATCGGGAACGCCGAGGAGCTCACGCGCAGGGGATTGAGCGAGATGGATACAAATATCTTCTCTCTCGTCGACGGCAGGCGCACTATCCAGGACATTCTCGACGCTTCCTGCCTGGGCGAGTTCGAGGTGGCGAAAGCGCTCTTCATCCTGCTGTCCGTCAATCTGATCAGAAGGGCGAAATAGCCCGATCCTGCGGAGGCCGAAGGGCGGCGAATCCCTCGGGAAATCTTGACAAACCCAAAGAAATATGTTATTTTTTCAGCACCCGTTTTTTCCGGGTCAAAGGAGAGTCAGCATGGCCAAAATTCTTATTGCCGATGACAGTCTGGCGGAACTTCAGCTTTTTCAGGCGGCCCTGCAGTCAACCGGTCATAGCATCGTGACCGCCATGGACGGCGAAGCGGCGGAAGAGAAGGTGAAGACCGAGAAGATCGATCTCATTATCCTCGACGTGGTCATGCCGAAAAAGAACGGCTTTCAGGTCTGCCGGGATATCAAGAACAACGAGAAGTTCAAGAACATCCCTATTATCATGGTCACGTCCAAGGACCAGGAGAGCGACAAGTTCTGGGGAATGAAGCAGGGAGCAGATGAATACTTGATCAAGCCTTTCCAGCCCGAGGATCTCCTGAAGGCCGTGAAAAAGTACATCTGACCCCTGGACGGGGAGGCCTCATTTTGGCCGAGTTAGGAAATGACGTTAGCGCCGAGGTGGTGGATGTAGTACCGGAAGAGGAAATACGGCTGTGCCTTTTTTCCATCGGTGAGGAGTTATACGCCCTGCCGATCGAGGTGCTGACGGAGATCATCATCGCGCAGAAAATTTTCCCCGTCCCCACGACCCCGCCTCACGTGCTCGGGACCATCAACCTTCGCGGTAACATCGTTCCCATAATAGACATCCGCTTCGCGCTCTCGCTGCCGCCGCAGTCGAAACCCGAACAGATCATTATTATCAGGCATCATGCGATCCTGCTCGGCATCATCGTAGACAACGTGATCGAGGTGGCATCGGTCCCTGAAAGCAGTTTTCTGCCTTTGCCGTCGGAAAACACGGGCCCGACCCGGTATTTCAAGTCCGTGGTGCAGCGGGAGGGCGAGGCCGCCGGCCTGCTCGATATCGAACGGCTCTTTTCAGCGGTTAAGCTTGCGTGAACGACCAGACGGCCCAAAACACATCGGGCGGCTCAGCCGCCGTTGTCGTGTATCCAACCCTTCGCGGCAGGCACAAGGAGTATGACGCATGAAGATTCTGAAGAATCTGTCCCATAAGCTCTTCTACCGGATCAGCATCAGGACCAAGATCGTCGTCGTGATCCTGGGCATGGCCGCCTTCTTCGGAGCGGCGATCCTTGCGTTCATCTCCTACAAGATCAACCGGACCCTGGTAGACGAGGCGCTGAACAAGACCGTGATCCTTGCCGACGGCCTGAGCGTCAGGGCGGCCGAGCCGCTCAGGGCCTCCGATGTGAACGGCCTGCAGTTCGTCCTGGGCGAGGCCATCAGCCAGCCCGACGTACTGTATGTCTTCGTGCGGGACAGCAGGGGCGAGGTGCTCGTATCCTCTTTCGAGACAGGCGCATTTCCCTCCCAGCTCCAGGCAGCCAACACGCTGGCCCCCGGCGCCCCCTTCGGAACTGAAGAGCTGACGATCCCCTTCCGGGGCGCGGTGCATGAGGTCATTGACGTAGCCTCGCCGGTGGCGCGCGGCACCCTCGGCACGGTCCACGTAGGGCTGAACATCTCGCTGCTTAAAAAGAAGATCAACAATCTGCTCACGACCATCATGGCCGTGGGCATCGTTTTTCTCGGCATCCTTTCCGTTGTGACGCTCCTTTTCGCCTACCGGATCGTCTCGCCTGTGCGCGATCTCATGAAAGTGGCTGAAGCGCTGGGCCGTGGCGAATTGACCAAGACGGCCAAGATCGTGACGGGCGACGAACTGGGCCAGCTCGGCGAAACATTGAACCAGACCATCCAGCGCCTCCAGGGCCTTGTCCAGAGCGAGTCGGACCGGGACAAGATGCAGAACCAGGTCATGGGCCTCCTGTCCGTCGTGAGCTCCGCCGCCGAGGGCGACCTCACCACAAAGGCGGAAGTGACCGCTGACGCCCTGGGCTCCGTGGCTGACGCCTTCAACCTCATGATCAACGGCCTGGCCCAGCTCGTCACCCATGCGCGGAACGTGGCCGGCGAGATCCGGCATTCCACGTCGGAGATCCTGATGTCCTCGGACCGGATGCGCGCCGGCGCCGAACAGCAGGCCATGCAGATCCGCAGCGCATCGGAGTCGGTGAATAATCTCTCCCTCACGATCCAGCGGATGGCCGAGAACGCTGATGCCGCCACGCAGGCGTCCCACCGGGCCACCCAGGCGGCCGTCAAGGGCGGAGCGTCAGTGACCGAGACGATCAAGGGTATGCAGCGCATCCGGGGTTCCGTGCAGTCAACGGCAAAAAAGATAAAAGGTCTCGGCGAACGGTCTCTTGAGATCGGCGCCATCATTGAAGTGATCAACGAGATCGCCACCCAAACGAACATGCTGGCGCTGAATGCCGCCATTGAAGCTGCGCGGGCCGGTGAGCAGGGCAAAGGCTTCGCCGTTGTTGCCGACGAAGTGCGAAAGCTGGCGGAACGCGCGGGCCGGGCGACGAAGGACATTACGGGCCTGATCAAGGGCATCCAGGTCGAGACCAGCGAGGCCGTGACCGTCATGGAAGAAGGGACGCGCGAGGTGGAGGAAGGTACGCGGCTCGCCGACCAGGCCGGAACAGCGCTCCGCGAGATCGAACAGATCGTTAAGCAATCCGCCGGCCTTGTGACTGAGATCACCCGGGCCGCCGGCGACCAGGTAAAGGTCACGGACAGCGTCGTGCAGTCAATGGGCACCATTTCAAAAGTGACGCGGGAAACGACCGTGGGGGTCCAGGAAACGGTGACAACCATCGGCAAATTGGCCGAGCTGTCAAAGCAGCTTACCGACGCGATCGGCCGGTTCAAGATCGTCGCCGACAGCCGCAGCACAGCACCGACTCGCGCGTCGGCCCCGGCAACCGTCGATTTCGAGAGCCTTCCGCCCCTTGCGGAAAACGTCACCACCAGCGAAGAAGAAATCAAGCTCGGGTTTCTTGAATAGGTGACATGGCCGCATCGTACGATAAATCAGAAATCATCGAATTCTTTCTCATGGAGGCGAACGAGCATCTCCAGAACCTGAATGCAGGTCTGCTCTCCCTCGAGAAGAATCCCGCGGACAAGTCGCTCATTGACGAGCTGTTCCGCGCCGCCCATACGCTCAAAGGCTCCGCCGCCATGATGGGCTACCAGGGCATCAGCGAAGTGGGCCACAAGGCAGAGGACATGCTCGGTCAGTTTCGGTCCGGCGCTTTTCCCATCCGCAAGGACACCCTCAATTTCCTCTTCGATGCCGTTGACGCAATCAAGCTGATGGTCGACGGCATTTCGTCCCAACAGGCCGAAGACCCTCTCGTGATCGAAGGCATTGCCCAATCCTACAAGGACCTTCTCCAGAACATTCCAGGGGCCGCTGAGCGTCCGCAGTCCCAGCAAGCGGTCAATGCGCCACTGGCCCCTGCGCAGTCCAAGCAGGCGCCGCTTCCGGCGGCCCGAGAGCCTTCTGCGTCTTCCGATGACATCGATCTTGCCTGGGATAAGACCTTTTCCGAGGGTTTCGGTGAAAAGCCGGACACGCGCTCAAAGGAGCCTGACCCGGTAGAACCCCCGAAGGATGAGCTTGACCTGGCCTGGGAAAAGACCTTCGGCGCTGATGATGAGCCTATCGTGGTGGAGCCGTTGGAGGAAGCGGCTGCCGCGGTCCCGGCGAAAGACGATGCCATATCAGTGGAGCCGTTGGAAGAGGCAGCGGCGGCACACTCATCGGCGGAAGACGACGCCATATCAGTGGAGCCATTGGAAGAGGCGCCGGACACGGCGCCCGATGCGGAGTCGCTCAAAATCGAGATCGAAGCGGCAAAGCGCACCGGCGTGCTTGAGAAGCGGGGGCTCGGCCGCCGCGCCATGGACGCGCCGGAAGTGGAGAAGCAGTTCATCCGCGTGAACATCGAGCGCCTCGACAACCTCATGAACCTCGTAGGCGAAATGGTGGTGAACCGCAATCGGCTGGAGCGCCAGATCGAGTTCGTCAAGTCGCTCCGGGAGGAGATCACCTTCAATCAAAAGCGCCTCTTGACGACCGTCAAGACCTTCGAGGAAAAGTACGAGTATACGCTTAATTATCAGACCCCGGGGCAGCAGGCGCCTGCCCAGCAGACGCATGACTTTTTTGACCTCGAGTTCGACCGTTACGATGACTTCAATCTCCTGTCGCGCAAGCTCACGGAGATCACGAACGACACGAACGAGATCATGACCGAGCTTTCCGCGTTTTTCGACGCCTTTGAACTTGACACGGCGAAGATCTCCACGATCACCACGAACCTCCAGGACGAGATCACGATGGCGCGCATGGTGGAGATGGACAAGCTGTTCCAGCTCTATCAGCGGCCAGTGCGGGACCTGTCCCAGGCCGAGGGCAAGGAGGTGGAGATGGTCGTGACAGGCGGAGAAACCAAGATCGACAAAACGATCTTCGAGATCATCTCCGATCCGATCATGCACATGGTCCGCAATGCCGTCTCTCACGGCATTGAGACCCCGGATGCGCGGCGGAAGGCGGGCAAGGACCCGAAGGGCCTGCTCATTCTGAACGCGCGCCACGAGGGCAACAACATCGTGCTCGAGATCCAGGACGACGGCAGCGGTATGGACCCTGCCAGGCTCCGCACGGCGGCAGTCGAGAAGGGTTTTCTTACCCGGGCCGAGGCCGACGGGCTGACCGAGGCGGAGGCTTTGAACCTGATCTTCCGCGCCGGCTTCTCCACGGCAGCAGCGGTGAGCAAGGTCTCGGGCCGCGGAGTCGGCATGGACGTCGTCTCGAATCAGCTTTTGAAGATCAACGGCCGAATCGAGATCAAGACCGAGCCGGGAGTAGGCACGAAATTCGTGATCCGCCTGCCGCTCACGCTGGCTATCGCCCAGGCGCTGATCGTAAAGTTCAAGGACCAGGAAATGGCTATTCCCATGACCCTCGTTGAGGAGACGACCCGCTTCTCCTTCAAGGACATCCAGCGGATCGCCGGCGAGGAAATGGTGAACCTCCGTGATTCACTCATCCGGCTCGTGAAGCTGAATGAGCTGCTGGGGCTCGGAAAGTTCCCGCGTAAGGACGAATCGTACCGCTACCCCACGCTCATCCTCGGCATGGCCGAAAAACGCATTGCCCTGATGGTGGAAGACATCGCCGGCCGCGAAGAGATCGTCGTGAAGTCACTGGGTGAATATCTCAAGGGCGTGAACGCTTTCTCCGGCGCAACCATATCCGGTGAAGGCAACGTGCGGTTGATCCTGAACATATCAACGCTCTTCGGCGAGGAGCCGGTGGGCGCCAAGGCCAGCGTCATCTCGGTGCGCCAGGCGGTCCAGCCTGTAGAGGCCGCTCCGGCCGCTCCTGCGCCGAAGGGCAAGACCCAGGTGCTGGTGGTGGATGATTCGATCAGCATCCGCAAGTTCGTGCAGCGCTTCCTGAACCGCGCCGGCTACGAGGTCGAGGTGGCCTCAGACGGCATGGCGGCCCTCGAAACGATGGGCAAGGCGAAATTCGACGTGGTGATAACGGACCTCGAAATGCCGGTGATGCACGGTTATGACCTGATAGCGGAGATGAAGCGGAACACCGCCCTTGCCAAGACCCCTGTTATTGTTCTGACCTCGCGGGCAGGAGACAAGCACAAACAGAAGGCAATGGAAATGGGCGCCCAGGACTACCTGGTCAAGCCCTTCGACGAACAGGAAATGCTCACCGCGCTCAAGCGGGTCCTGAGCGCTGCCGCCCTCGCAGCCAGGGCCTGATGGCATAACATTATGGCAGAGAGCACCCGTTTTGTGATATTATCCCTGGAGGGCGACAAGTACGCGATCCCGCTCTCCAGCGTCGTGGAGATCACGGCCCCGCACGGACTTGAGCGGGACAAGAACCTGACCGAGATCTTTGAAGGAAAGACGGAATTCCGGGGCAAATGGCTGCCCGTGGTGAACGTCAAAAAACTTCTTCGGATGCAGGGGCTGCCGGGCAAGGTCCTGCTGGTCCTGAAAGGCATCAAGGGCATGGTTGGCCTGCTCGTTGATACGGTCGCCGAGATCCTCGAGACGGACAAGAAGGCTGCGCCCTTTCCGCCCGGCGTGATGAACCCCTCGACCACCTGTTTCCGGGGCATCCTTCGGCATGAAGGCGCCCTGGTGCTGCTTCTGAACGAGGACGGGCTGCTATGACCGGCAGCTATTTGCTCTTTCTCCTGTCCGGGCAGCTGTTCGGCGCGCGGCTTGAGGGCGCCCTGGAGATTCTGCCCTGGCGAGTCGCCAGGAAAGTGCCTCTAGCCTATTCCTATGTGGAGGGTCTGATCGACTACCGGGGCGTCATTTACCCTGTATTTAACCTCGCGCAGAAGCTCGGGCTGAAGCCTCAGAGCCCCATCGGGTTCACGGCCCAGGGGGAGACGACTCCGGCAGGCCTGCAGAGCATCATTCTGCTTGAGGAAAAAAAAGCCCCCCTCGGCATCACGGTCGACAGCATCGTAAAGATGATAAAGGCCAACGAGGTGGCGCCGGACGCGAGCAAGGGCGACGGATTCATCAGGGGGCTTCTGTACGACGACAACAAGGAGATCCTTCTCCTCGATTTCGAAAGGTTGTTCTTCCATGGCGGTTAAGCTATTACTGGCAGACAAGAGTATCACGATCCAGAAGGTCGTGGAGATGTTGTTCTCGGGCAGGGAGTATGAGGTTGCCTGCGTGAGCGACGGCGAGGCAGCGCTGAACGAAGCTGCGCGCTTTATTCCCGACGTCATTCTGGCCGACGTGGGCCTGCCGCGGCTGGACGGTTACAGTTTTTCTGCGCGACTGAAAGAGAATGCCTCTCTCGCCCAGACGCCCGTCATTCTCATGCTGGGCCGCGATGATTCGTTCGACGAGACGCGGGCCCGTTCGGCCGGCATTCTTGATCATATTGAAAAGCCTTTTGAATCCCAGGAGCTTATCGGCAAGGTGAAGAAGGCGCTCACCACGGCTCCGCCCCGGCTCGCCGAGCCCGCGCCGCCGCCTCAGCGCGCCGCCGCCTCAGCGCCCCGCCCTGCAGCGGCGGCGCCGAAGCAGTCTGTTCCGTCGGATATTTTTGATATCATCAGCGAGGCGCCAGCACCTGCAGACCTCCGCCGGTCACCCGCCGCGCTCCAGGAGGAGTCTGTATTCGAGGTCGAGCCCGAGATCGAAATCGAAGGCCCTTTCGGGCAGAGCGAGGAGCGGGTCCTGCCCACAGGCCCCCGGGCCGTGCAGGAGATCCGGGAAGGGCTGGGACTCGGCGGCCGCGAACGGCAGGAACCGACGCCCGAGATAACTACGTTCGATAACCTCGACATGGCAGTTGGCGCGGCAAATGAGTATATGCCGCCTTCCCGCGAACCGGCACGGCCGGTCGCCGCTGCTCCGTCTGGGCAGGGATCCTGGCAGGCCGCGCGCCCCGGTCAGCAGCCGGCTGCAGCAGGGGTGTCCGAGGACATGGTCCGCGGCATTGCCGAGGAAGCGGTAGTCCGGGTCGTCCGCGAAGTGCTCGAGAAGGTGGCTTGGGAGGTCATCCCCGATCTCGCGGAGCGGCTCATCAGGGAAGAGATCGAGCGGCTGAAGGCGGGCAGGTAAGCAGCGGGCCGCGATCAACGAAGCCACGCGTACGGGAGGGGACCAGGTCCCCTCTTTTTGCTTTTCCGCAATAAGTATTTGAGCTCATAGCGGATTTTGGTGAACGAGCCTGTATCCCTCTCGCTCGGACGCGCAATCGCGCTGAAAGAGCGGCGCAGCCGCGCGGTCCGTCGAAGGCATTCAACGTAATCCTCTTGTTTGCCAAGGTAGTGTTCAGGCGCTCCCGGGCGCGTCGATCGCTCAAGGGACGCAGGCTCTATCTTTGCACCTTAATTAATCTGTGAAGAACGAATTTTGACAAAAAGCGGTTAGCCGCGGATCATGCAAGCCGCAGGTCGCATAGGGCGGCGGGATCAGGGAGTATCCTCTTTTTCCGTGTCCCAACCACTGTTTTCAGATTGAAAGGGGTTTTCATGTCCGACAGGGAGTTGAGCAAAACCTACGAACCAGGCGTAGTTGAGGACGCCTGGTACAGCGAATGGGAAAAGAGGCGCTACTTTCATGCCCCCCCAGAAGCCGGAGGCAGGGCCTATTCCATAGTCATTCCCCCGCCGAACGTGACAGGCTCGCTCCACATGGGCCACGCGCTGAATGCCACGCTTCAGGACATCCTGGTCCGCTGGCGCAGGATGAGCGGCGACAGCGCGCTGTGGCTTCCCGGAACGGATCATGCGGGCATAGCCACGCAGAACGTGGTGGAGCGTCAGCTCGCGACGGAGAAGGTCGACCGCCACGCGCTCGGCAGGGAAAAATTTGTCGAGAAGGTCTGGGAGTGGAAGAAGGAGTACGGCGGACGCATCATCGGCCAGCTAAAAAAACTCGGCGCCTCCTGCGACTGGGATCGCGAGCGCTTCACGATGGATGAGGGTCTGTCAAAAGCCGTGCGCGAGGTCTTTGTCCGGCTCTACGAAGACGGACTCATCTATCGCGGCGAGCGGCTGATCAACTGGTGCCCGCGCTGCCACACGGCCCTTTCGGACATCGAGGTGGAGCACGAGGACGAAAAGGGCAAGCTCTATCATATCGCCTATCCCTTGAGCGACGACAACAACGTTCGGCTCACCGTGGCAACGACGAGGCCCGAGACCATGCTGGGCGACACGGCCGTGGCTGTTCATCCCCTTGACCCCCGGTACAAGGACCTCATCGGCAGGACTGTTGCGCTGCCGCTCACGAGCCGCACGATCCCCATCGTGGGCGACGCGGTACTGGTGGACCTGGAGTTCGGCACCGGCGCGGTGAAGGTCACGCCGGCCCATGACTTCAACGATTATGAAGCCGGACTGCGCCAGACGCCGAACCTGCCGCGCATCCGGATCCTCGACGACAAAGCCGACATTCTCCAGGAGATCCCCGACGTCTCCGCCGGGGTGCTGAAGATGCTCGCCGGCAAGCCGGCCAAGAAAGCGCGCGGCATCGTTGTCCAGCTGCTGCAGGAGCAGGGATTGCTGGTGACCACCGAGGACCACGGCCACGCCGTGGGCAAGTGCTACCGATGCAAGTCCGTGGTGGAGCCCTACCTTTCGCCTCAGTGGTTCGTCACCATGCAACCGCTGGCCGCACCCGCCATCGAGGCCGTTGAGAAGGGCAGGATCACCTTTGTGCCGAAAGGGTGGGAGAATACCTATTTCGACTGGCTCAGAAACATCAAGGACTGGTGCATATCGCGCCAGATCTGGTGGGGCCACCGGATCCCGGCCTGGTACTGCGACGACTGCGGCGCGATTACCGTGGGCCGGGATGATGCGATCTCCTGCTCGACGTGCAAAAGTGCGAAGCTCCGGCAGGAGACGGACGTGCTCGATACCTGGTTCTCCTCGGCCCTCTGGCCGTTCTCTACCCTTGGCTGGCCTGAGAAGACGAAGGAACTGGCGTCCTACTACCCCACATCGGTCCTGGTCACGGGATTCGACATCATCTTCTTCTGGGTTGCGCGCATGATCATGATGGGCCTGCACGTCATGAAGGAAGTCCCTTTCCGGCACGTCTATATCCATGCCCTGGTGCGTGACGCTGAAGGCCAGAAGATGAGCAAGTCCAAGGGAAACGTGATCGACCCGCTCACCATGATCGAACAGTACGGCGCCGACGCCTTCCGGCTCACACTCACGGCCATGGCGGCCCAGGGCCGCGACATCAAACTCGCGCCGGAGCGCATCGAGGGATACCGCAATTTTGCCAACAAGCTCTGGAATGCCAGTCGCTTTGTGTTCATGAACCTGGAAGAGGATTTTTCTCCGTACTCTTCACCCCTCACTCCCCATTCGTCACTTGCCGACCGATGGATCCTCTCGCGCCTCCAGGTTGCCATCAAGGACACGCAGAAGGCCATCGCGGACTATCGCTTCAACGACGCAGCCTCAAGCCTCTATCATTTCATCTGGCATGAGTACTGTGACTGGTATCTGGAGCTCTCGAAGCCCGGACTGAACCAGGAGAAGGGCTCGCCGGCCCGGAAAGCCGCCCAGACCGCGCTGGTGACGACGCTCGAAGCAACGCTCCGACTGCTGCACCCCATCATGCCGTTCATCACCGAGGAAATATGGCAGAAACTTCCGAAGGCAGTGCGGAGTGCGGAGTGCGGAGCGCGGAATTCCCCCTCACCCCCCGAAAGAGGCTGCGCCTCTAACGGGGCAGGCCGGCCCTCTCCCCCGGGGGGAGAGGAAAAAGGAGAAGGGGCGGCTTGCGACTCGATCATGATATCAGCGTATCCGCAGGCTGATGAGAAGCTGCTGAATGCCGGGGCGGAACAGGACATGCAGATGGTGATGGACGCGATCTCGGCGATCCGTAACATCCGGGGCGAGATGAACATTCCGCCGTCGTCCCAGATCTCGGCCATCATCAAAGTCGAAGACCGGGAGCTCGGCGAGCATCTTGAGAAGAACGCGGGCTATGTGAGGACCCTTGCGCGGCTCGCGGAACTCCGCATCGGTGAGAAGGAAGCAAAGCCGCAGGGCGCGGCAGCCGGCGTCATCAAGGGTGCCGAGGTGTACGTGCCGCTCGAGGGAGTGCTGGACCTCGGACAGGAACGCGACCGGCTCGGCAAGGAGCTGGAGCGGATTGAGAAGGACCTTGCGCTGTTCACCAAGAAACTGTCGAACAGGGATTTCGTGGAGCGGGCGCCCAAGGCAGTTGTGGAAAAGGACACGGCAAAGCTCGAGGAGCTGAAGGCAAAGCGGGAGAAGCTTGAGCAGAATGTGAAGATGCTGAAATAGGGCCAGTGTCGGCCGCAGACAATCACGGATGCAAGCAGATCATATAGAAGCACCGGGACAGACAGTGGATCTCGATCTTACACAATTCATTTTACAGGTCCTTGCCGAAGACATCGGAAGCGGAGATGTGACCTCCGAGGCGATCGTCCCCTCCGATGCTGTTGCCATTGCGGAGATCAAGGCGAAAGAGGGCCTTGTTCTGGCAGGGATCGATATTGTTCGTGAGGTGTTCCATTCTCTCGATCCCGCCATCAAATACGAGCCGCTTGCCAAAGAAGGTGATACAATAAAGGCGGGCGCCGTGCTTGCGAGGGTGTCGGGAAAGACCCGGGTGCTTCTTGCCGGCGAGCGGGTGGCGCTGAACATCCTTCAGCATCTTTCCGGCATCGCCACCCTGACAGCGCAGTATGTTGAGCGCATACAGGGCACGAAGGCGCAAATCCTGGATACGCGGAAAACGCTTCCTGGTCTTCGTGCGCTCGAGAAACACGCGGTCCGTATCGGCGGCGGCAGGAACCACCGGTTCGGGCTCTATGACGGAATCCTGATCAAGGACAATCATATAACGGCCGCCGGAGGCATAACCGGGGCTGTAGAGCTGGCACGGAACAAGGCCCATCATCTTCTCAAAATCGAGGTCGAGACAAAGACGCTCGATGAGGTTAAAGAGGCCCTGGAAGCACGGGCTGATGTGATCATGCTCGACAACATGCCGCTTGACATGATGCGGCAGGCGGTCAGGATCATCAGCGGCCGCGCTTTTGCTGAGGCGTCAGGCAATGTATCGCTTGCAAGGGTCCGGCAGATAGCAGAGACGGGCGTGGACCTCATATCCGCCGGCGCCCTGACTCATTCAGCGCCTGCAGCGGATATCAGCATGAAGATAATTTGAATCCGTGAGAGGTAAGGCGTAAGGGGAGTGGCCGTGTCCGTCTAGGGCGCGCTCCGGAGGCAGGCGGAAGCCTGCAGCCGCCATGTGCAGCATATGACCAAAGACGACATACTTCGCCTGCTGACAATTTCGAAGTCAGCGTTCGTTTCAGGCGAGAAGCTTGCGCTAAAATTGAATATCACCCGCGCGGCTGTCTGGAAGCACATCAAGGCGCTCGAACAGGAAGGATATGAGATCGAGGCCGTACCATCGAAAGGATACAGGCTCATGAGCATTCCCGACGCGATCAATCTCAGGGATATCGAGGCTGCAGTCAAGACAAAGATGATCGGCAGGAAGGTGCACCTGCTGGCTGAGGTGGAGTCAACGAACAGCGCCGCCGTCGAAATGGCCGCGGCAGGCGCGCCCGAGGGGACGATCGTTGCGGCAGAGGTCCAGACGGGCGGCAAAGGAAGGCTCGGCAGGACCTGGATCTCACCGAAAGGGAATCTGTATCTGAGCGTTATTCTTCGTCCAAAGATCGCGCCGAACAAGGCGCCCCTTGTGACCCTTATGGGCGCCGTGGCCGTTGTTTCGGCCATACGGAAGCAGACCGAGGTTCATGCCCAGATCAAATGGCCCAATGACATTTTTTCAGGAGAACGGAAGATCGGCGGGCTGCTGACCGAGATGAGAGCAGAACCGGACCAGGTGCGGCATATTGTGCTCGGCATCGGGCTGAACGTGAACATGAATGCCGCAAGCCTGCCGCCCGCCGTTGCAAGCCTCGCCACGACGCTCTCGGCCGAAACGGGTTCGCCGGTGAACCGGACCGGTCTGCTTGTGGAGATCGCGTCCGAGCTCGACCGCTGGTATCAGACGTTTTTGAAGAACGATGCCGAGATCCTGCGCGCCTGGGAAGCGATGAATATGACCATTGGACGGCAGGTGACGGTGAGCAGCGCCAACGAGACGATCCAGGGCACGGCCGAAGCGATCGATCATGATGGACGCCTGGTGATCCGGACGATCGACGGAGCGCTCCAGGCGGTCGCGGCAGGGGATGTGACGCTCGTGAAAAGAGGAACAGACACGGAGACCCTGTGACGCGGGGAGAGGGTTGGTGATGTTGTTTTTCCCCGTCTCCGCGTCCCCCTGTCTTCCCGTCGGATTTTTCCGGAGGAAAAATGCTTTTAGCCATCGACATCGGGAACACCAACGTCGTACTCGGCGTATTTGGCGGCACGAAGCTCGTTGAGAACTGGCGAGTAAGCACCAAGACCCAGATCACGCCGGACGAGTACGCCATGATCTTCAAGGACCTGTTCAACTTCGCGGGGCTGGAGTTCGGCCAGGTGGAGGGCGTCATCATTTCAACGGTGGTGCCGCCCCTGCTGCCGGTCATGACCGAGATGTGCCGCAAGTATTTCCGACTTGAGCCCCTTGTGGTGACCTATGGGCTCAGGACCGGCATCACGATCCGCTATGACAATCCCAAGGAGATCGGGGCCGACCGGATCGTGAATGCCGCGGCGGCTTATTCTCTCTACGGAGGGCCGCTCATCATCATTGATTTTGGAACAGCGACTACCTTCTGCGCCCTCACCGGGAAGGGCGAGTATCTGGGCGGCGCCATATCGCCGGGCATCAAGATATCTGCTGAGGCGCTCTTTCAGCGGGCCTCAAAACTGCCCCGCGTGGAGCTGGCAAAACCGCCGGCGGTCATCGGCAGCGACACGATCAGCGCTATGCAGGCCGGCGTACTGTTCGGTTACGCGGGCCTGGTGGACGGCATCGTGGAGCGCATGAAGCGCGAGCTCTCGCCCGACGCCCGGGTCGTGGCCACAGGAGGCCTGGCGGAGCTGGTGGCCCCCGAGACCCGGAGCATCCAGGAGATCAGGCCGCATTTGACGCTCGAAGGGCTTCGCATGCTCTATGAAATGAACCGCTGAGGCGCTGTCTTCGGCAGGGAACAGAGCCGCCCTGCCTTGACGCACGCGGGTTTTTATGATATTTTTGGCCTAGACGTGATTTTTTTGGAGACCACATGAAGATTCTTGTAGTCGACGATGAAGCAGGAGCGCGGGAGCTTTTTCAATCCATTCTTACCGATGAAGGGTATGAAGTCGCCCTGGCGGTGAACGGCGAGGAGGCGCTTGCGCTGTTCAAGAACGGGGCCTTTGATCTTGTGGTCACAGACATCAAGATGCCGGTCATGGACGGGCTGCAGCTCCTGCAGGAGATCCGGAACACGGGCTCCAAGATCGACGTGATCATGGTGACCGCCTATGGCGAGGTGGAATCCTACCTCAAGGCCATGAGCCTGGGCGCCGCCGAATATATCAACAAGCCCATCCGTATCAAGGAATTGAAACGGATCGTGACCAAGGTCCTTGCCGAAAGAAAGACGAGGTCAAGCAGCTGATGTCATGGTTGCGGAAGGACCCCGTGGTCGGGCGCTGGATCATCGTTTCCAGGGACCGGCCCCGGAGGCCCGAGGATTACGTTTTCGAAGAGCCGCCGGACGACGTCACTCCCGCCGAGTGTCCTCTCTGCGCGGGCAATGAGTCTAAAACCCCCCCTGAGATCTCCGCCTTTCGTCCCGAGGGCTCCCCGCCCAACTCAAAAGGGTGGTGGACCCGTACGATCCCGAGCAAATTCCCCGTTCTGAGCGTCGAAGGCAGCCTGGAGCGGGAAGGCAAGGGCATCTATGACTGGATGAACGGAACAGGCGCCCACGAGCTCATCATCGAGAGTCCCGATCACGCGGTCCGGCTTGAAGAGCTTCCTGAAAGCCAGGTCGAGAAGGTCCTCTGGGCCTATCGCGACCGGATCCTCGACCTTGAGCGGGATCAGCGGCTCCGCTCCGTCCTGATCTTCAAGAACCAGGGATGGATGGCCGGATCCACGGTCAATCATCCCCACTCCCAGATCATCGCCACGCCCGTCATTCCCCGCCTTGCAAAGGAGAAGCTCGACGGAGCGAAGTCCTACTATGATTATAAAGAACGCTGCATATTCTGCGACATTATCAGGCAGGAGATCTCGGACCCCGAGCGGGTAATCGAGGAGACGAAGCATTTTCTCGTGATCGTCCCTTTTGCTCCGCGTTTTCCCTTCGAGATACAGATATTTCCCAAGCATCATCACTGTTCCTACGTTGACATTTCGAAGGAAGAGATCATGGACTTCGCGCGCACCCTCCGGAGCACGCTCCGCAGGCTCGGCACGACACTGCGGAATCCTCCTTATAACTACATGCTCTACACGGCGCCGAACCGGCTGCCGCGCCGGGGACACTGGCACACGCTGAACGAGGATTATCACTGGCATCTGGAGATCATCCCGCGGATCACGCGGATCGCAGGGTTCGAGTGGGGCTCGGGTTTCTATATTAATCCCACGCCGCCGGAGCTGGCGGCCAAGTACCTGCGCGAGGCGAGGCCGTAGCGCTCGCAAAGACAGTAGTAAACCTGGAAAAAGCGTTTGGACACGGACTAACATGGATATAATGTGAATGCGCAGAGGGCATGGCGCATGGAGCAGAGGGTTATAAACGCTATGCGCTTTGCTCTATGCTCTAAGCTTCTTCGCGTGTTCATCAGTGGTTACAACGGCGGTTTGCCGGATAAAGATTTTTTCAGAGGCCTGCTGGCGCAGCGAGAGCATTGTTGATCTTCGCGAACGGGTGAGGCCATGGACCTGGCAAAAGCAGTAGCCGTTACGCTGGTGCTGATCGGCGCGGCCTTTATATTCGCCTCCTTCTCTCCGGCGCGGGCTTCCCGGCCGCTGGTGCCGAATGAGCTGCGCAGGAAATGGCGCGTCATCCTGTACCTGATGTATTTCTTTTTTGCGGGATACCTGTTCTTCGACACCGTTCTGCTCCTGAATTTTCACCTTCCTTTCACTGAATTCCATGTTCCCCTCGAACTGGTCACGGGCGGCGTCTTCCTGGGAGGCGCCGTGTTCGTCTTCATCGTCATTAATCTTTCCGGCGTGACCATCGGGAAGATGCGGGAAGCGGAGCAGGAGCTGCAGACGCTGAATACTACTTTGGAGCAGCGTGTCGAGGAGCGGGCCGGCGAACTGAAGCAGTCCTATGAGTTCATCAAGACCGTGATGAACAGCATGCAGGACCCCATCTCGGTCATAAATGTCAAGACCCTCCGGATCGTTGACGTAAATACGGCATTTCTGAGCCAATTCGCATGCACGGAACGTGATGTGATCGGCAAGACCTGTCACGAGGTGACCCATAATCAGAACAGTCCCTGCAGGCCGCCGAACGACCTCTGTCCGCTCACGGAAATGGTGAGCTCAAAAGGCCACTCCGTGGCCGAACACCTGCACGTGGACGGACGCGGAGAGAAAAGATATGTTGAGGTGACAACGTCACCGATCCTGGATGCCCAGGGAAACGTCACCCAGGCCCTGCATATCGTCCGCGACATCACGGACCGCAAGAAAGCTGCCGAGCAGATCCAGTTCCTCGCCTATTATGACGGACTGACCGGCCTGCCGAACCGTCGGTTCTATAAGGAGCTGCTGGTCCGAGCCATCCAGTACGCCGATCGGCAAAAGAAGATCCTGGCCGTGCTGTTCATAGACCTTGACGGGTTCAAGCGGGTGAACGATACGCTGGGCCATGATGCAGGAGACCAGCTGTTGAAGGAGGTAGCGAATCGGCTGGAGCAGTGCGTCAGGAAGAGCGATTACGTGGCCCGCCAGTGGGAGGACAGTACTGTCCCCGACATGGTCTCGCGCATCGGCGGCGATGAGTTCATCGTGCTGTTGAATGACGTTGCCCAGGGGCGCGACGCAGCGCGCGTGGCGCAGCGCATGCTGAAATCCGTGGCCGCGCCCTGCACATTGAATGGGCAGGAGGTGCGAATTTCAGCCAGCATCGGGATCGCCCTGTTTCCGGCTGACGGTAAGGACGCCGAAATGCTGCTCAAGGGCTCCGATATCGCCATGTACCATGCCAAAGAGCAGGGCAAGGACAACTATAAGTTCTATTCATCCAGCTTGAACAAGTCGGCCCTTGAACGCCTTGCCATGGAAGGCGAGCTGCGGCAGGCTGTGGAACATGAAGAGTTCGTCCTGCACTATCAGCCGCGCATCGCGATCCGGGGAGGCGGCGTGACCGGGGTGGAGGCGCTGGTGCGCTGGAACCATCCCGGCCGCGGCCTTATCGCCCCGGGAGCTTTCATCCCCCTGGCCGAGGAAACAGGACTGATCTCGCAGATCGGGCAATGGGTCCTCAGCACGGCATGCGCGCAGCATCGGGAGTGGACAACAGCGGGCCTGCCTGCGGTTCCCCTAGCCGTGAACGTATCGCGCCGGCAGTTCGAGCGGCAGAAACTGAACGAGGTTGTCGCAAAGGTCCTGCGCGAGAGCGGATGCGATCCCCGCTATCTTGAACTGGAGATCACCGAAAGCATGATCATGCAGGACCCAGTCAAGGCAGGCGAAATGCTCAGCAAGCTCAGGGCCATCGGGATCAGGATCGCCGTGGACGATTTCGGAACGGGATATTCCTCGCTCGACACGCTGAAGAAGCTTCCCCTGGACTATCTGAAGATCGACCGCTCCTTTGTGGCGCATATCACCGCTGCAGACGGGGACCGGGCCATCGCTTCGGCCATCATTGCCATGGCACACAGCCTGAAGCTCAAGGTGATCGCCGAGGGCGTGGAGACGGAAGAGCAGCTTGCCGTTCTGCGCGAGCTGGGCTGCGACGAGGCGCAGGGTTATCTGTTCAGCAAGCCGGTCCCGGCCGAGGAGTGCGAGCGGTTCCTGCGGGAGCGGATGAAAGCGTAAAATGAGACGGTGAAGGACGGGGAAAGAAGCCGGGAGGAGAGCTGTTCGAGCGCCAGCCCGCCATTTTGCTATGTACGTCAGGCGACACGGTGGCAGAGTAGGGGCGACCATGGTCGCCCAACCCGCAGGGCGGGCATGCCCGCCCCTACGTTTCGTCCGTGCCGCATCAGATACCTTGAACAACCAGTAATTTAGCCCGACCGGCTGCGCGTATAGTTCAGCATGCCGCCTGCCAGCAGGATGTCCTTCTGCCGGAGTGAAAGTGAGTATGTAACCGCAATGGCCTTCCCGCCTGCGGTCCTGAGCGTAAGGTCCGTGCCCTTCTGCAAGGCCGCGCGGATACTGCTTATCTCAATCTGTTCCTTCGCATTCAGAGAATCATAATCAGCTTCATTCGCGAATATCAGCGGCAGGATGCCGAAGTTGATGAGGTTCGCTGCGTGAATGCGTTCAAAGGACTTCGCGACCACTGCCTTGATGCCAAGATACATGGGACAGATCGCCGCGTGCTCGCGGCTGGAGCCCTGGCCGTAGCTCAGACCCGCGATGATGACATTGTGAATGCCCGCCTTCTTGTTCTCCAGCGCCTGTTTCGAAAAATCCGGGTCAAGTGCCTCGAAAACGAACTCAGCGTACCTCGGGATGTTCGACCGGTACTTGAGCCGCGAGCCTGCAGGCATGATATGGTCCGTGGTGATCTTGTCGCCCACCTTGATGGCAACGATGCCTTTGATCGTGTCGGGCAACGGCTCGCCCTTGGGCGGATCGCCGATGTTTGGACCGCGGTATATCGTGATCGACTCGGGCCTCTCCGACGGCGGCAGGACAAGGGAGTCATCGATCCAGAACTCGGCGGGCATGGCGATCTCCGGATAGGCGATGCCAAGGTCGCGGGGATCGGTGATCTTGCCCGTGAGGGCCGAGGCCACTGCAGTTTCAGGGCTCGTGAGATAAATGCCGGCGCTCTTGGTGCCGGACCGGCCTTCGAAGTTGCGGTTGCTTGTCCGGACCGACACGGCATCGGTCCTGGGCGCCTGTCCCGCCCCGATGCAGAACCCGCAGGTGGATTCAAGGACCCTCGCGCCGCTCGCTATGATGTCGGCAAGGCCGCCATTCCGCGCGATCATCTCGAGCACCTGGCGCGATCCGGGTGCAATGCCGAAGCTTACGTCGGGATGGACCTTCTTCCCTTTCAGCAGGGATGCCACTATCATCAGGTCACGGAACGACGAGTTGGTGCAGGAGCCTACCATCACCTGGTCGACCTTCGTGCCTGCCACGTCCTTCACGGTCGCGATATTATCAGGCGAATGAGGCCTGGCCACGCGCGGCACGAGCGAACCAAGATCGATATCGATCACGCGGTCGTAGGTCGCGTCGGTATCCGCTTCAAGGACGATCCAGTCCTGCTCGCGTTTCTGGGCCTTCAGGAAGGCCTTGGCGACCGCGTCGCTCGGAAAGACCGAAGTGGTCACCCCGAGCTCGGCGCCCATGTTCGTGATCGTGGCACGCTCCGGCACCGAGAGCGTTGCGACGCCCTCGCCGCCGTACTCGAGCACGGTTCCCACGTTCCCCTTGGTGGTGAGCATCTCGAGGACCGCCAGGATCACGTCCTTGGCAGCCACCCAGGGCTTGAGCTTTCCGCTCAGGTTGACCTTCACCACCTTCGGGCAGGTAAGGTAAAAGGGCCCGCCGCCCATGGCTACAGCCACATCCAGACCGCCTGCGCCAACAGCAAACATACCGATGCCGCCTCCCGTGGGGGTGTGCGAATCGGAGCCGAGCAGGGTCTTTCCCGGCCGGCCGAAGCGCTCAAGATGGACCTGGTGGCAAATGCCGTTTCCGGCCTTGGAGTAATGGATGCCGTGTTTTGCCGCCACGGTCTGGAGATAGCGGTGGTCGTCGGCGTTCTCGAACCCGTCCTGCAGGGTGTTATGGTCCACATAGCTTACGGAAAGCTCGGTTGCGACCCGGTCCACACCCATGGCCTCGAACTGGAGGTAGGCCATGGTGCCTGTGGCGTCCTGCGTCAGGGTCTGGTCGATCCTGATGGCGATCTCGTTCCCCGGCTCCAGGGTCCCTTCCACGAGGTGGGCTTTCAGGATCTTTTCAACAAGGTTCTTTCCCATAACACAGACTCCTTCCCAATTGTTGGTGTGGCCGTGAACGCGCATTATAGTGCATCGGTGCGAGCCATGGCAACTGGAAATTTGGTCACAAGCGCCGCAATTCTTGACAATACCAGACGGTTCAGGTAGAGTTTCCTTGTGAAACCGAAGAGAGCAATGCTGGCGCTCTTTCTGGGCCTCGTCATTCATGCCGGGCCTGCTGTGGCTGAAGGTACGGTGCGGCCCCCCGATGCACCCCCTGCAGCCTCCTATTCCCTCGGGGTCATTCCTTTCTACGGCCCGGAAAAGATCTGGGCACTCTACTCCCCCTTTGTTGATTACCTGAACCGCACCTCAGGCGTTTCCTGGGAGCTGAAGCTCTATCATAATCACGAATCCCTCATCGAGGACCTCTGTTCCGGCAGACTGTCCATTGCCCTCCTCGGGCCGGCTCCGCTCGGCCGGGCGAAAAAGAAGTGCAGCGTAGATCCGCTCATTGTCGCGCTGGGGCCTGACCGCAAGCCCTTCTACCGGTCTATTCTGCTCACCGGTGATTTCTCTGTCCGCTCCCTTTCCGATCTCAAGGGCAAGCCTGTGGCCTTCTTCAAAAACTCCACGGCGTCCCATGTACTGCCCGCAAAAATGCTGAGGGACGCGGGGCTCAGGCCTGACCAGGTCCGGCCGGTCTTTTTTGAGAGCCAGGGGAGCATCATGGATGCACTCCAGCGGGGCGAGGTGTCTGCCGGAGGGGTGAAGGAGGCGCTTTATAAGCGGTTCAAAAAATCCCGGCTTCGCGTGCTCAAGAGCTCGGACCCGCTCCCGAACTTCGCCTTCTGCGCGCTGCCGTCGCTCGATGCACGAGCAAAAAAAACTTTTTCCGGCCTGCTCCTGGCGCTCTCGCCGCACGCTAACAAGAAGGACCGGGAACTGATGCGCCACTGGGACGACGAGATAAGGAACGGTTTCATAAAGCCGCCGGGCACGTACCTGCGCGACGTGGAGCAGGTGAACCGATACTACGAAGAGATGGCCCATGAGAATAAATAAGAACAGCCTGGCCTTCCGCCTACTCGTCCCGACGTTCCTGCTTATCGGCGTCGTGGCCCTGGTGATGCTTTTGCTTGTGCACCGCATCTCCGAAACCATCTCCGAGGATTATCACCGGTTCACGATCACGCAGTATTCGAATGAAGTAAAGCACATCCTGGATTCTGCCATCATCGCCCTTACCACGGCGAATATCCTCGACAAGCCCCCGGTTGTGGAGGCGAAAAAGCGGTCCGTCATCGAGGCCATCAGTCTTTACTGGCGGAACAACGACCTGGACGGTTGCATTTTCGACGCCCGCGGCGAGTCCCTCTTTTCCTCTCTTGATGAGCATCTTGGTAGAAAGGTCATGGCGCTGTGCGAACACCAGCCCGGCCATTTCCATTTTGATGAGGCCGGGTATCATATCCACGGCCATGCGATCGATTTTCCGGCCTGGGAATGGGGCGTGGTCACCCTCACCAGGCCGATAACACCGGTGCTCTACCGGAGGGAAACGGCCTTTCTGCTCCCGCTGATCGCGCTGGGTTCGGCCCTGACCGCGGCAGGGGTCTTCTTCATTTTCTGTCGCAATTTCCGCAGGCCTGTCCGGGCGATCATTGCCGAGATCCGCAGCGGCGGGCCTGTACGGCCCGTTGGCATCTCCGAGCTGGATACCATCGGCGTCGCCGTGAACGACTCCGTGGACCGGCTGCTCAAAAAGACGAACCAGTGCCAGCTTCTGCATAATCTTGCCATCTCCATCCATGAGAATTTGTCAACAGATGAGGTCCTCCGAACGATCCTTGAGCGCGCGGCCGGCCTGATCGAAGCTGAACTCGCCGGCATCGCGCTGTATAATGACCAGGGCGGGTTCAAGAAGTTGATCACCCTCGGCACGCCGAAGGAAATGGAGGGCCGCGTGCCGCAAGGCAGGGGCCTTTTGAGCGCCATGCGGCTGTCGCTCGTTCCGCTCCGGATCGACGATGTGGCAGCCCACCCGGGATTCAGCGGAGCTTTTCCCGCGGAACATCCGGTGGTCAGGAACCTTCTGGGGTATCCCATCTACGACGACGGCCGGCCAGTTGGCGCACTGTACTTCGGCAACAAGCCCGGCGGGTTTACGGCAGAGGATGAGGAACTGCTCAAGGCGATCTCGGCCGACGCAGCCATCGCTGTTACCCGGGCAGAACAGGTGAGCGAGCTTGCCCGGTTCAAGCAGGTGATCGATTCGGCCTTTGATGTAGTGATCATTACCGACACAACAGGCCGCATCCGGTACGTGAACCCCGCCTTCGAGAGCATTACGGGTTACAGCCGTGAAGAAGCGATCGGGAAGAACCCGAATATCCTGAAGAGCGGTCATCATGACGAAGAGTTTCATAAACATGTCTGGGACACTATCAACGCGGGCACTATGTGGAAGGGCGAGTTCATCAACCGGAAGCAGGACGGCAGCATATATTACGCTTCGGCCATCATCTTCCCCATCAGCACAGAAGAAGGAGTCAACTTCGTCTCCATCCAACGGGATGTGACCCATGAAAAGAGGCTGTACGAGCAGCTCCTGCGCGCCCAGAAGATGGAGGCTATCGGAACACTCGCCGGCGGCATAGCCCACGATTTCAACAATCTCCTCGCAGCCATCCTGGGTTATTCCGAGATCATCCTTACCCAGACCGTCGAGGGCGATGCGTTCCATAAGCCGGCCTCCGTCATCAAGCACGCGGCGGAGCGGGGCGCGGACCTGGCCAGGAAGATATTGATGATCACGCGGAAGGAGAAGATGGAGACCCGGCCCGTGAGCCTGAACAAGATCATCAGCAGCGCCGAAGAGCTGTTCCAGCGGAGCATGCCCAAGAACATCGAGATCGTCCTGAACCTCAAGCAGGATCTGCCTCTCATCAAGGCAGACCCCACGCAGATCCAGCAGGTCGTCATGAATCTGGCGGTGAACGCGCGGGACGCCATGCCCGACGGCGGCAGGCTCTTGATCGAGACCACGGTGGTGGGCACGGAGAACGGCGCTGCCAACGGCCTTCCGCATACGATAAGCAAAAGCGGATTCGTAAAGCTTTCTGTGTCCGATACGGGCATGGGCATGGACGTGGAAACGCAGCGGAAGATCTTCGACCCTTTCTTCACCACGAAGGAAACGGGCAAGGGCACGGGCCTCGGCCTTTATATCGTCCATTCCGTAGTGAGCAATCACAACGGCTACATCAACCTCTACAGCGAGCCGCGCAAGGGCACCCGGTTCGCAATCTATTTTCCCGTCACGAAAGACGCGAACCAAGACGCGGCAGAGGAACCCCAGGACCTCCGGGGATCGGGAACCATACTCGTTATCGACGACGAGTCGCCGATCCGCGAACTCTGCCGGGACATGCTCGAACCGCTGGGCTACGCCGTCATCACCGCCGAGAATGGCGAAGAGGGAATCAGGGCTTTCCGCGAGCAGAAGGATTCCATAGCGCTCGTCATCCTCGACATGGTTATGCCGAAGATGGGCGGGAGCGAGGTGTTCCAGGCGCTGATGACGATCGATCCCGGGGTCAAGGTGCTGATCTGCTCGGGATACACCCATGACGGGTTCGCCGGCATCGGTGCGCTGATGAAGAACGGCGCCGCAGGCTTCATACAAAAGCCTTTTACGCGCCAGACCATAGGAACGACCATAAAAAAAGTCCTCTCCGGCCATCAGCCGATGGTATAATACATCGTACAGTTTAAAGGGACAGTCCCCCTGAAAGAAAAGGGGACAGTCCCTTTCTCAAAGGAGCACGAGCATGAGTGGACTTTTCGATTCGACGTCGATCAACGGCATGCAGCTCAGGAACCGTTTTGTCCGGTCCGCTACCTGGGAAGGCATGTGCGACAACGACGGCAGGCCCACGGAAAAGCTGGTGCAATGCTATCGCAATCTTGCCATAGGCGGCGCGGGGTTGATCATCACTGGGTATTCGTTCGTGCGGCTTGACGGCAAACAGCTTCCCAGTAAAATGGGCATCCACCGCGACGATTTCGCGCCGGAGATGAAAGCCCTGACCAAGGCGGTGCATGACAAGCAGGGCAGGATCTGCGTCCAGCTCGTTCATGCCGGAGCGCTGTCGGCATCCAAGCCGGAACAGGCCCGTCTCCTCGCGCCCTCGGCGGTGGAAGCCCCGACCTACAGCACGGTTCCCTCGGAAATGACGGCGAAGGACATCGGTGAGCTCGTCGCCGCCTTCGGCGATGGGGCGCGGCGGGCACGGGAGTGGGGCTTCGATGCCGTTCAGCTTCATGCCGCCCACGGATACCTTATCAATCAATTTTTGTCACCCCTCACCAATCAGAGGACCGACGCCTACGGAGGCAGCATTGAGAACCGCAGCCGCTTCCTGCTCGAGGTCTATGGTGCGGCGCGGAGCGCAGTCGGCAAGGACTTCCCCGTCACGGTCAAGCTGAACGGGTCGGACTTCCTTGCCGGAGGCCTTACGAGCGATGACGCGCTTTTTGCGGCCATGGCCCTTGCCGCGGAGGACGTCGATGCCATTGAGGTGAGTGGCGGAACGGCGGCCTCAGGCGATATGACGCCGGTGCGAACCAAGATCGAACGGCGGGAGCAGGAGGCCTATAATCTTCCGCTGGCCGGGCGCATCAAGCAGGCCGTCACCTGCCCGGTGATGGTCGTGGGCGGCGTACGAAGCTACGAAACAGCGCAGGAGATCATTGAAGAGGAAAAGGCGGACTATGTGGCCCTTGCTCGGCCGCTGATCCGGGAGCCGGGCCTGGTCCGGCGATGGCAGGAAGGTGATCATGCGCGTGCCCGGTGCATATCCTGCAACGGCTGTTTCAAACCGGGGCTCAAAGGGAGCGGCATCTACTGCGTGGTGGACAAACTCGAGCGCGAGGGTAAAGGGCAGTCGCTGTAAGCGAGGCACGTCACCGGCCATTGCGCTGCCCCGGACCGAAAAAAGGGACAGTCCCCTTTGGTTCCAGGGGGACTGTCCCGGTGAGAACCACAGGAATTTACATCCCAATTTTTTCAGGAGGTAACACCATGGTCCAGAAAGCGAGTCCCAAACTGGCAGAAATGCTGAATCAGGCCATCGCCGGAGAGCTCCAGGCGATCGTCCAGTACATGTGGCACCATGTCATGGTGAAGGGGATGAACTCAGCGTCGCTGTCGGATGTGTTCGAGGAGATCTCCGTGGAAGAGATGAAGCATGCCGAGAAGATCGCCGAACGGCTTTTCTATTTTGACGTCAACCCCACGACCAAGCCCACTCCCATTGCCACGGGCGGCACGCCGGAGCAGATGCTGAAGGCAAACGTGAAGGCGGAAGAAGAGGCGATCGCGCTGTACAAGGACATCATCAAGCAGGCTGCGGCGGAAGGGGACGAGACCACGCGGCTGCTGTTCGAGGAAATCCTGTCAGACGAGGAACGGCACCACGATACGTTTACGACCTTGCTGGGCCAGTAATAAACAAGGGCAGGCCCTGGCCTGCCCCTGTCAACGTTCAAATCGAAAAATCCAAGTAACTACTCAGGTCATTTTTTATCCGCAGATTACGCGGATTACGCAGAGAATAGCAAACCCGAATTCTGGTTTTTGAATCTGCGTCCATCTGCGAAATCTGCGGATTGAAGGCTTTTTCTCAGATTTGGCTTATCCCATACTGAAAAGAATATGAATAGTTACGATTTTTCATGGGTGGTAATCCGCCGTTATCCGCTGTTATCGGATTTTATCCGTGTCCACAGGTGAGATTCAGGGCATTTTGAATTCCTTGCCGGCGATGCGTACGGTCAGCACCGGGCAGGGAGCTTTGCGAACAACCTTCTCAGCGGTGCTGCCGAAGAGCATGTGGTCGATGCCGGTCCTGCCGTGGGTGCCGATCACGATCATGTCGGCTTTCTGGTCACTTGCGGTCTTGATGATCTCGACGAAGGGAACGCCCCGCAGCACGAGCGACTCCACGTCCTTCACCTGCTTTTGGGCCTCGGCCAGCCACTTTTCCATCTCCTTTGTTGCGCTCCTTTGCATATCCTCGACCAGGTCAGCGGCCGAGAGCGACGAAGGAATGTACCATTCGGCGATGCTGATGTCCTGAATGACGTAGAGCAGGATGAGCTTTGCCTGGCAGTCCTTTGCCATGGAGACGGCGTAGTCCATGGCGGCCCGGGCGCCCTGGGAGAAGTCCGTGGGGAACAGGATTGTCTTGATCAGCATGGGTTTCTCCTGCAAAAGGACAGGGTTCACTGCACGTTCGGAAGGATAGTAGAATTATATCGTGAGGCCAGAGGTTTGTCAAACCCTTGCAGGGAGTTTGACTTGAACAGTGCCATATTGACAGAAAATCAATTTTCTGCTACCTTTCCGTCATGCTTCGAAAGTCGAGAATAGAGTTCCATGGAGCCCTCTATCACGTTATCATCCGCGGCAACCAGCGGCAGAAGGTCTTCAAAGAACCCGCCGATTATCAGAAAAAAAGATTGGGGTGTTCCTTTGGGACGGTAAGCTATGAGAGCAGTATAAAAAGAGGGGGCCATGAAAAGATTAATTATCCTTGCGGCAAGCCTGATCAGTTTACTCTGTCTCTTCGGACCGGCATTGGCAGAGGGCAACAAGACCATCGGCATTATCTATCAGGAAGAGAATAATAGATTTTTCGCCGTACATTCCGCAATTGATTCCACGGGCAATACCGTCCACGGGCAATACTTGAAATTCGACGGAACTCCTGTGGGCGCACCGATAAAAATCTATAGTCAGGATGTTTCCCCGAATCCGGTGGTTGTCGCCGTCATAAACGCGGATCCCATTCTTGTGGTGTTCGAATATTACACCGGTCCTTCTGATAGGGACATCTACGGGCAATTTATTAAACATGACGGCAGCCTTGGCTCCCAATTTATGATTGCCGGTGGTCCGGGCAATCAGAGCGCCCCTACGGCACTGTATCTGTATGATCCAAGACGCTCGGGCAGCGGCACGTACCTGGTTGCCTGGTCCGACGAGAGAAATGGTCCGTCCGATATCTATGGTCAATTTCTAGATTCTCACGGACGGCTGCAGAAAAGGAATGGGCAGCCCGGCAGTGAGAATTTTGTCCTGAGCGGTGCGCCTGGAAACCAGGAACGTCCTGTGATATCCCCTCTGCCCGAAAGCACTAACCAGGACAGAAAGTATCTGCTTGCCTGGAAGGACTGTCGCAGCGGTGCGGGGTGCGACATCTATGGACAATTGATTAATTCCAACGGCTATCCCCAGGGTCAGGAAATAATTATTTCCGATGCGGCGAACAATCAGTCCAATCCCTCAATGTCCTCAATGTCCCTGAACCCGCAGCGCAAGAAATTATTGATCGTGTGGGAGGATGCACGGAACGGAGCAACGGCAGACATCTACGGACAATTCATGGATCCCGAAGGCCGGCTTGTCAAGAGAGACGGCGCAGCCGGCAGCGACAGCTTCATGATATCCGGCGCCGCAGATTCCCAGGCCAACCCTTCCGTTTTCTATAATTATAATTATTCTGATCCCAAATTCATCGTGGCATGGCAGGATTTTCGAAATGGGTCGCATCATGACATTTATGCCCGGCATGTCAATATGGACGGTGCTCTGAGCGGAACTGATTTCGTCATCTCGAATGCTTCAGGAAATCAATTCTCTCCCGTAATGATCCATAACAGGCTCTGTAATAACGTGGTGCTGGCGTATCGGACGCCTGCTGCTTCTTCGGAAACAATCGGTTCAAACGTTCTGGGAGCAGCCTGCGCCGGTTCGCCTCCCAGAGTCACTAAGACCTCGCCGATTAAAGAGCAACAGGCGCCCTCCAGTTCGGCATCAGTGACTTTCGACAGGGCAATGATGCCGATTTCCGTTAACGAGACCACTTTTTTGGTAACAGACAGCAAGAATAACCCGATTAAGGGAAGGGTGAGCGGAGGGGCAAACGGCGACGTTTATACGTTTTACAGTGCTCCCTTTAAAGTCGGCGAAACATATATCGTGAAGATTGCCAGGGATGTTAAAGAGCGGACCGGCTGGAACGAGATGGCTTCCGACTATGTTTGGTCTTTCAATGTAACGCCCGAGCCTGTTATTAAGGGAAAAGAAATCACGCGCGGTGTGACCGACGTATTGATCAAAATCGCCCCTAAAGGGGGGGGAAGCGCCCATTGTTTCATCGCAACTGCGGCATATGGATCGTACCTTGATCCGCATGTTATGGTGTTTCGGGATTTCAGGGACAGACATCTTTTAAAAAATAAGATAGGCGCTTCGTTTGTAAACTATTATTATCTATACTCACCTCCGATCGCAGCCATCATTCAAGAGCACGAAAGCCTGAGAATTATAACAAGGTCAATCCTTACGCCGCTCGTATATATTTTGAAGTATCCGGCATTCTTCATATCGGGGCTTGCTTTCCTGGCGATATTTGCCGGAAGAAAAATTGCGAAGAAAAAAGGACCACGCCGAGCGCCTGAATTCTTAGCGTAATATTTAGGAGAACCCATTCGAGCTGGTGCCTGCTGTATGAGGGGTTGTCAGAGATCTCGCTATTCTTTCCCCTTTTCATCTTGTACTTTTTTGTGACTGGTCTTGCCGCATGGTATCGTGCGTACTGTGGGTAAGACTTGAATATTTCCATCGCCCCATGGCCAGGCCATGGATTCAACATGCTCTTGCCGCCCATTCTGGGCAAGTACACCCATGGCAACATCCGCCTCGCGGACGGGAGAGAAAAATTCATTTTGGGGCGTAAGCCGCTGTAACCCCTTAGAAAAAAGGATTGACAATTTTCCAGCGGGCTGTTATAAAGACCATCTATGCTGCAGGCCACGGAAAAGATATGGATGAATGGCAAGCTCGTCGCCTGGGACGACGCCAGGGTCCATGTTTTGACCCATTCGCTCCATTACGGGACAGGCGTGTTCGAGGGCATCCGCTGCTACAAGGCTGAGGCCGGGTCTGCCGTGTTCCGGCTGCGGGAGCACGTGGAGCGGCTCTTTGATTCGGCCCATATCTGCCAGCTCGACATTCCCTATACGCCTGAGGCGGTGACCGAGGCGATCCTCGAGACCATCAGGGTGAACAAGATCGAGGCCTGCTATATCCGGCCCATCGCCTACATCGGCTACGGCGCCATGGGTATCTTCCCCAAGGAAAACCCCGTGGAGCTGGTCATCGCGGTCTGGCCCTGGGGCAGCTACCTGGGCGACGAAGGCCTTAAGAACGGGATTCGCGTCAAGATATCCTCCTTTGTGCGGCCCCACGTGAACGCCACCATGGTCCGGTCCAAGACAACGGCCAATTACGCAAACTCGCTGCTTGCAAAGCGGGAGGCGCTGCGCGACGGGTACCACGAGGCGGTCCTGCTCGACACGGACGGCTATGTGGCCGAAGGCAGCGGTGAGAACATCTTCATCGTCCGCAAGGGCTTCATCAAGACGCCGCCGCTCACGGCGATCCTCGAAGGGATCACGCGGGAGACAGTGATGCAGCTCGCTGCAGAGCGCGGCATCCGCGTCGTGGAGGAGCGTTTTACCCGCGACGAGCTCTATCTGGCCGACGAGGCCTTTTTTACAGGCACAGCCGCCGAGATAACACCGATACGCGAAGTAGACAACCGCGCCATCGGCGCCGGCAAGCCGGGTCCTGTAACAACGGAGCTTCAGGCGGCATTTTTCGATATCGTTCACGGCAGGGACAGCCGGCATGAGGAGTGGCTTACCTATGTGCATGAGAAGCAGCCTGCAGTGAAAAAATGATCCCAGACGCGGGGACACGGGGACGCGGAGAAAAGACAAGAAGTCGTATGTCTCCCCGTCACCGCGTCGCCTTCTTCTCCGCGTCAGTCGTTTTCATGCCGAAGTGGTGGAACTGGTAGACACGCACGTTTGAGGGGCGTGTGGGGCAACCCATGGGGGTTCAAATCCCCCCTTCGGCACCATTTTTTGCATTACGCGGGCATCAGGACCCGCAGGAGATAAGTCAGGCCTTCAGGCCCGGCTTATTTTTTTCTCTCGCAATCCACTCCGACGGACGGTATCATATTCCCATGAAATCCACTCCCCTTCAGATATTTCTGCAGATCGCCGCCCTTGCAGCCGCGGCAGTGATCGCCCCCACTTCCGTCGCGGCGCAGCAGAGCGACAAGAACGTCGTTGCGATCATAGCCTCTCCTCTTGCCAATGTGCACAAGGAGCCGCAGTTCAAATCAGGCCTGCGCACCCAGGTCCTGCTGGGTGACGAGGTGCGGATCCTGGAGAAGCAGGACTACCGTTACCGCATTGCCATCCCGTCTCAGGGGAATATTGAGGGTTGGATCCATCGGGAAGCACTCCAGATCCCGAAGGACAACGGCCAGGACTATCTGAACGCCGGCAGAAAGCGTGTCATCATCACGGTCCCGAAGAGCCGGGCAATGATCCTGGACCGGACCGGCAACCACAAGGTCTCGCTCTACGCGGGGACCCGCCTGCCCGTCGTCGAGGCCACAGGCGACAGCTACAAGGTGCAGTTTCCTGACCGTACCCTCGCGATCATCAGCACACGTGATGCGCGTCCGGTGCAGGCTGCTGAAATTTTTGCGAACGAACTTTCTCCGCAGGACCTTGCAGCCACGGCAAAGCAGTTCCTGAATGTAACGTATCTTGACGGCGGCACCACCACCCAGGGCATGGACACCCGGGGACTGATCCATGTGGTCTATCGCATCCACGGCATTCCGCTGGCGCCTGACCGCGAAGCCCTGCAGTCCGGTGGCATGCGGGTGCAGAAGAACGAGCTCCAGCCCGGCGATATTCTCGTATTTCACGGCGAGGGAGAAGGCCTCTACATCGGCAATGGCCGGTTCCTTCAGTCAATTCGGAAACGTTCCGTCCAGATCGGCGGCATCTACGACCGCCGCTATGCAAACGCGCTGCAATACGGGCTGCGGTTTCTCGGCGCAGATCCAGTGCAAAAAAAGCTCCCCGTGCAGCTGTCGGCTGCCGAGATACTCGTCACCCAGGACCGCGCTGCCGCGCTGCCCCTGGGCAAACGAATTGCCTACTGGGCGGCGCGCTTCATCGGCACGCCCTATGACCCCGATCCTCTGGGTCTTTACGTCCGGTCCAACCGCATCATCACCGACGAGAAGGTGGACTGCATGTACCATACCTTCCGCGCCGTGGAGCTTGCCATGACAGACACGCCTGCCGCTGCCGTGGACCGGGCCCTGGACCTCAGGTTCATCACGAAAGGCAGGCTCGAAGACGGCATCGTCCGGAACTACGACGAGCGGTATCAGTACGGCGAGGACATGGTCTTTGGCGGCAAGTGGGGCAGGAACATCACGTCCGACCTGGGAACGACCGTGCAGATCCCCGGCTCCCGCGGCAAAGATATCGTGGATATCCTGCCGAAGACATCGCTCCAGACCGCGGCCCTGCAGTCGCGGCTGCAGGACGGCGACATCATCTACTGGATCAAGGACCCCACGAAGCGCGTGGTCGGGGAGATCGTCGCCCATCTCTCCATCGTCCGCGTCAAGAAGGGAAAAGCATACGTCATTCATGCAGCCGGCGACAAGGACCGGAAGGACCGGCCCGGCGGCGGAGTGGTAAAAGAAGTGCCCTTTGCCGACTACGTGCGCACGATGAAGCACATCGGCGCCCTGGCCACGCGGTTCGAAGAGTAAGCTGCTGGTTTAAAAACTGGCAACAAATCATGACTATCCATATCCATTAGTCCAATTTCTCCTTGCTTTTTCGTTAAATCCGTAATATCTTTTCCGTAAATCAATTGTCCGTGAAAGTTCAGTTAGCTCCGCGCCGCGTACATTCTCTCTATATCGCAGTATGCTCAAAATGAGGTTCTGTCAGATATCGCTGCGCTATTAGTGGCGCGAAAGGAGATGTCTGAAGACGGGACGCGGCCATGCCCGAATTTCACCATAAAAAGCTCTTCGACAAGTCGCCTTCCCTTCTCAAGGGCAATCTTCAGATTATTGCCTGTGCTGGTGCGGGGAAGACTGAGTTCGTCTCTGAGAGGATTGCTTATCAGATCTACAAAGAAATAGCAAAACCTGGCCAGATTGTAGCCTTCACGTTCACGGAAAAAGCAGCAGAAGAGCTGAAATTCCGCATCCGGTCAAAGATCAAGACGCTCATTGGAAGGCAAACGGATATCGGGGATATTTATACCGGGACAATTCACGCTTTTGCCTTCAGGCTGCTTCAGGAGTTCATTCCGCGTTACCGAGCTTATGATATGTTAGATGAGGTCGGCAGGCTCGCTTTCCTCTCGTCTATACGAAACGATATTGATCTCGACCACCTCACGAATTCGCTTCTTAAAAGATTCAGCAAACCTTATAATCGAACGAAGCAGAACTGGGTTTTCAAGACATTCATTCGAGACGTTGACTTCTTCAGGGAAGAAGGCCTCACGCCGAATAAAGCAGTCACAGACAGTTTTCGAAATGCCTATTCCGTCTATCTCCAAAAGCTGGAAGAAAAACGATTTCTCGATTTTTCCAGCATTTTGCGAATCGCCGTTGATACACTGAAGAGTGATAAAAAAACAAGAAACAAAGTTCAATCACAGTATAAATTCTTCACTGTTGATGAATATCAGGATGTTAATCCCATCCAGGAAGAGCTGATACAGCTTATTTCAAACAAGGAGAACGTATGCATCGTTGGAGATGATGACCAGTCGATTTATCAGTGGCGTGGTGCAGATGTTCGTAATATCCAATCGTTCCGAAAGCGATACAAGAATGTTACTACTCATGAGTTGCTTGTTAATCGAAGGAGTCACGACGCCATTGTAAAAGCGTCAAGCGATCTTATTACCGAAAACAGTCCGCGAATTCCAAAGTCAATCAAAGACAAGGGGTTGGTTTCTCAAAGAGGCGATCTATATAAGATTGTCTTCAATAAGCAAGAAGACGAAGTCCAGTGGATCAAAGATAAAATTCAAGCCCTTGCGGGAACGGAATATAAGGATGGCGACAAGATCCGTAGATTAAAGTATTCAGATATGGCGCTGCTCTTCCGATCGATAAGTAATGAAGCCAGCCCGTATATCGATGAGCTGAACGCCAGTGATATTCCGCTTGTGTATTCAGGCACAGGCGGCCTTTTTGATACTCCGGAGGTCTCGTGCATTATCCGTACGCTTGAATACATTTCAGAATGTGATAAGGACGTTATCTATAATGATCGTTTCTTAAAGAACGTATTCGACGACCTTCCACGAGTATTTACTCTTACCCTGAAACAATTTATAACCGGGGTCATCAAGATACAAGATTGGGCACGAGGCCAGAGGCGTCTTTCCCTTCAAGGGCCGTATCAGCAGCTATTAGGTTTGCTCAGCCTTTCTGATTCGGCAATCCATGCGCCGAGCAATGAGGTCATCCTCTATAATCTCGGAAGACTAAGCCAGGCAATCTCTGATTATGAGAACTCCCGAGAATATCTGACCTTCAGCAGCATTAAAGACTTCATCTGGTTTATCCG
>Ga0154442_1058_pt2 | contig 50250 bp, 43 predicted proteins | sample RifGroC2_FD_115946 | JGI IMG/M metagenome (GOLD analysis project Ga0154442, IMG submission 115946) | Nitrospirae bacterium GWC2_57_13
CGGCATGGACCAGGGGACGATCAAAAAGGTCTTCGAACCCTTCTTTACGACCAAGGGCGTGGGGAAAGGCACGGGATTCGGGCTTTCCATTGTCTACGGCATCGTGAAAGAGCACGAAGGATACATTACCGTTACGAGCGAGCCGGGCCAGGGCACGATCTTTACCGTATACCTGCCCCTGGAATCGCAGCCCGCCGAAACGGTGATGCCTCCGGCCCCAACGCCTGTCGTTGATGGCTACGAGACCGTGCTGGTCGCCGACGACGACGAGGCTGCCAGAGGCTTCATGGCGACCGTGCTCAAAGGGTTCGGCTATACTGTTCTGCAGGCCGTGGACGGGGCTGATGCCGTGAAGAAGTTCAAGGAGGCGAACGGCGGGGTCCAGGCGCTGATCCTTGACGTGATCATGCCGACCATGAGCGGAAGGGAAGCCTGCGACGCCATCAGGAAACAGCGGCCCGACGTACGGGTGCTCTTCACAAGCGGCTATTCCGAAGACGTGATCATCCAAAAAAAGATGCTTGCCGAGGGCCAGAACTTCATCATGAAGCCGGTCTCCCCGAAGGACCTACTGCAGCGCCTGAGGGCGGTACTGGAGCAGAAGCCCCTCCCCACCTCACCGTAGCGTCGCTGGTAGGAACTTCCGCAGGAAGCACCCGTGTTTTCTTGCTCTATCCGAATTTATCAGATTTGATCCGCGTCCAAAAAATGCTTTTTCAGTATGACATAGCCTCGCCTTGCAGGCGTAAATCCGCCTTCATCTGCGTCCAAGTGCTGTTTCAAGATCAAAGCAATGTCGCGGCAAGTTCCGCCAGGTCCGAACGCTCACCCTTCATCAGCGTGATATGGCCGGCAATGGCCTCGTCCTTGAACCGCTCGACCACGTAGGCCAGGCCGTTGCTCGCCGAGTCGATATAGGGATTGTCGATCTGGTAGGGATCGCCGGTCAGCACCACCTTCGTGCCCTCGCCCGCCCGGGTGATGATGGTCTTGATCTCGTGGGGCGTCAGATTCTGCGCCTCGTCCACGATCAGGTACTGGTTCGGCATGCTCCTGCCGCGGATATAGGTGAGCGGCTCCACCTCGATCATGCCCAGGTCAAAAAGGCTCTGGATGTCCTTCCGGCCCTTTCCCCGCGCCGCTGTTGCCGACGCTCCCATCAAAAAATCGAGATTATCGCGGATCGGCTGCATCCAGGGCTTGAGCTTCTCGTCGATATCGCCGGGCAGAAACCCGATGTCCTTCCCCAGGGGAAACACAGGTCGGGAGACGACCAGGCGCTGATAGATCCTGGCCTCGATCGTCTTCTCCAGCCCCGCAGCCAACGCCAGGAGCGTCTTGCCGGTCCCCGCCTTTCCTACAAGCGTCACGAGCCGGATATCATCGTTCAGCAGCAGGTCCAGGGCGAACTGCTGCTGCTTGTTCCGCGCCGATATCCCCCAGACGCCGTGCTTAACGTGAACTATCGGCAGCAGGGCGGCCCTCTGGTGGCTGTACCGCGCCAGCGCTGTCTGCGACTGGTGCGCCGTGCTCTTGAGCAACGCGAACTGGTTCGGATAGAACTTCCTGTCCGGGATCTTCAGCTCGCCCTTGGCGTAAAAATCGTCGAGTTGCCCGGGCGCCACGTCCTGCTCGGTCTCTCCGCCGTAGAGTTCCTCGATCGTGACCGTGTCGGTCTCAAAATCCTCGGCATGCAGCCCGACGGCGTCAGCCTTGATCCGCAGGTTGGTGTCTTTCGTCACCAGGACTACGGGCGGGCAATCCTCGCCTTCGCAGAGGTTCAGGGCCGTGGCCAGGATGCGGTTGTCGGCCTTGGTAGCCACGAGTTCCGGGGGAAGGCGCTCCGGGGACTGATGGTTCAGCTCGACCCGCAGGCTGCCGCCGGTGTCGAGCGCCACGCCCTTCGAAAGCTTTCCACGCAGCCGGTATTCATCCAGGATGCGCGATACCTGGCGCGCGTTCCGCCCCATCTCGTCGATGCCCTTCTTGAATCTGTCCAGTTCCTCGATCACGACGATGGGGATCACCACGTCATTGTCATCAAAGGAAAATATGGCGCGGGGATCGTGGAGCAGCACATTCGTGTCGAGCACAAACGTCTTCTTCATGCATTCTTCCTCTCTGCCAGGCCCCGCTTCGCCATGGAGCGGCGATTTCGGGGCGGCGCCTTCCCGCGATTGCCGCGGGAAAGATCATTTTTTCTTTGCCGCTTCTTCAACTACGGCCAGCAGGCTCTGGACCGTAAAGGGCTTCTTCAGGAACCCAGCGGCCCCGTTCTTGCGGCACAGGTCTTCCATCACCGCATCGCCGTATCCCGTGATCATCAGCACGGGAAGCGGCGACGGCATCGCGTTCACCTTGCCCAAAAGGGCCACGCCGTCCATGCCTTCGAGCAGGATGTCGGATATGACCAGATCGTAGTCTCCGGGGAGCTTTCGGAGCGCCTCTTCAGCGCTGACGGTCCCGTCAACGCCGTGCTTCTTGTACTTCAGGATGTCGATCAGGGTGTTCCGCACCTGCTCATCATCTTCGATCACGAGAATCTTCATCTTCCTCCCCTGCGATACTTGACATGATTGCGCGATTTATTTAAACCAAAGCTTGCCACAAAGGCGCTAAGGCACGAAGTAAGGGCTGAAATTATTTCACTAGTCAAGATACTAACCTGTTTATTGTCTCTCTTCGCGCCTTCCCCGTCCCGCATCCACTAGTAACTGGTAACGGAGCGGGGGTGGCGGCTTTTGGTCGGGCCTTCAGGTCTCATTATGTTCCTCAGATCCTGATCTTAACCTGCTTGCCGATCTCCCTGACCGCGACCAGGCCATCACGCACTAGCAGCGGCGGGTCAACGCTCACATCGAACACCGTGGAAGGACGGCCGCCGGGCGTCTTTCCTCCGTCGAGGATCAGGTCGATCCCGCTGCCGATCGTTTCCGCCACCATCTCCGCTGTTTCAGGGCTGCGCCCGCCCGAAAGATTGGCGCTCGTGCCGGTGATCGTCATGTCCAGAAAGCGGAGCAGGTCGGCAACAAGCGCGCTGCCGGACAGCCGGAGCCCGATCGTGCCGGTCCCTGCTGTAAGCTCCCTGGCCACGCTGTCTCGGGCCTTGAATACCAGGGTGAGCGGCCCCGGCCAGAATACAGACATCAGTTTCTTTGCCGTTGGGCTTATCTCTGCAGCCCAGTCCGCAACGCTCCTCACATCTGGCAGAAGCAGCAGGATCGGCTGGTCAGGCCGCCTGCCTTTAACCTCGAAGAGCCGCTTCACCGCCGCGGGATTACGCGGGTCGGCTCCGAGGCCGTAAAAGGTCTCTGTGGGATAGGCGATCACCCCGCCGCTGAGCAGCACCGCGCGGCAGAGGGAAAAGGCCTTCTCCGGCGCGCCGGCATCGAATAGTACCGTTTCAGCCATGGAACAAAAATCCGGCATCGCTGTCTGCGAACATCGACAGATCCGCATCTCCGTTCATCAGCACAATATCGCCTTCAGGCCGCCCGAGAGACCGCGCCACCACAGGACACTTCACCTTGAATAGAAAGAAAATCCGCGGGTCCTTCTCAGCAAGCAGCGTCTCGAAATTCGCCTGCCCCTTGCTGATCACCAGATCAGCGGAGCGGTAGGCGTCCAGAAAGCGCTCTGAACAGGTCTCGAGCAGCGTGCCGATGCCGTCGCTGCCGTTGTCGATCACTCGCGCGCTCTCTTCCAGGCCTGCCGCAACCGCGTCATTTATAGTCGCGTCGTTGATCACCGCGGAACCTTTGACCACGGCGGTCACGTCCTTGCCCGCTGCCCTGAGCAGATCGAGCAGGAGCCGGTCAAAGACGATCTCGCCGGCGTTGTCACAGAGATAGAGGATGGTACGCGCCCGTTCAAGGGCCCGGACGAATGATCGGTAAGGAGCGGAAGCAAGGGGCAGCCGGAGGGAATCGACAAGAGAGCCTTCGAGATCAAATTCTTCATAAATGCCGAAATCGATCACATTCCCCGCTATGGCCACGCGGACAGCGACCTCAAGCGGGTCCCGTCCCGGAGCGGATGCCGCGCTGACGCGCAGACGGGGCAGCAGGGCAAGAGCGCTGCGCGTGGAGCTTTCCTTGAGGTGGCGGTAAGGATCAACACCGGTATCGCGCCGAAGCGCCCGGTGAAGGTGAGTACTGATACGGGCCGGCGCCTGATCGAGGGTCGCCTGCTCGACGATTTCCCCGACCCTGCGCATGATCTTCCTGCCTGCGTCGCCGTTCACTCCCGCATACCGCAGGGTTCGGCTCACCTGCCTGAAAAAACAGGGCAGGCATTCCAGCTCGGTCTTCACTATTCAGACCCCTGCTCAGGCCCGGCGCCTGCCTTCTTCTTCCACCGCCGGCGTCGCGACTTCTTTTTCGCTGCGGCGGGAGTTTTTTCCGTTTCTTTTTTTTCTGATGGCGCCGCGGTCAGGGTAAGCAGCCGCTTCGCCTTGTCCTCAACCTCGCGCTCCATCTCCACCTTGTGGACCTTCAGGCGGTTCGCGATCTTCACGTCGGCCGTTGCGATTATCTGGGCTGCAAAGACCCCGGCGTTCTTGGCGCCTGCCTTGCCCAGCGACATAGTCGCAACGGGCACGCCGCCGGGCATCTGTGCCGTGGCTAGAAGCGCGTCCAGTCCATTGAGCGACGATGAATCGATAGGCACACCGATGACCGGCAGGGTAGTCTGCGAAGCGATCACTCCCGCCAGATGCGCGGCCCATCCCGCGCCGGCGATGATGACCTTCAATCCCCGCCGTTCAGCGCTCTGGCTGTATTCAAGCACCTTCTTTGGCGTGCGGTGCGCCGAGGCGATCGTCATCTCGTATTCAATGCCGAATTCCTGGAGCATGACCGCTGCTTCCTGCATGATCGGCAGGTCCGAATCGCTCCCCATCAAAATGCCGACAACCGGTTTTGGTGGCATACTGTATGTCCTTTCAGCCTCGAACGGCAAGGGAGCCGTGTATTTACGCAGATAAAATAAGAAGCTCGCGTTAAAAATGCATGCACTCGTGTTCTTCACGCCCTGCGTGGTGAATCATTCATTACCCGCTATGGCGGGGCACAACAGACGATGAGATTTTATGTTTTTGCAGGGCAACCCTTCAGGGTTGCGGCCTTTCGGTAATCAGCCCCGAGTATCGGGACCCTGCCTACTGCAACAATACAACCGCCTGCAAAAAAATGCACGGTTGAAACGTATTCTGTTTCCGGCCTGTCCGGTTCAAAATCGCGACATCTGGATCAACTGCCCGTTTCGAGGGCCCGGGCGCCGATATCCTTGCGATACTGGGCGCCCTCGAAAGATATATCCCTGGCCGCCGCGTACACCCTGTCGATCGCAGCAGCGATCACGCTCCCGAGGCCGGTCACGCCGAGCACGCGCCCGCCGTCGGTCACCACTTTTCCGTTCCGGAGCGACGTGCCCGCATGGAACACTATCACGCCTTCCCGGGTCCCCGCCTGCTCCAGCCCCGCTATCTCTTTTCCTTTTTCATAGGCGCCGGGATAACCGCCTGCCGCGATCACGACGCAGACCGCTGACTCCGGCTTCCAGCGCACGTCCGCCTTCGCAAGCGTACCATCGATGACCGCCTCGAGGATCGCCACCAGGTCCGTATCGAGCCGCGCAAGCACCGGCTGCGTCTCGGGATCGCCGAAACGGCCGTTGAACTCCAGCACCTTGGCTCGGCCGTCATGGATCATAAGACCCGCATACAGCACGCCCTTGAAGAGCCTGCCCTCCTTCTCCATGGCCCGCACCGTGGGGATCATCACCTCGTCCATCACCTGGCGTTCGAGCCTGACGGTCACAACCGGCGCCGGCGAATAGGCGCCCATGCCGCCCGTGTTCGGGCCCTTGTCGCCGTCAAAAACGCGCTTGTGATCCTGCGCCGAGGCCATGGGCACCACGGTCTTGCCGTCCGTAAAGGCCATAAAGGACGCCTCTTCGCCTTTGAGGCATTCTTCGACGACAACGCGGTTCCCGGCAGCGCCGAATTCCTTCTTTCCCATGATGCGGTCCAGCCCATCGAGGGCCTCTTCTATCGTCTCCGCCACGATGACCCCTTTGCCGGCGGCGAGGCCGTCTGCCTTCACCACCAGGGGCGCGCCTTTTTCGCGCACGTAGGCTTCGGCTGCGGCACGGTCCTCGAAGACCTCATACTCCGCCGTGGGGATGCCGTATTTTTTCATGAGCTCTTTGGAGAAGGCCTTGCTTCCTTCGATCTCGGCGGCCGCTTTGCTCGGACCGAAAACGCGCAGCCCTGCTTTGGCGAATTCGTCGACGATACCGGCAGACAGGGGTCCCTCGGGGCCGACCACTGTCAGATCCACCTTTTTCTCCCGTGCAAAGGCGAGCAGCGCGCTGATGTCGTCGGCCTTGATCGGTACGTTCTCGGCCCGCAGTGCCGTGCCTGCATTGCCCGGCGCCACGAAGACCTTCGTGACCCCTTTGCTCTGCGATATCTTCCAGGCAAGGGCGTCCTCACGCCCTCCGCCGCCAACGATCAGAACCTTCATGTATTCCCCTTTTGGACCAAGGCAACCCCCGTCTCCGTCCCGCATCAATAAAGATGTATGACACGGAGCGGGGCCCGCGTCCGCTACCATTTAAGAACGGGGCGGGGCGTGTTGCCGTATTTTAAACGTCCCGATCAGATCGGGACTCGCTCCATAAGCCCTTCATTCATGCTCCCTGTCCGGTACCCTTCCAGGTCCAGGCAGACATAGGTATAACCCAGCTTCTTGAGCGCCGAGACGATCCTGCGGGTGCTATCGCCTGTCGATATGCGCCCGAAATCGCCGGGGCTGATCTCGATCCGCGCCGTGTCTCCGTGATGACGCACGCGGACCTGCCGGAACCCCATTCCCACAAGCACGTCCTCGGCGCTCCCGATGGCCTTGAGGAGCGCAGGCGTGACCTGCGTACCATAGGGGATCCTTGAGGCGAGACAGGCGAGAGATGGTTTGTCCCACACGGGAAGGTTGAACGAGCGGGCGAGTTCGCGGACGTCCTGCTTCGTAAACTTCGCCTCGATGAGAGGGCTTCGTACCGAATATTTCGCTGCAGCCCGCCTGCCAGGGCGATGGTCGGCAAGATCGTCCAGGTTGGATCCGTCGAGGACCTGCGCGAACCCGCGTTCGCGGGCAAGGGAAACGAGCTTACCGAACAGCTCGCTCTTGCAGTAATAACAGCGTTCAGGAGTGTTGCTGCAGAAGTCTTCGGATCGCAGTTCGTCGCTCTCGATGACCAGATGCGCCGCACCCACGGACCTGGCGAATTCCCGGGCGTCAACAAGTTCAGCTGCAGGATAGGTGTCGGAAAGGGCGGTCACGGCCAGGAACTTTCCGCCCAAAGCGTCCACACCCGCCTTCAACAGCAGTGAGCTGTCCACGCCGCCGGAAAAGGCTAGCACGGCGCTCTCCATGCCGCGCAATACTGCCGCAAGGCGGTCCCATTTCTCATGCACATTCATTTTTTCGATAATAGCACAGCCGTGAGAACAGTGTCAAATGCAACCTAAAAAAATGATCACTGCACAGCACGATTCTCGAAGTCCTGGATGATCCGGACGTTCTCCCGGTCGATCTCGCTCAGTGCGCTGTCGGAATAGGTCGGGGACTGGCGATACCAGGGCTTGCGCGAAAAATACTCCTGCAGGTCCAGAGCGTCAAAGGTCCTGCCGTAGTGTGCGTATACCTCGTTGCGCATGGCCCTGAGCTCGCCGGCGCTCCTGCCGTGCAACTCAGCCTCGGACAGCACGCGGTCTGCCGGCGTGAGATAGCCCGTTTCCTGATAGAGATGCTCGGGGATGGCGGATGAGCCTTCTGCCACCGGCGTCTCCGTCTTTGGAGGCGCCACAGACTGGTAGGCGAGTTCGAGCTTGATCTTGTCGAGCTGCTGCCTGGCCCCGGCCAGCTCGGGGTTGAGCTTCACTGCTGATTCGAGCAGGGTCTTTGCTGCTGCCAGGTCCCGGACCGAGACCTTCAGCATGGCAAGTTCGTAGAGTATTCCGGCGGCCTCGGCCTTCTTGTCCTTTTTCCGGTACAGGGTGACCATCTCGTTCATCACGTCTTCCCTGCCGCTCTTGATGCGGTCGAGGAGGGACACATAGGTCTCATCATCCTGGAAGCCCGCCAGGGGATCTGCGGAACCCCGATAATAGGACAGGACATAGGTCTTCGGGGCCTCGCCTTTGACGAAGTCCTGCCGGGGCTTGGTGCCGAGGAAGAGGGTTCCCGTATATTCAGGGGCCCGCACCCGGAACTCCGGCTTCTGGGCCTGGAGCCACTGGACAATTTGGGCCGCTTCGTTTCTCACGTCAGGTGAGTTTTTCGGCAGAAGCTTCATCCTGAGCAGCCGGGCGGCAAGGAGGTGGTGGCTCTTGTCGAAGGACTTCAACTGGCCAAGCCAGAAGTCGGCCTCTGTTGTTCCGGTACGATAGAGTCCCAGAGACCTCACGAACATGTAGTACAGGAACGAATCCATGTACTTGCTCTGGGCAAGCCCTGCGTTCTCGGCGATCCGCTTCGCCTCGACATAGATCTCCGACGATTTTTTCGTCGTTTCCGTAAGGTTCAGGATGTCCAGGAACTTTTTGTCGATGTCCTTGTCGTTCTTGTAATCCGGAGCGACGCTTTCCAGGCGTCTCGTGTTCGCCTTCAAGTCCCATTCAGCGGCGGAGGCTGACAGGGGAACGAAGATGCCGAGCACCAGCAGTAGCGAGACAATGACCTTTCCCATAGAACCTCCCTCGTCCGTCAGAGTATAACGCCGCGTCACTTCACTTCACGGTAGACGCCGCGCTGAAGCCCAGCTTGGAGGAGAGCATCTCTCCCGCCTCCTTGAGCTGCCGGATAACGTCTCCCTGCAGGATCTTTGCGTCCGTCAGGCGGCTCGCAGGCGCCACAATGCCCACGGCGGCGATCACTTTATTCGAGAAATCCCACACCGCCACCGCCGCGCTGCGCACCTCAAGGTCGCATTCTTCGTCCTCAAAGGCATAGCCCTTTTCCTGCACCGTTTTCACGGCGGCAAGAAGAGCGTCCCGTGTTTTGATGCTCTTCTCCGTCAGCGTCGGAATGTCCTGGTCCGGGTAGACCCGCTCGATCTCCGCCGGCGTCATCAACGCAAGCTGCGCCTTGCCCACGGCCGTGCAGCAGGCAGGCAGCATGGCGCCGATGCGCGAAATAGCCCGCACCGTCTTGTCCGTCTCCACGCTGTCCATGAAGATGACCTTGTTCGCCCGGAGCACGGCCACAACTGTTGTCTCGCCCGTGGCAGCCATGAGGCTTTCGAGAATGGGCCGGGCCTGGCGGCGGCACTCGCGCTGTTCGATAAAGGTGGCGCCGATCTGGAGCGTCTTGGGACCCAGACGATAATTCTCGGTCTCCTTGTTCTGCTCGATATAGTGGCGATGTTCCAACGTGGCGAGCAGACGGAATACGTTGTTCTTGTGCAGTCCCAGCCGCTTTGACAGCTCGGTCACGCCCAGTTCGTCCTCCGTTTTGGTGAACGACTCCAGGATGTCCATGGCATGGGAGACCGACTGAATAAGATAATTTGCTTTTTCACGCTTCATTCCGGACTCCTTGTCACAGCGCGGTCATTGACCGCAATTGAAAACTGAAAATTTCAAATTGCAAAAGTGGCGAAGAATAACAATCTCCAGCAGGCTCGAACCTTTGTTCACTGTATCCTTGCTTCTTTTCAACCTCTTACCTTCCCGACTTCTTACCTTCGCATCTCTCATCAATCAAGGCCGATCGCCTTTTTTGACCGGATACCCCTTCATGAGCCACTCAGGCATTCCACCCTGGAACACCATGAGATAGGTATGACCCATTTCGAGCGCCGCGACCGCGGCAGCCTGGCTCAACGTTCAGCCTGCGCCGCGGCAGTAGAAGATGATCGGCGTTGCCTTGTCCTTCGGCAGCTTGGCCCGATCAACCTTCATCCGATCTGCAGGGATGCTGATCGCACCGGCCACATGCCCCTCCCGGTATTCCACGGGAAGCCGTGTGTCGATAACCACGACCTTCCGCTTCCCCTCCATCATCGACTTGAGCTGCTCAGCGCTCACTACCGGAAACTGTGCCTGCGCTGCCGCCGGGACCAGGAATACTGCCAAATACAAAAGGATTAAATATATTCTTTTTCGCATACGAAGACAAACCTCCGTTTCTAAAACGCTTGTTTAGTTTTATTATAATAACAATTGTTTGTCAAGAGAAAACAGGTGGGAAATAATTTTCCAAGATCACAGCATAATGAGTGCTGAAAGGCCGAGGATAATAAAAAGGAATCCCGAAAGAGGCGCAACATATCGCTGAGGTATGAACTTATGCAGTCTGCCGGCCAGGAACACACCCAGCACGGTTGCCAGGGTGAGTGCGGCGAGGCTGCCGAGGAACACGGCGGTGAAATTCTGATACTTGACCGACAGCAGGAGGGTGGCTATCTGGGTCTTGTCCCCCATCTCGGAGATCGCGATCAGGCTGAAGGCCGCGAGCACGCCGGCCCTGTTCGACTGGCGCGGGGAGGCGTCATCACCCTCGTCTTTTTTCCGCAGCAGCATATAGACTCCAAAGGCGATAAAGACCCAGCCGGAAACGCGGGTCAGTATCTCCGGCGAGATGAGTTCGCTGAACCCTTTGCCCACGATCGCAGCGCTGCCTGACAGCAGTGCAAAGGCTAGGAAGGCACCGAGCAGCACCGGCCTGCCGCCGTAGCGAAGTGCAAGGGTCAGGACCATGAGCTGCGTCTTATCGCCCAGCTCGGCGGCAAAGATGAGACCAAAGGACATGAGCGCAACAGAAAAAAACGTCACTCACAAAACTCCAGACCCATGAAAACCTATTGGACACGGATCAAATCTGGAACATCTGATAAAAGTTATAAAGACGACATCTCCTGAAAAAAAGTTTTTTCCTGTCTTTATCCGCTCTTATCAGATTTTATCCGCGTCCAAATACTCTTCTCATAATCAAAGGTTAACCGCTATTTCCGTGTTCCAACTGCAATTCTCGGGCTGATAGATGCTTGAAGCAGGGCATTTTTACTCAGCCAGGTCCGCCTCGACATCAAGTGTTATCTCCACGTCCTTTGCGAGCATAAGCCCGCCGCCTTCCATGGGCTCGTTCCAGGTCATGCCGAAATCCTCGCGGTTGATCACTGTCCTGGCCATGAAGCCCATGCTGAGCTCACCGCCCATGGGACTCTTGGCTGGACCCACAAAGTCAGCTTCGAACGCAACAGGCCGGGTAACGCCATGTATGGTCAGGTTGCCGGTCACCTTGCAGCTGTTCACGCCGGTTTTTTCCGCTGCAGTGCTCTTGAACGTGACAGCAGGGTATTTCTTGACATCAAAAAAATCGCCACTCATCAGGTGCTCATCGCGCTTCTTGATGCCCGTAGTGACCCCTGCCACGTCAAAGGTGACCTCTACCGACGATCCGGAAATGTCGGCAGGATCGAAACGGATCATCCCTTTCATCTTGTTGCACTGTCCCCTGATCTTCGCGAGCATCAGGTACCGGATGGAAAAAGCAGCCACAGAATGGTCGGAGTCGATGGTCCAGGTCTTCATGATCGTCCCCTCCTGATCTGAAGGATAAAATATTTTTTACCACAAAGACACCAAGACACCAAGAAAGAATAAATTAAAATTAGATTTACGCTTCTCTTTGCGACCTTTGCGACTTTGCGAGAGACGCCTTTCGCTTTTGAATTGATTCATACCCTGTTCGTCCGGAGTAGGGTCTCGCTGAAAGACACAAGTTACTTAAATCCCAAAGGCATTCATGTATTACTTCGTGCCTTCGCGTCTTCCTCCGTCTCCGTCCCGCATCAATAAGATGTATAACACGGAGCGGGGGTGGTGAATTCTGTTCCTGCTTGTCCGGGTTAGGACACACATGCAGCATGCGCGCCCCTGGAGATCCTGTTTACTTCCCCTGCTCCCATTGGAGCACTTCCCTTTGTTTTGCCACGAGGGCCTTGATCCCCTGCTCGCCCAGATTGAGCATCGTATCCAGCTCTTGCTTCGAAAAAGGCGCGCCCTCGGCTGTGCCCTGGACCTCGACGATGGCGCCGGAGCCGGTCATCACCAGGTTCATGTCCACTTCCGCGGCCGAATCCTCAGTGTAGCAGAGATCGAGCACCGGCGTGCCCTTCACAACGCCCACGCTTACGGCGGCGAGAAAATCCTTCACCGGGATCGCTTTGATCAGCCCCTTTTTCTGCGCGCTGCGCAACGCCTCAACGAGCGCAATGAAGGCGCCGGTGATGGAGGCGGTGCGCGTGCCGCCATCGGCCTCGATCACGTCGCAGTCGATCAGCACCGACCGTTCGCCCAGGGCTGCCGTGTTCATGACGGACCGGAGCGACCTGCCGATGAGGCGCTGGATCTCGTGGGTCCTGCCGCCGACCTTGCCGCGCTCGCGGCTGATCCGCTGCGGCGAGGAGCGGGGAAGCATGGCATATTCTGCCGTGACCCACCCCGTGCCTTTGCCTTTCAGGAAGGGTGGAACGGATTCCTGGACCGTGGCCGTGCAGAGCACGCGGGTGTTGCCGATCTCGATAAGGACCGAGCCCTCCGCTGAGGTGATGTAATTTCGGGTGATCTTTAGTGCGCGGAGCTCGTCTGCTTTCCTGCCGTCAGTACGCATTTAAACCTCCATAGTAACCTGAAAAAACCATTTGGACGCGGATACAATCTGATTACATCGGATTAAAGCCGATCAAAATCAAAATTTCTCTCGGTAAAATCTTCATCCTGATGGTGAATCGTCTTTCAATAAACAGCTTTTTTTATGCACCGCTAAAGTCAGCAGCGAACTTCCGTTTGAGGATCAAATGGTGCCGGCGTCTAAAATGCCTTTTCTGTAAATCAAATTTGAAAATACCGAAGATTTCTGTTCTTCCCTGCCGGCTTCGCCTTTCTCAACAGGGTATCCACATGTTCTTTCGCCTTCTCCACTGCCTTTTCCACAGCATATCCACGGCCGATGAACACGGCCACGGCCGATGAAAGCACGCACCCGGTGCCGTGAACCTCGCCGCTGCGCCAGGGTGTGGAAAAAGCCAGCACCTTTTGCCCGCCATAGAGGGTATCTTCCGCCGCGCTTGAGGCGCGGTGACCGCCTTTGATCAGCACATAGGAAGGCCCCAGGTCGAGGATCCTGCCGGCGGCAAAATCCATGTCCTGCTCGCTTCTGATCGCCATGCCTGCAAGCGCCTCGGCCTCCATGATGTTCGGCGTCACGACCAGAGCAAGGGGAAGAAGCTTTTTCCTGAGCAAAGGAACCGCGTCTTTCCGCAGCAGGGTCCGGCCTGAGCTCGACAGCAGTACCGGGTCGATGATCAGGTTCCTGATTCTGAACTCTTTGACCGCAGCGGCTACTGCGTCTACGTTCGCCCTCGTGAGCAGCATGCCGGTCTTGACGGCAGCAGGCTTGATGTCGGAAAGGAGCGCCTTAAGCTGACGCTTAAGATCTGCGGAGGGAACGGGAGACACGCTAAATACGCCCCGGCTGCTCTGAGCGGTGAGGGCCGCCGGGATGGCCATGCCGAAGGCGCCAAGGGACTGGAAGGTCTTGAGATCGACCTGTATCCCCGCCCCGCCGGACGGGTCGGAGCCTGCGATGGAAAGGATTTTGATCATATCATATTGAGCCGCAGATGAACGCAAATAAGGTGAAAAGGTCTTGGAGAAACACAGCGCCTGGAAGCGGAGATTTTACATCAGCATATTCGATCCGGTCTTTGCCGTGTTCATCCATACCCAAGCCTTAATCAAAACTTTTGATCTGCGTGTATCCGCGAAATCTGCGGCTAAAATTCAATCCAGCTTCAGTTCCAGCAGTTTCAGGGGGTCCACTCGCGCGCCCTGCATGCGCACGCCCCAGTGCAGGTGCGGTCCCGTGGAACGGCCTGTGGATCCCACCAGGGCGATCACTTCGCCCCTGGCGACCTTCTGCCCCGGCGTGACCAGGGACTTGGACAGATGAAAGAACATGGTGTAAATCCCCTGGCCGTGGTCGACGATGACGGAGATTCCGGAATAAAACAGCTCGTCAACGAAGATCACGGATCCGCTGTTCGGCGCCCGCACTTCAGCGCCTTCATCAGCAGACACATCCACGCCGCTGTGCGAGCTCTTCGGGATCTTGTTGATGATCCTGCGCAGGCCGAAACGGCTCCCTATCTTTCCTTCCCGGGGGTTCGTGAAATCGCCGTTCCAGAGCTTCTCCGTCTCACCGGGCCAGATGGCCGAGACCCGCTTCTGCTCCTTCTCGACGCGGGCCGCATTCTCGGGCGAGAGCACCACCATGTCCTTGGGGAGCGTGAGCCGCTGGACCTCATACTCCTTCTTCACGACCGTCAGGACCCGCGAATAGGATTTTCCGCCGAGGGAAAAGACGATCTCATACTGACCCGGCGCGCTATTAAGGTCAATGCCCACGACAGCCTTCCATGACTCGCGGGAGGGGGAAAAATAAACGTTCTTCTCGTCCAGCGTCCCGGTGACCGCTCCCTTCGCGCCCTGCACGGTCACCACGGCGATCTCGCCCGGGCCCACCTCGGCCGGCTCGATTAGGATGACCGGTTCTGCCGGTGCTTCCATTGCCGCTGCCGGCAGCGCGATCAGCATGAGAAACATGATCATTGCATAGTGCATAGCGCTCCCCTCTATAAAAAAAGGCTAGTTCTTTTCAAGAAGTGGCATGCTCACGCGAATATTTAGCCCGCTTAGAGCCGCAATCTTCTGAATCCGCAAGTACGCTCCGACGTGAGACGACGGACAGGGGCGGCTCTAACGGGCTTTATACCATCATGGCCATCGGCCATACGACAAATTTTCAATTTGATATTTCCAATTTCCAACTTTCAATTGCGGCCGCAGGCCGCGCTATGAACTGCTCGTGCGGCCTTTAGCGACCTGGCCTGCACCAACGCCGCTGTCCTTCTTCAGATAGGCGCTCACACCCTTCATGGAGCAGAACTCTCCGCACATGGTGCAAACATCCGTGTCTTTCGGCATCCGGGACTCGCGCAGTTTGCGCGCCCGTTCCGGGTTGATGGACAGCTCGATCTGCCCCTTCCAGTCCAGGGCCTTGCGCCGCTTTGCCATCTCGCGGTCCCAATCCATGGCGCCCTTCACGCCCTTGGCGATGTCGGCGGCATGGGCGGCTATGCGCGACGCGATCACGCCCTCGCGCACGTCCTCGAGGTCCGGAAGCCGCAAGTGCTCCGACGGCGTGACGTAACACAGAAAATCCGCTCCCGCCGCTCCGGCAATGGCGCCGCCTATGGCCGACGTGATATGGTCGTAGCCCGGCGCAACATCGGTCACCAGGGGGCCGAGCACATAGAAGGGCGCGCCCTTGCAGAGCGCCTTCTGGATCTTCATGTTCGTCTCGACCTGATGGAGGGGAACGTGGCCCGGCCCTTCGATCATCACCTGCACGCCCGCCTCATGCGCTGCGTCGCGCAGCTCGCCCAGGATGATCAGCTCTTCGATCTGCGCGCGATCCGTGGCGTCAGCCAGGCAGCCCGGCCGCATGCCGTCGCCCAGCGAAAGCGTGAGGTCGTATTTTTTTGCAATATCGATCAGGCGGTCGTAGTGCGCGTAGAGGGGGTTCTCCTGCTCGTTCTGGATGATCCACTCCAGATGGAAGGCGCCGCCCCTGCTCACCACGTCCATGATCCTGCCCTGCCGCCGCAGACGCTCAACGCTGTCGATGGTCACGCCGCAGTGTACAGTGACGAAGTCAACGCCCTCCTCGGCCTGCTGCTCGATCACCCGAAACAGGAGCTCAGGATCCATCTGGACGATCGATTTTCCCTGTTCGACGGTCTCGACGGCAGCCTGATAGATCGGCACCGTGCCGATGGCCACCGTGGACTGCCGCATGATCTCCCTGCGAATCTCGATGATCGGCCCGCCTGTCGAAAGGTCCATCACCGCGTCAGCGCCCGCCGCCACGGCGACCTTGAGCTTTTCGATCTCGTCGGCAATGGACATCTGGTCCTTGGACGTGCCGATGTTCGCGTTGATCTTGGTGCGAAGCCCTTTCCCGATCCCAAGGGGCGTGATATTTTTGTGCGCGTTGTTCCGCGTGATGACGATGATGCCCTCAGCCACGCCGTCCCGCACGTGCTCGACGCTCACGCCTTCGGCCCGGGCGACCGCTTCCATCTCCGCTGTAATGTTGCCCTTCCGGGCTTCGATGATCTGTGTCATGAGTCACTCCTGCCTGTGAAGCGGGTGTCAACCGACTGCGGCGCCGTCTCGCTGCTCCCGCCTTATCGCCTGCCCACTCCGGTCTATTGTTGCAAGGATGTTCTTTGCTGCTGCCGTGATATCATCGGCCGCCAGGATCGCCGAGATCAATCCGATGCCATCGACGCCGGCGTCGATCACGGCGGAAACGTTGCTGACCGTTATTCCGCCCAAAGCAAATACCGGGATGCGAATCGCTTTCTTTATTTCCGCTATGGGCCCCAGCCCCACAGGCGGGCCGTACTTCTTTTTTGATGGCGTTTCGAACGCAGGCCCGAAGGTTATGAAGTCCGCGCCGCGCTGTGCGGCTTCGACGGCCTCACTGAGGCTGTGGGTCGAGACGCCGATGAGCATTTTGTCGCCCACGATCCTGCGGACCGCATCCACGGGAATGCTCTCTCCGCCCAGATGCACGCCGTCGGCATCGACGGCAACCGCCACGTCAACGCGGTCGTTGATGAAAAGCCTGGCGCCGTACTCCTTCGTAATGCGCCGAAGCTCCCCGGCCAGCTTGAGCAGTTCCCTGATCGGCAGGTCCTTTTCCCGGAGCTGCACTGCCCGCACTCCGCCTTCGAGCGCGGCGCGCACAGCCTGAGGCAGGGGGATCTTTGCCGCATGCCGGTCAGTGATGAGGTAGAGCTTGAAATCAATTGCCAAGGAAGTCTCCGCAGAGAGCATACAACAAATAGCAGCGGGTTGAAAAACGGTTACGGCAACGAGGCCCGTTTCGGTGTTCGGTTCCGCCTAACGATACGGGCTTCGTAGCCGATAGACGCTTACCATTTTTACTCCATGCGCCCAGCTCTCTGCCCCATGCCCTCTGCGGTGTTTACGCTCCGATCATCCCGTCCAGCGGACTGCTGGCCGTGGCATAGAGCTTCTTCGGTATCCGGCCCGCCTTGTAGGCAAGCCTGCCGGCAAGGACTCCGTATTTCATTGCTTCAGCCATGACAATGGGGTTCTTTGCTCCTGCAATGGCCGTGTTCAGCAGCACTGCGTCGCACCCCAGCTCCATGGCCAGGGCCACATCCGACGCTGTGCCGACGCCTGCGTCCACAATGATCGGGACCTTCACCGTCTCCAGGATGATCCTGAGGTTGTAGGGATTTCTAATGCCGAGGCCGGACCCGATCGGCGCCGCAAGGGGCATCACGGCCGGACAGCCGATATCCATCAGCTTCTTTGCCATGATGGGATCATCGCTGGTATAGGGAAGCACGATCAGGCCCTCGCTCACGAGCACCTTTGCGGCCTCAAGGGTCGCTTCATTGTCCGGAAAGAGCGTCTTCTCATCGCCGATCACTTCGAGCTTCACGAGATTTGTGATACCCGCATCGGCCGCGAGCATGGCCGTGCGAATGGCATCCTTAGCCGTATAGCAGCCCGCCGTGTTCGGCAGGATCTTGTACTTCTTCGGATCGATATGGTCGAGCAGGTTTTCCTTGCCCTTTTCAATGATGTTCACGCGCCGCACCGCCACGGTCACCACATCGGCGCCCGAGGCCTCGATGGCCTTCCGCGTTTCCTCGAAATCCTTGTACTTGCCTGTTCCGACCCAGAGGCGGGAGTTGAACTCGATTCCTGCGATGGTCAGCTTGTCGTCAGTCATGCTTTACTCCTTTTGGACCAAGGCAACCCCCGTCTCCGTCCCGCATCAATAAAGATGTATGACACGGAGCGGGGCCCGCGTCCGCTGCCATTTAAAAACGGGGCGGGGCGTGTTGCCGTGCCCTTGGACCAAGGCGATCATATCGCCGTTCTTAAATTACAATTACGCCGACACGGTCGGCTCGCTCCATAGGCGCCCCCACCCATGAAGCTCACGATCTCCACCCTGTCCCCGTCCTGCACCTGCGCAGTCGAGTAGCCCTTTTTCCTTACCACGCTCTCGTTCAGCTCGATGGCCACCCGCTCGGGCTGGATAGTGAGATGCTGCAGCAGGCCGAGCACGGTGATGCCGTCGGGGACTTCTTTTTTTTCACCGTTCAGCGTGATGTTCATCCTTCTCTTCCCTTGGGGACCGAGGCAACCCCCGTCTCCGTCCCGCATCAATAAAGATGTATGACACGCCCGCCCCGGATCAAACAAAAATAGGAAGCGGGTCCCGCACCTTTGCCAATAGTAGTGGACGCGGGACTCTCGAAACGGAGCCGGGGGAGCGGGGCCCGCGTCCTCTACCATTTGGAAACGGGGCGGGGCGCGTTGCCGTCAATAAACGCCGACACGGTCGGCTTGCTCCATAACAAAAAAGCCACGCCGGGGGCGTGGCTGAAAGGTCTTCATTCTGCATGCATGACAGCCTTCCCTACGCCGGAACTACCCGGATCAGGTTCCAAGGGTCGCCCTCTCTGACAGACGGCTCTCAGCCCCATCCTGCGGGGCTCCCCCAGCTTATTTCCATAACTACAGTAAAATACAGTACCTCTGGAGTGAAGTCAACGGGTTTCTCTCCCAATCAGCAATCCTGCGGGGACAGAATCGCCCAAAGCGTAGGGGCGGGCATGCCCGCCCTCAAAAAGGGCTGCTATGGCAGCCCCTACGTCCAATCGCTTGCACCTGTCTGCACGCACAGGTAGTTGATAGAGCGAGAGGGTGGCCGCCTCCCGGAGCTGACGAAAAATCGCCCTCACCCGTTCAGCAGTTTCACGACGGGCATGCCGTCGTCGTAGTAATCGATGATGTTCATCGCTCCGAAGGCCTGGTCGATCCGGAAAAGGTTCAAAGGCTCGATGCCGAGGGTATCAGCCAGGATGACGCGATTCACGCCGCCGTGCAGCAGCAGGGCGATCTCCCGGTCCCGGTTGTCAGCCACCAGTCTACGGTACACGGGCAGGACCCGGCCATGGACATCAAGCAGACACTCGCCGTCGGGCGGCCGGTAGTTCAGCAGGTCAGCCCGCCATTTCGCGTATTCATCGGGAAACCGCGCCTTGATCTCCTCAGCGGTCAGGCCCTCCCATTTCCCCACGCTCCGCTCGCGCAATTCGCGCAGGGACGTGAATGAAATTCCGAGACGCCCGGCAATGGTCCTCGCACCCTTCACGGAACGGATAAGATCGCTCGAGTACACGGCCGCTACAGGCTTGCCCACGAGCCGCTCGGCAAGGCTGCGCATCTGCTCCTCGCCTTTCCGCGTGATGTCCACGTCGATGTGCCCGTTGTACCGCTTCTCGCCGCCGTTCTGCACCTCGCCGTGGCGCATGAGATATACTCGTGTCGGCATATCCTTACCCTCCGCCGAAGATCACTACGCACAGGAGCAATACCAGCGTTTCGCTCAGCTCGCTCACCGCGCCGACCGTATCGCCCGTCACGCCGCCGAGAGCACGAACAATATACCACCGCGCAAGCAGTGCGACTATAAGCACGGAGGGAACGAACACCAGCGCCCACAGCCCGGCCACAAAGGCCGACAGCACGATGGCCACGACCGCAGCTGCGATCATTCCGCTTGTCCCGAGGCGGCCCGAGAAGGCGCGGCCCATGCCGTTCTCCCGCGCATAGGCCGCCCGAAAGACCATCAGCGTCTGCGACCACCTGCCGAGCAGGGGGGCCATGAGCAGCGCTGCGGTCTTGTTGTCGCTGAACAGGATGTTGAGGCTGAGATATTTCAAAAATAGAAGAAAGATGATGCCGATCGCCCCGGCCGTCCCGATGCTGCTGTCCTTCATGATCCGCAGCTTCGCCTCGCGGTCCGCGCCGCCCATGAACCCGTCGAGGGTGTCGGCAAGGCCGTCCACGTGCAGCGCCCGGGTGAGCACAATCGCCAGCAGCACGAGGAGCGCGTTGCTGATGGTGTGCGGCAGCACCCAGGCAAGCGCCTGGTCCGCGTAGACCAGGCACAGGCCGATCAGGAACCCGACAGCGGGAAAATAAGGAAGCGACTTCGCAAGGTCGCCCTCTGCGGGCCGCTGCTTCCTGCTGACGGTAAATATAGTAAGGAACTGCAATGCGTTGATGAAATTCCGTATCATAATGAGCGGCCGTGGTTCCCCTCGTCCCTTCCTATCTTCCTACCTTCTCACCTTCCCCATGCTGCTCCGACACGCCTGCATCGGCAAAGGTGGCCATCTCTGTCAGGATCTTCACACCCGCCTCGACGAGCGAAATGCCCAGGGCCGCTCCCGTGCCTTCCCCGAGCCGCAGGTTCAGGTCGAGCAGCGGGACCTGTTCGAGATGGGCCAGCATCTTCCGATGGCCGATCTCCACGGACTGGTGGGCGGCAATGATGTAGCCCTTCACCGCCGGGTTCAGTTCCGCGGCGATCAACGCTCCTGCCGTTGAGATGAACCCGTCGACCACCACGGGGATGCGGTAGCGGGCCGCGCCGAGCACCAGCCCGGCGATGCCCGCGATCTCAAAACCGCCGACCTTGGCCAGCACATCCAGCGCGTCGGACCGGTCCGGCTTGTTCACGCTGATGGCCTTCCGGATGATCTCGGCCTTGCTCCGCAGGCTTTTGTCGTCGATCCCCGTGCCCCGGCCCGTCACCTGCTCCGGATCCGTTCCCGTGATGACCGAAACGATGGCCGACGAGGGCGTCGTGTTCCCGATGCCCATGTCGCCGGTGCCGATAATGTCCAGCCCGTCGCGATATTTCTCTACCATTTCGATGCCGACGAGGACCGCCTGCTCCGCCTCGGCGCGCGTCATGGCCGGCCCCTTCGTCATGTTCCGCGTGCCCCGGCCGACCTTGCGAATCTCAAGCCCTTCGGCAGGCTCGAAGTCATGATCAACGCCCGCGTCTACAACGATCACCCGCGCGCCGGCATGGCGCGCCAGCACGTTCACGCCGGCGCCGCCGCGCAGGAAATTGTAGACCATCTGCGGCGTCACTTCCTTCGGAAAGGCGCTCACGCCCTCTTCGGTCACACCGTGGTCTCCGGCAAAGGTGAAAATAATCTTATTCCGGATCTGCGGCCGGTCCTTGCCGGTGATAAGGCAGTACTTCTTCGCCAGCTCTTCCAGCCGGCCCAGACTGCCCTGGGGCTTTGTAAGGTTGTCCAGCCGCTCCTGGATGGCAAGCGCCCGCGATGCATCAACGGGTTGAATGGATTTTATAATGTCCTGCAATTTGCTCATATCTGACCTCTCCCCTGATTTATATTTGAACTATAATCTCTTTAGCCGCGAATTAACGCGAATGAAACAAAAAGCAAAACAGCAAGTTTTCTGTTTGCATAAACTCCTACATTCACAGACTTAATTCTTGGAGTTTTTTTCAACCCTTAACATCATCTACAACCGCTCTTTCACGCCAATTCGCTTCCATTCGCGGCAAAAATAGTCTTGCCTTAACGCCCATGAAGTTTGAATCCGTGTCCGTCCGCGGCCAACGGCCTTTTCTCTTGCTCATCTCTGTGATCTTTGGCTCCCCCGTTAGATATCTTTACCTCTAACGGGGTGAATCTGTGGCGCAAATTATTTCCTGCTCTTCGCAGTTAGATCTCTATACTCCATGCGCCATGCGAGCCTTAGTTGCTACCCGTGTGCATCCGTGTCCCCGATGGACCCCATTATCACATCGCAAGGCCCTATAGGTTCCCTTGACAACGAGCCTTCAATTGAATGAGCCTATAGGCTCATTCAATTGAACAAGTCGTTGTGAAAATCTGAATTCATCTCTTTCAATTTCCCTACCATTTCATAAACCTTCTTCCAATTCCCAGTTTTTCTATAAGCCAAGCCGAGAACATAATAGTGCTGGGCAGATGGATTCATATCAGACGCCTTTTCTAACGTATTGATGGCGAGCTGATACTTGCCGGTGTTCAGATAAGCCTCGCCTAAAAAAGTAAAATTGTTAGCATAGTCTGGTTTAAGTTGATTGAGTTCATTAAATTCAACAATAGCTTGCTCGTATTTCTGCTTTTTAAAAAGATCCGCCGCAATATAATATCTGGCCTCCCAATGAGAAGGATTATATTTTAGGGTCTCAGAAAACTCCTCCTTTGCAGAAATATAGTACTCTTTTCTGTATCCATACCGGACTAACAGCCCTTCCCTTTTTGAAATATCATTCTTTGAAAAATCCTTATTTGGCCTCCTAATGACATCTGCAAGAAGTTTCATTTGGGCCTTATCGTATGACTTTAGATACTCCGCGTACAAAAGCACGCCAAACTCAAAATGCAGCGCGCTGCTATCGGGGCGTAATAGTATTGCTTTTCTGTATGACTCAACGGCCTTGTCAACTTTTCCCTCGGCATTAAACTGTTGACCCCTTGCAATCAATTGATCTGCCGTTAATGTAATATCACGTCTTTCGCAGCCATGCCCAATGAAGGCAAGAGCCACAATAATGCATAGTCTTATCAAAGTATTTTTTTTATATCGCCTCACATCGGCTCATTTGCCACAGTGGCAACTCGTGCACCTGGGATTTGGAGTAAAGCCATTTCTGAACCAATATGGTCGCGTCTTGCTTTTTGATATTTACTCCTGAGCAGCTACCAATCTGCACGCCGGCGCATAATTCAAACCCATATGATCTGCGATCTCCCGTTGAAGGTACCTGTAGTGACCCTGGGGGAGTCATTCGTTCTTTTAGCGCTCATTCGCGTCCATTCGCGGCTAACATGCCTCGGCTTTTCGCCTTTCACTCACTTGCTGCCTTTATCCGCATCCATCCGTGGCAAACTTGCTTCCCATGTATCGGAGCGACCAAGGGATATCCTGTCGTCCCCATATACCTCTTGAAATTGCATCTTCTACTTGGCAAAGGCCTCAAGGGCCGCCAGAACATCTCCGGCATCAAGGTTACCCTTGGTGCCACGTTCCAGCAGGAGATCGATCATCTCGCTCTGGGTGATCCCGAGTCGTCTGGATGCTTCTGCCAAGGACAGCTTACCGTCCCGATAGCGGTCGGCAACATAGGTCTCATATCCGATCTTGATCAGCTTGCGGATGGCAGTCGCCTCTTCTACTTTCTCTTCCTTCTCGACCTTTGTAACTGCCCGCTGGATATCATCGGGTATACGAATTGATTTTGTTTTCATGATTTTCTCCCCCGTTCCAGGAACAACCGTACTGTGTAATACTCGTCGTCGCTGATATAGGGCGCCAGGGCATCAAGATTGGCGAACCCGCTTTCGCGGGTCATCATCCCCTGCCGAACCATAACGGCAATGCAGACCGCTGGAGTCACATAGGGTATGTGAAATGCCTTCAAATGTCGTATGAACTGCCGGTCATCGCTGCCGATAGCGTCATAGCCGCCGTTACGAAATGCCAAAATGACCTCATCCTCTCCTCGAATCTTCTTCGCGCGCATCTCCGACAAAACCGTCAAGGCTCCACTTTGTACATTTTGCTCTATAAGGAAAGCATCCGGCAGATTCTTGCTTTTTCCGCGGTCAACCACTTCTTCCTTAACGAGTTGGGGAATGGAAATGGAAAACGCCTTGCAGACGTCTTCCTTCAGGCCGGCTTTGGTGAGCTTAATAATGCAATCGGCATCCATAACGATCTTCATGCACTACATTGTAATATACCGACTACATGAATGTCAAGGGGTACATCAGCAGAGGGAAACTGCAGGACAGAACCAAGAGGGTCAGAACCAATAAGGTCGCCTGGTATCTTGATATTTTCTCCTGGAACTGTAGGGAAACACCCTATAGTCCCCCAGACGTGCCCAGTTTCCTGCTTCCCACAGCGCTTCTCATCCCTTCACTTCATCCGCACAGGAATTCCCGAAGCCACGAAGTAGGCCTCATCGGCCGCAGCAGCGGCCCGCTGGTTCACGATGCCCGCCAGGTCGCGGAATCTCCGGGCAAGCGGATTATCAGGCACGATCCCCAGGCCCACCTCGTTCGACACAACGATGCAGGTGCCGCTGAAGGCGCTGAACGCGCTGACGAGCTCTTCGGACATGGACAGGATCGCGTCGTCGGCCTCGACGCGGCCCAGGATGACGTTGTTCAGCCAGAGCGTCAGGCAATCGATGAGGACCACATCATGCGACCCCTGCAGCCTGCGCAGAAGATCTGCCACAGCCAGCGGCTCTTCAAAGGTCTCCCAGACCGCATCGCGCTCCCGCCGGTGCCGCTCGATGCGCGCCGCCATCTCAGGGTCCAGGGCCTGCGCCGTGGCAATATAGGCCCGCTTTCCCGGCAGCTCTGTTGCCAGCGCCTCGGCAAAGGATGATTTGCCTGACCGTGCCCCGCCTGTTATGAAAATCTTCTTCGACATTGTTTATCCCAACCCGGACAACAAGGAACCAAAAAAAGTCAAAGCCTTTGACACGGATTACGGCGGATTAACACCTATGAAAAATCAGAATTCTTCATAACTCAATCAGCATAAATCAGTGTCAAAGAAGTTTTGTCTTCCCATGTGAGAAGATTTTGATTTGTAACTGACTAAATACGACGGTTGGACGCTGATTTGCTCGGATAATCGCTGATAAGCTTCTTAATCGAAAGACGATCCACCCTCAGCGTGACGATGTTACTGATCTTATCCGCGTCCAAATTCTTTTTTAGGCTGACACATTTCTCGTTGTGCCGCGCCTACTGCTTCATCCCCGCCTTTTCCAGAGCCACGTCGGCAAAATAACTTTCCGCTGACGTCTCCGTATGCTGGGAATTGATCTGGAGCCTCACCCCCTGGATTGGCGGAGGGTCCTGGCCGTAGAGTTTCCGATAATCGTCATAGACATTGCGCTTTTCGGATATCCACTTGCCCGTCTCCGCCGGGCCCGAGCGGACGACCACGGCCTTGATCCTCATGAAGGGCGGCGCCGGCGCATCCTTCATCAGCCCCTGGGGCGCCGATGTGTCCCAGATGTACACAATGGCCTTTGTCTTCGAGAAAGCGAGAAACAGCTGGGCCGCCTGGTCGTCGGTCTTTGATTTCCGGAAATCACCGCCTGCGGGAAGCTTTGTCACCTTCCATTTCCAGGTCAGGATCGGGTGCTGCTTTACGTCCAGGTCCACGGACTTCTGGATGGAATAAGAAGTATCTGCGCTCCTGAGACGCAGGGCATGGAGATCGCCGTCCTGGACCACGCCGAATTCGGCCTTTCCCGACTTCTCCTTGAGCTGCCAGCCCGCAGGAACGCCCCTCGCATCGATGCCGCCCGAAAAATCGGCAATAACAATACGGTCGCCGGCAGCGATGGCAACGCTGACAAGCAGCACCGGAGCCAGCAACGCGAGCAGCCTTTTTTTCGGCAACTGACTGATCATGAGGCACCTCCCGAGAAAAAAAACCCCTGCCGAAGTGGAAGCACGGCAGGGACCAGATGCGCAATGTTTGTCAGGAAAATTAAGGCTGATCCGACCAGGGTGATGCAACCTTTCCGGCCTGATCAGTGTCTAAGCTACATGGAGCGGGCGACGGGACTCGAACCCGCGACACCAAGCTTGGGAAGCTTGTACTCTACCAGCTGAGCTACGCCCGCTTGACGAGCCGTATTATAGCGGCCCCCTCCGGCGATGTCAACCAGGAAAAACCACAAGAATCCGTTGACGGAAGGGTGCGAGCGCATTATCATAGCCGAGCATGTCATCAGAAACTATTGCCATAGCACTGTCGCTCTGCATTCTTGCGGCATCCTTCCCGGTCCAGGCCGCTGAGCCGGAGCCGGTAACCTGGAAGGAATGCCTTCAGGAAGCAACGGCGAATCATCCCGACCTGGCCGCTGCGCGCGAGCAGGCAGAGCAGGCGCGGGCGAGCCGGAACATTGTTCGGGGCGCCCTGTTCCCGCACCTCAGCGCCTTTGCCGACCAGTCGCGCTTCGGGTCTTCCCTGTCGCCCACTGCCGAGACCTATTCCTACGGCGTGACAGCCAGCCAGCTCCTGTTCGACGGATTCAAGACGCCCTATGACGTCTCGGCAGCGACCAGGAGCATACAGGCAGCGGAATTCCGGTACATCGTGACCTCTGCGGACGTGCGGTTCCGGCTGCGCTCGGCCTTTGTGGACCTGCTGCGCTCCCAGGAGCTGCTTGCGATCACCGGAGGCATTGCCGACCGAAGGCGCAAGAACAGGGAGCTCGTCGGGCTGCGCTATAATGCGGGCAGGGAACATAAAGGCTCGCTGCTCACCGCGGATGCAAGCCTTGCCCAGGCGGATTTCGAAGTATCGCAGGCGCGGCGCGGCATCGACCTCTCGCGCCAGAAGCTCAGCCGCGAGATGGGCCGGATCGGCCTCGCTCCCCTCGCTGCTCAGGGCAGCCTCGATATGGCCCTGAAAACTGAAAAGCTCGTTGACCTGGAAAGCATTGTACAGCGAAACCCCGTGGTCCTGCAGCAGGCCGCTCTGAAAGAAGAGGCCCGCTACGGGTTAAAGGCAGCGCGGGCCGATCGGGCGCCGAAGTTCTATGCCAATGCAACGGCAGCCCGAAGCTCTTCTGACTGGCCGCCCCGTGAGGAAGAGTGGACCGTGGGCCTGAACGTGACGCTGCCGCTCTTCGAAGGCGGCATACGGCAGGCAGGCATTGCCCGTGCCCGCGCAGGGCTCCGGCAGGCAGAGGCGGAAGAACGAAGCATCCGCGATGAAGCGCTGGTGGCCCTCCGGGAGGCGCGAACACGTTTCGAGAATGCCGCGGAACAGGCGCAGGTCCAGCAAAAATTTCTTGCAGCGGCCGAGGCGCGCGCCACGATCAGCAGGGCCCAGTATTCCACCGGGCTCATCTCCTTCGATAACTGGACCATTATCGAGGACGATCTCGTGCGGGTGGAAAAGGCGATGCTCGACGCCCGGGCGAACGCGCTGACCACGGAAGCTGCCTGGATACAGGCGCAGGGAGGCGCTCTGGAAGATGTGGAATAAATTGCGCAAACGATACCTGGGGTTGCTGCTGCTTGCCGCGGCAGTGGTGATCGCGGCCCTGTTCTTTCTGAACCGTGATACCAAGACGGCGTACGTGATGAGGGAGGTCCGTCCCGAGACCGGCACGGCGCGAACGGTCATCACGAGCACCGGCTCGGTGCAGCCGCAGAACCGTCTGGAGATCAAGCCGCCCATCGGCGGGCGGATAGAGAAAATACTGGTGCGGGAAGGCGACCGCGTTAAAGCGGGCACCGTGGTTGCCCTCATGAGCTCCACAGAACGGGCCGCGCTGCTTGATGCGGCCCGCGCCCAGGGCGCCGAAGCGATCAAGTACTGGGAAGACGCTTACAAGCCCACGCCGCTGCTCGCGCCCATCAGCGGCGACGTGATCGTCCGGGCCGTTGAACCCGGCCAAACGGTGACCCAGACCGATGCGGTCGTCGTACTCTCCGACCGCCTCATCATCAAGGCCCAGATGGACGAGACGGACATCGGACGGGTCCGTCTCGGCCAGAAAGCGCTGATCAGCCTCGACGCCTATCCCGAGATCTCCGTTGACGCCCGGGTGGACCACATCTCCTTTGAATCGAAGGTTGTGAACAACGTCACGATGTACGAGGTGGACGTGGTGCCGGAGCGTGTACCCGATGTCTTCCGGTCGGGCATGAGCGCCACCGTGAAGATCATCGAGAAGATTAAGGAGAACGCACTGCTCCTCCCCCGGGAGGCGGTGAAGCAGGACTCGGACGGGAGCTTCGTGCACGTACGGAAGGAGAACGGCAGAATCGAGCGCCTTCCCGTCGTTACGGGCATCGCTGAAGATGGCCGCATGGAGATCACCGGGGGCCTGAGCCTTGATGATGTCGTCATCATCAGATCGGAGCCATCAGCTGCGCCGAAACGGGCAGGCCAAAGCAACCCGCTCGTGCCCTTCAGCAGGAAGAAAAATTAGCAAGGGACTGTCCCCTTTGATTCTAGGGGGACTGTCCCCTGTCATAATCAAGGGCGTCTCTCGCAAAGACGCCAAGGTCTTAAGCCTGAAAAGATCTCGTCATTCTCGGCGGTCTCTGAGCCTTTGCGATAATAAATATCTTTGCTTTTCTTTGCGCCTTCGCGTCTTTGTGGCATGCCTGGTTTCTGCCTTGCTCTTGCAACATAATAAGATGATCGAACTTCAGAACATAAATAAGACCTACCAGGCCGGCCCCACGGGTGTTGCCGCGCTGTGCGATATCTCGCTTCGCATCGAGGCCGGGGAGTTCGTGGCTATCATGGGCCCATCGGGCTCGGGCAAGTCCACGCTGCTCCATGTTCTCGGTTTTCTGGACCGGCCGGACTCGGGGTCCTATATCCTGGGCGGTGCGGACGTCACATCGCTCACCGACGACGAGCTTGCCTTCCTGCGCAACCGCGTAGCCGGCTTCGTGTTCCAGCAATTCCACCTGCTGCCGAGGCTCACAGCCGTGGAGAACGCAGAGCTGCCGCTGATCTATGCCGGGAAACACGCTGCTAAGCACCGGGCACGGGAACGTATCCGCGATGTGGGCCTTGCTTCGCGCGCCACCCACATGCCGAACGAACTCTCAGGCGGCGAACAGCAGCGCGTGGCCATTGCCCGGTCGCTGGTGAACGAGCCGATGATCATCTTCGCCGACGAGCCCACGGGCAACCTGGACACGAAGAGCGAAGAGGAGATCATGGCCGTCCTGAAGGGCCTGAACGCACAAGGGCATACGGTAATCATGGTCACGCACGAGAAGGAAGTGGCAGAACATGCCCGGCGGATCATCCGCATGCGGGACGGCGCGATCGTTTCTGATGAACGCGTCGGGCCCGAACCCGCCGGCAGTCACGGGAGGACATCCCCGGTTTCAGTGAAGACCCTGCTGCAGGAATCGCACAGCGCAGCCGCTGCCGCCCTGGCGGACCATCTTCGCCAGGCTTTGCGCGCAATGACCTCCCAGAAGCTGCGCTCCCTGCTCTCCATGCTCGGCATCCTGATCGGCGTTGCGGCGGTCATCGCCATGATCGCCCTGGGACAGGGCGCAAAAGCGTCCATGGAACAGCGGCTCGCGTCCCTCGGCTCAAATCTGCTCATGGTCCGGCCCGGAGCGCGCCAGCTCCATGGAGTGGTCCTCGAAGCAGGCGCTGTTACGCGGTTATCGATCCAGGACGCAGAGGCCCTCGAACGGGTCCCGCTCGTGCGGCGGGTATCCCCCTCGGTGCGCGGACGCGCACAGATAGTCGCAGGGAACAGGAACTGGAACACGATGGTCGAGGGCACGGGTGTGGACTACGCTGAAATGCGGGCCGCCGTACCGACCATCGGACGGTTCTTCTCCGACGAAGAGGTCCGCACGCGCAGCAAGGTGGTATTGCTCGGCGCCACTGTTGTCCGCTCCCTTTTCGGGGAAGCGAACCCATTGGGCGCAACGATCAGGATGAACCGCATAAATTTCGTAGTGATCGGCGTGCTTCCTGAGAAAGGCGCCTCGGCCTGGCGCGACCAGGACGACGTGGTCATCGTCCCGTTCACCACCGCCATGTACCGCCTCCTGGGCAAGGATTATGTGGACTCCCTGGATGTCGAGGTGCGTGACGCAACGCTCATGGAAGAGGCCCAGGACGCGATCCGCGGGCTGCTGATGAAACGCCACCGCCTGGGAGCGTCGGACAGCGATGCATTCCAGATCCGGAACATGGCCGAGATCCAGGAGACCCTCAAGAGCACCACGCAGACCATGACCATGCTGCTGGGCTTCATCGCCGCCATCTCGCTGCTCGTGGGCGGCATCGGCATCATGAACATCATGCTCGTGTCTGTCACGGAGCGGACGCGGGAGATCGGTCTGCGCAAGGCCGTTGGAGCGCGGCGCAAGGACATCATGCTGCAGTTCCTGATCGAGTCTATGGTGATGACGGCGAGCGGCGGCGCTGCAGGGATCCTCGTCGGCGTGAGCATTACATTGCTGCTTTCCTTCGTGGCCGGGTGGTCAACGCAGATCGCGCCCTTTTCGATCCTGCTTGCCACGGCCTTCTCTGTTGTCATCGGCCTCGTCTTCGGCCTCCTGCCGGCGCGCAAGGCCGCGGGACTCAATCCCATCCAGGCCCTGCGGTATGAGTGATCGGCTTCCGCCCATTTCAGCAGTAAGCGACGTCGCATCCCGCACCTGCCAGGCCAATCCTACTCCCCCACGCACTTGCCTCCCGCATCAGGATAACTCCCGTCGAACTTGCAGGCGAAACCAGGGCAGCACAGTAGCCCGGCGATACTGCCGCACATTTCGTTTTCCCCGGCGCATCGTCTGGACAATATTTGCTTCTGTCCAGAGGCTTCATTTTTACGAAGCATGTTGATTGCAGTATCAAAAACATCTTTAAGATCAGGATTATTCCTTGCCGCTACTTCAATTGCCGGTATCACTGTAGGGTCGCCCAGCTCTCCGAGGGCTATCGCAGCGACGGCACAGATGGGGAAGCCGTCATTTTTATTCACGCCTCGTTCATATTTATAAAACCAGGGCCATCGGGGATGTTCATAAGAAAATATTTCGGCCAAATCAGCTATGTGCGGCTTGATTAATAAATCCTCTTGCAAAAAATGTAAAAGCGTTGATTTCGCATTCAGCGAGCGAGAAAGCCCTAAGCCTAGGATTGAAAGAAATATCTGGTCATCATCAATTGCACGTTCGTAACGTCTATCCCAGAGTCCGGACTCGGCAAAAACGGCAAGTGATGTCGCCGTCATAGGATCTCCACCCATATAAAAGATAATCCTGAGCAAGTCTTCCTGATCGCAGCAGAGAGACGCTCTGGCATTTTTCGCGCGTAAATCCTTATTATCCCGCATGAGTCTCGCCGCCTCGGCATCAAATGAACTCAGCTCTTTTTGAAGCAAGGGGAGATATCTATCCCTATCTACAGCGAATAAATACCCAAGGGCATATCCTCTTTCATTGGTACGATTTAACCTGTTTTCCCATATTTTCAGCGCTTGCGTTTCATAGCCGGATGCTTTCAAATTGCTCAAAGCTTTTAATGCCGGAATCCTGAGCCAGGTATTGTTGATCAGGGTTCCCAGGTCTTCAACCGCAGCCGGGTCATGTATCAGCACAATAGCTTCCCTCGCTTTTACGGATTCCGACGTCGGCGAAATGAACGGCATCAGCGCTTTTGAAAATGCCAGTTCTTTTCTTCCTGAAATATCGATCAGATGCTTCAGGCCTTTTTTGCCCATTTTTGCGAGATATTTCATGGGAACACGAGAGTCGATTCTTTTTGCCCTGAGCACCTCATTTTTCAAGAGCATTGCCGCCTTTTCCGTACCGACCCGGGCGATGGCGTTCAGAACGTCTTCGTACTCTTTGTAACTTTTCCCCAGTGAAGTTCTGAGTATTTTTTTCAAATGCGGCAGTCCGGCATCGCCCATTTTAGCGACGTTGCCCACTATCTCGAGTTTTTCTCCATCGCCTGCATTCAAATATGAATCGTATATGTTCTTATTAACATCGTTAGCAAAAGCGCAAGAGCAAAATAAAAAAGAAAAAGCGGCAATACCTGCTTTGAAATCTATAAAATTCTTCGCACGTCTGATCATATGCCCGGCCCCTCCGCATTATTTCGCCTCTACAAATACTGGAACCTCTTCCAGGACAACGGTTGCTTTGCCATCGCTCACCGTTTTTGTCCCCGCCTCAAAGGCGGTTTTGTAATCAACCACATCTTTACCTGCTTCATACCTCGGCACTGCCCTGGTAATGATGACTTGTTTGGCTTCTATATCCAGGCTGATTTCCGCTCTGGCATCAATTTTCATCCTGCTGCATTTCTGTTCGTCGAAACAACTAAACCAGCCCACATAGACGGGCTTTCCATTTTTCATGAACTTGCATAGAAAGATACCATAGGCGTCGTTCTGTTCGTCCCTGATCATCTGGATATTATTCCAGTCCGAACCTTCTAAAACCTCGATCATCTTTTTATAAGTATAGTATGAAAGCTTCTTGACCCCGTAGCCTGGATTACCGGGACCTTTGCCGTTGTAAATCAGTCCCATGTGTCCGTCAGGCCCTTCGCTCGCCGCGCAGTCCACGATCCCCCATGCCCAGAAGACTTTTTTAACACCGAAAGTCAGCGGGTAAATCAGTCTCCTCACCAAATCTATGGCCTGCTCTTTTTCCGACTGAAACGGTGCATATCCTCCGATATCACGCGGCCTGCCCGTGTACGTGCCGGTCTCGGTAATCCATATCTCCATATCTGTATAGCCGATACTGTCCAACCCTTCTCTGATCATTCGGTATGCGTCTTTCATTGTCTTCCAGCTATTCTTCGCGTCACCGTAAAAGTGGTAATCAAAAATATCTACATGCTTGCCCTTCAATTTTTCTAAAATTTTCAGATAATATTGGCAAAATAATCCCGCCGTACCGGGACCGATATCTGCCATTCCCGACAACGCTACCTTAGCAGAAGGATCGGAGGATTTTATCGCATTATTCGTAATATCGAGTACGTGGGCATAATTGTTTAGAGAAGCTTGGAGCCATTTGTCATTTTCCGCCTGATTCGATGAATTTATCTCAAACGGGGGGATGCCGGGAAGTTCGTTGTCAATCTGCCAGTATTTTACGGGATTCTTAAGACCGGGCATGTCGTTCACGCCGTCGCCGTCGTATCGCTCTACCAAATCTCTTACAAACTGGATGTAAAGCCTTTCGTCAAACAACTCCAGGTAGCTTACCGGCGGATGGTATGTCGTAAGATTCTTCAGTTCCTCGGGCGTTTGCGACGGCCGGGTATGCGTAAACGCACGCACATCGATGTTGGCAAATATCCTCATCGAACCCGGTACGGTTGAATAGATACGATCAGTTAATTGCAGCCACGACAGGCCCGACTTCTGCGGCGGAATCCATGCATACATCCCCGGCCGTTCCCACCCCACGCCGATGTCCTGTGCATATTCATATTTGCCCCAGATTTCCGGATCGAGGGGGTTGTCAGGATTGTGCGCCGCTATATCTTTCGGGAAAGCGTTTCCTGTATGAAAACCAAAAGGGATATCTCGATAGGTTGTGGCCGCACAATCTTTCGGGCAGTTATAAGCCGTTTCCGTACCGGGACCGCACACGCCGTCTCCACATTTTGACGTGCAGATTCCTCGTGAGCCGACGATTCTTGAATCTTTCGGCTTAATCAGCGTCAATCCTTCACAGCATGGAAGGGCCATCGGGATAACAGGGATTGATCCCCCTTCTTTGACACATTTTGGGCTGCAATCCTCCGGACACAAGCGGGGATTTGCCTTTTCGTATTCATCGCAAACCTTGTCGCCGCATTTACCGCTTTGCAACTGAGAAAAGGCCGGCATCTGAACAATGATCTGTCCGCCGATACTCGTAGCGATAATCATGATGAGAGAAAGAAGAGCTCGATTGCTTTTGATCATTTATTTATCCTCTGTGCCGACTTGCTCTGGGCAAGGATTAGTGCCGGGAAAACAGTGCCAGCGGCAAGGATTACAATCATAAGGGCGGCCATAATATGTTTGTTCAAGTCATTTCCTCTCCACAAACACAGGAACGCTTCCTAATTCGAGATATAGTTGCGGAGGATAACTTTCTAAAAGATCTTTTCGTGTAATTTCCTGAAAAGCGCCGTTGTAATTTATCACCTCTTTCCCCGATTCGGATTTGGGAACTGCCTCAGTGATCTTGACAGCCTTGGTATCTCTGTCCAGTCGTATTCTCAAGCCCTTCGACTCCTCGCCGTCATTCCACGCCACCCAGACCGGCTTGCCCTGCTTCATAAATTTATAGATATACACGCCCTCGGATTCCCGAACCGTCTGGATATTGTTCCAATCCGAACCTTCCAGGATCTCGATGAGTTTTTTGTAAGTATAATAGGAAAGCTTCTTTACGCCGAACCCGGGGTCTTCCGCGCCTATGCCGTCATACACGAGCCCGAAGTGGTCGGAAATCTGATCCACGATTAATGGGTGTTCGCCTTCGATCATATTCCACCAGAATATCTTCTTCACGCCGATTGACCGCAGGTGGATAAACCGTTTGACAAGATCCGATGCCTGCGCCCTCTCTCCAACCAGTTTGCTGGGTATCGCAGTTTCGGTAAACCAGATCTCCGTCTTTTGATACCCATTCTGATCAAGCCGACGGCGGAAGAGTTGATAGGCGGTTTTCATGTCCTTCCAGGCCCTCTTCCACTGTTCAGGGCCTTCTCGCGGTTCTTCATAATAGTGAATGTCAAAGATATCGATATATCTTCCGCTCAGATTCCGCAAAAGGGGAAAATAAAATCCTTCAATCTCTTTTTGAAAAAAAGGATCATTCTTCTTCACCGCATGTCCGCCTGCCACCCCGCCCAGGGAAATTTTTGCTTCCCTGTCACTTTCCTTGATGGTCGTATAGGTGATTTCTACGATGTGGCTGAAACCTATCCAATCAAGATTGAACGTGCTGCTATCGAGGTTGGGAAAAACCGGTTCGTTCTCGATCTGCCAGTATTTAATCGGATTCTTTAAGCCGGGCATGTCATTCAAACCATCGCCGTCATACCGTTCGACTATTGCTTTCACATATTGCAGGTAACGTTCTTCAACATACTTGTTGACAAATTCCCAGGTTCCGGGTTTTGTGCCCTGCCCGACGCAGATATTGGCCAAGGCGTTCACCCCGCGAGGCACGCGGCCATAGAGATTGTCAACAACAGCCCACTCATAAACGCCTTTTTCCACGTGATCCGGCGTCGGCTGAACAAGGGGCCAGGTAATATCAATGCCGGGACGTATCCATTTGCCGCCGATGTCCTGGACGTGGCTATAGGGTTCTTTTAGTCCGGAGACCATTCGGAGAATTTCTTCACGGGTGACCGTATCGTCTTTTACATAAGGCCGCGAGAAAGCGCCGGACGCCCCAAAGGGAGAATCTTTGCTTATTTGTTCTTCAGAAATTGCCGGTTTCTTTTGCGGCTCGGCTAAAGCGGTTTTTTGAAAGAGAAAGTGAGCGCCGTTGCCGGCAGCCATGAATAGGGTTAAAATAATCGGCGTGATTAGTTTGTTCATCAATTATCTCCTTATCCTTATCTTTGTACTTAATTTAGCATAGATGGCGCTTATCACGCAGGAAATAAGATAGGATAGGGCAACGCCGATCAATACAAGGATCGCGCCTAAATAGCCGGTTGTTCCCATCGGATTTATCGTTATTCCGGAAACCGGCATCGTGCTGACCCAGGAGATAATAATCGGGAAATACGCGGTTTTGCAGACGAGAGAAGAAGAACAGGTTGTATGCGGCACGGGATATAACAGCAACATGGCTGCTGTCACTTTTGAAAAAGCAGGCTTGAAGAAGTATTTCCGCACGTTGCCATCTCCTCGATTCAAAGGCGGTTATTCAAGACGTCAAAATATATTTCCGGAGAGTGCATTGTTATAGCGTCGTCCGGGTCCGAATAGTGCGCGCGAAGCGTATATCGTCCCTCCTGGCTGATAACGAATTTCCCATAGGCGCGCCGGCCTTGCTGCTCAGTTGCCGTCATATCCAGTATGTTCCAGGACTCCGAGTAAGAACCGTCTTTTGCCACGTTTTTCGTCGTATCGGGAGCGTACTCCCGCGCGTCCAATGCCCGGACAAAGGGGACCTTCGACCATTGCGGTTCCTCTTGCGAAGAGAACCGGTTGATGGCAACGCCGAAATTGGGCAGATTGTCCAGGATGCTGATCTTTCTTTCAACGTTCCGAAGATTTTTCAAAACATACGTGACAATGACCGGCTCGCCAACGCGGTATTCGGTTTTGTCGGTCGTGATCGTCAGCGCCCAGGCATACCGATCGAGAAGTTGCTCGACGGCCTGCAAGCGTTCCGCGGCCTGCCCGGCTTCTTTCGTGTCCGGATAGAGTCGTCTCACATCGGCAAAAGCGAGTCGTGCCTTACCCAGGAGATCGCTTATCTTCTCATAAGCGATCTCCTGTTGGAGCATCTGGAGTGATCCCTCTACGAAAGAATAGTAATGGTCGCCGAGCGCCATTTTCGCGGCAGCGGCATATTCGCTTTTCGGATATTTTGCCAGAAAGGCCTCATACTTCGGAATACAATTCAGTGTAATATCTCCGCCCTCATGGATGAGCCCTTCATCGTACTGGAGGAGTGTAAACTCCGCATTGTCCGCCCAAGGACTGCGAGGATGGTTTTTGATCAACCGGCTGAATAACTCCCTGGGATAAGCGAAGTTGCACCCCACCTCCCCCTCATTCCAGGCAACGCACAGCGTCTCAAAAAAGAGTTTACCGAGAAGCCAAAGCTTCTCGTCCTCGGGGACCTTCCCGGCGCGAATTTCCCGCGACTCCTGCGCGGCCCTCTTCATCTTCTCCATATCCTGCTTGCTTATCCAGGAAAGAGGCCGTCCCTTTGGAAATTCCCTTGCCAGGAGGGCGTAATACTCCAGCGCCAGCTCCGGATCGCCGACAACGAACGGACCGGTTGCCAGAAAATAATAGGCCAGTTCCTTTTCCAGCGGAGGCAGGGGTCCTTTGAGCTGTTCTTTCAAGCGCTGGAGCTCTTCCGGGTTGGTCACTTTCAGGGTGCGTCGCTTGGCGTAGATAGCAGATTCCAGCTCAGCGCCTTTGAGCAGTGCATAGGTCCGCTCAATTTCAGCCGCGGTCCAGGACAGATTTTCAACCATCGACCCCGTGGCTGCCGGCGATGCTGATTGTGAAGCTCGTTCCCCCTCCACTACCTGTTCGAGGGGTTGAAAGAGATTATCCATGCCGGCCTTGTTTATGCGGACCAGGCTGTCGCTGTCCAGTATCCAATACGAAGAAGGGTCTGAAAGCAGGGCCCGCACCCGTATGTCCGGAATGATCTCGATCCGGCCGGTGGCCGCATGGAAACGGCCCAGGGTGGCGCCCGAACGGTAATACACATAATCACCCTGAAGGCGGATCTCCGACAGGTACGAGATGCGGTCGGAATGAGGACCGAGCCGTACCCCGTCGCGCAGCACGTTCTTGACCGTGTCAAATACGGCGCAGCCGGTGCCGCCGCAGAGCCAGAGGTTGATCCGGTCCATGGCCGCCGTGCGCCACGGAAGGCCGCGTCCGGTCGCCACGATCCTGTCTTCCCGGTCCAGGATCAGAAGCGGTTGGGCGCCCTCGTACTGCCAGAATATTTTGTATCCGTTGACGAGAATAATATCGGTCACTTTGGGAATGGACCAGTTCGGGAATTCATATACGGACTTTATCGTGTTCAAGCCCCGGTTCAGTACAAACTCCCCGTTGATCCAGAGTTTCCGGCCGTCTATGATTATCGTGCGGACCCATACATCCGCGAATTCCTTTTTCTCCGCGATCTTTCCTGTTTTCCGTTCGTACCAGAAGAGACCGCCGGATGTGCCGACCCATACGACTGTCCGGTCCGGCACGATCCCGGTAATCGACTGTGAGCGAAAAAGGTCGGGCTTGTAATGCGTTTTTGCTTTACGTGCCGTGTCATACAGCAGGACCCCGTTATGAAAATTTCCGATCCAGACGAGGTTCTGATCAAAAGGGTCCTTGACTATGCCGCTGTCCCTGCTGAGGCTGACCCCGAAAGAGCCGAGGACCGGTTCAAGGCTCTTCCAGGCTCCTGTCTGAATATCAAACTCCTCTGCAGCGTCGTCGGGATTCAATTTCCAGATCTTCGCGGGGGAAAAGGGGGAAAAGATAATATCATATGCATAAAAGGCCGATGCCCGGTCCGGCCGGGGAAGGGCATATCTCTGCACGACGGCGTCGGTACACACGCCGGTCTGCTGTTCGAGCGCATATAGTTCCCCGCCCGCACTCAATAGTATCACGATCAGAACAACAACTGCCAGTTTTTTCATGCCGACTCTCTCACGTCCGCCCACCATGGCATTTTCTCTGTCATTTTTCGTCGCCGATTTTGTATTTTCAGCCCGGCCACGGCAACAAGAACGGTTCCGGGTTATCTGCAATACAATGGATTACTGAGCTCGTCGCTCACTTTACCATCATCCCAATAAACCCGTGCGATGAAACGAGAAGATACTTGATCGCAGTTTTTTATATGAAAGACAAACCGGTAAAGGCCTGCCATTTCTAATTCGACGGGTTTAGAATTTGACTCAATGAGTTTCTCAAGACCAGCAACCCCGGTGCCGGTGGGACCTGCGTACAACTCTACCTTCAGCGCTTTTCGGGGAGTTTCTACATAAACAGTATTGGGGACTATGAGTCGTTGTTCGTTCGTGAGGGGAGGGTTGAATTCCAAGAATATTTCTTCAGCCGGCAACGTTATGCAGACACCGCCTGCGTCGGGGTGGTTGCCGCCATATTTACATGCAAGTCCGGGGCAGCATAAAATTCCGGCAATGCCCCCGCACATCTCATTCATTTTGGCGCATTGCTGTCTCGCATCCGAACTCTGTACGGCAATCGGACTGAGGATCATAGTGAATATGATCGAGAAAAAAAAGGACATGGCGATTTCTTTGTTCATATCATCGTGCCTCCTCCGTAAATCAGCCCTTCGGCAACTCGGATAATTGGTCAGTGAATTTAAACTTACCGGTGTATCTGGCGGTAGAAAGGATTTTACTAAAATCATTGAGATGCTTATCGTCGAGATTCGCTATATAGGTAATGACGATATCGCAAATTATAGAATCTCCGAATTTTTCAACTGGCCCTAAATAGTAAGTGACAATCTTTCTATTATTGTATGCCGGATTGGGCTCTCTCTCACCGGTTATCCTTTCCTGTTTCTTTGCATGCACACTGTTACCATGACCGATGATTACATCCGGCAATTGTGCAGCAATCGCGGCATTGATTGAATTATTGCAGTTCTCTTCACAAAAGCTTATTTCAATTAATCCACGGGGAACATCCATAGTCTCTGAAGCTTTCTGTGAAACCGTCTCTTTCGGATCTATTGCGACATAAACAACCGCCTTGCCGCTCTTCATGGTATATTTTTGCAATTTCCAGTCACCCGGATATTGTATTTCAAAGTTATGCTTTTCATTCCGGTACGTCTTCCAGGCTGATGGCTGGGAAAAGGCCGATTTCTGAAAAACAGACCAGAAACCGCACAAAATACACACTCCCAAAACCAGGCTTGCCGGAATTGTTTTTTGCATGGGGTTCATATGGCTCTTCTCAATTAAAGGTTAAGATGTTTCCCCTGTCAAATTCCTGAAGCGCTCTGTTGACTCGCTCTTTCCCGCTCTTGAGCCCGGATCGATCCGTTGATTTGTCCATGAAGGGCCGGGCAATGTCATCCCAGGCATCGAACAGCGCTTTCCCGTCAATGGGGATTCCGAGTGTCCGCGCTTTGACCACGTAGCGATCGCCTTCGAATACAAATTCGCTGCTAAGGTCCCGGTATACGCCATCGTTCTGTATGTCCCTTTTTAACTGCACGACCCAGGGATGTTCCTTAATCGTTTCGTACGTGAATTTGTCACTTAGTTTTAAAACAGAAAAGTCGAAGCGAACCACGCCATCCTGATACGCACCCTTCACGTTCAAGATATCTCTGCCGTTTTTGTACTGCCGCTCTCCCCGCATGAGCGCCTTGTACTCGTCAAGCCACCAGCGGAACTCTTTCGTTTCATACACCGGGTGGTTCACTCGGATCTGGATAGTAGAATAAAAAGATAAGAGGTGCACGAAATAGATCGAAGGTATCCGATACCGGCCATCGGTGTCCGTGGCCGCCAGTCTGGTACGGGCTGTCGAACCGATATCTCCTCCGACCGATGCCATTGCCTTGTGATATGTCAACTCGATGACCGCGTTCGCGACTGGCCTGCCCGTCGTCTGATCGATCAACTGACCCTCAAATGACGGGATGATCCTGAGTGGCGGGCCGCATCCGGAAAGCAGAAACACAGCACAGAAGCACGCTGCCCCAGATATATTGATTAGTATTGTATGACGCATGAGTCGGGCAATCATAGTTTGAACCCCGTGCCGATTTCACTAGTTTTGAGTATACGGGAAACAGAGATTCAGCACAAATATTTATATTTCGTCTCAATGCTATCTTGATCTTCGTGCTTGAAAAGGTGCTTGGTTGCAAAGAGTATTGCACGCATAACCATCGTCGGCCTGCCCCTCGCCAGAAAGGTAAGAGGCTGGCCGACGATCACGCAGGTCATATTTTTATGGATTGATTGGTTTTTCCGGCAGCAGCCCCGCCCCGAGTATCTCCGAAACGGTCCTGCTGTGCTCTCCGAGCGGGTCGCGCTCGTGCAGGAAGTCCATGAATTTTATCATGGCATCCGACTGGAGCGCGACGCTGTGGGTCACCGCGCCGTACACGCCCCACGGCATCTTAGCGAACATCTGAGCAGCGCCGGCCGCCTGGTCGTCGTTCATGACAGTAGCATGGGCAAGCCACTTCCTGACAATCCCGTTCACCGGGCCGATGGAAGCATAATCATTTCTGCCCTTCTCAGGATTGAAGTCCGGCAATGGCATGTTCGGTGCGCCGAAATTCGCATAGCCGGAGCAGGTGTCGAACACGATATGCGGCGGCATCTCGTTCTTGTCCTTCTCGTCGTTCATGCATCCGGAATGAACCTCCGGGTCCAGACCCGCGAGCACAAATTGGTAATCGAAGAGATTGCCGAGGTAGGGCTCATTTTTTCCCATACTGTCCCGGATAACCATGGCTTCGAACGGAGGAAGGTACGTGTAGCCGTCCCAGGTGCCGGGATGCCAGACGCCGTGGTGATGGCCCGCTATCTCATGGCCTTGCTTCTTCCAGAGCTCCAGTTCCATAGCCCGCGTGCGGTCGCTCTTGATGAATTCCGTCCACGGGGGGGTGAACATGAGGGTGAGCTTCATATGATAATCATTCGCCTTTTCCACCAGCCGTTTCAGGGCCTCGTAATTAACGCCGAGATCCCGTACCACCGGCTCATTGTGAACGGCCAGAAAGTAGGACGGTGCCGTGTTCCTGGCCTCGAAGATTGCCGCAAGCTCCATAGGCGTGACGAATTTCACCTTTGCGCCGTTCGCCACCCTGTGCTGCATAACGTCCATGATTGCGGTAAGCCCTCTTCCTTCTCCTTCAAGGGGCTTTCCTGTTGCCGCCATGTTGAAGTCGTTCCACACGCCGTTTGAGTGAGTCGTAAAGCCGAAGAAGTAGACCTTCCTTGGGTCAGGGTCTGCTGCGCGCGCCTGGAGGGTCCGGTCGAGCCGTTCAGCGGCCTCTTCCGGCGTTTCGCACCGCGGCGTGCTCCCCTGGCAATGGCCGGTGATGCTGCCGTTCATATCGAGCTTGGTCATCTGGACGCCGTCGGGATACACGGCCCGATAAACGAAGGGGGAGGCGTAGAGATTGTTGATGCCCGTGGGCTCGTCCTTCATGTGTCCGTCATGGTCCTCGAAGGATATCCGGTACCCGAGGGCAAAGGCAACGTGGTCGATCACATACTCTGCATAGGCGTCGCCCAGTCCCTGACGCTCTATTTTCCATCCGCCCGTGAACGTTTTCCCGTTGTTCACCGCGCGGTCACCAAGGCGCGCGTGGGCCGCGAAAAAGTCGAGGTCCTTGAATTTCCGTTCAACTCCCTCTTCGGTATGCGGACTGTCGTACCAGCCGAAGTTTATCCCCGAATACATGATCGCGTGACCCTGGATTCCGAACTCGTTCCCGAGCGCCAGGTAGTTGTACTTGTCGAAGGCCTTTCCACCGTAGAAGGGGTGTGCATATGTCTGCCACCATTCACCGGTGGGCTCGATAAAGAGCTTCGGCTTCTGACCGGCTGAATCGGAGTAATTCAGCAGTATCCGGTAGATCAGATCATTCCCGGCCACATCCAGGGCATACGAGGGCTTTGCAACCATGCCCGGAGGCGGGAGCTTGGCCGTTTGATATTCGACGGACGCCAGGCAGAGGGCATCTCCCTCAGGGCAGGTCCTGTCCCCTTCCACATGGTTCATAATGACGACATAGACGGGTTCCTGCGCGGGCGCAAATGCGGCATCATCGGCAATTGCGATCCCGGCGGAAAACAACGCAAGAAAACAGAGTACAGCTGTCTTGCTCATATTTTCAATACTGTTCATTAATGCCTCCTTATATTGAATTTCTGTCGACATAGCATAGCTTGTTTGCATTGCAAACAGTGAGTCATGCTCTCCCCCCCTGATCGTCCACCCCCTTTCTTGGGAGGGCATGTCCTTCCTGTTCTTAAAATACCGCATACTGGCAGCGGCGCACGCCGATCCCGGCCGCCCTGTCGTCTATTGCGTTTCGTAGACGTAAATCCCGGCATTCCCCGTCCCGATGCCCTGACCGGCGCTCTGGCCGGAGTAAATTCTATTTCCGAAAACTTCGAGCGACGGCCGTATCTCCCCGCCGTCCTTACCCCACAGCGTTTCCTTTACCTGTTCTCCGAGAAGCAGATTAAAATCGTTGTCGAAAATCTTGATCATTGCCCGGTGCTTCCCATCGACCGTATTCGGGATGCCTACGGTCTGCTTATAGGTAATGTAAAAATAGTTGCCGTCGGCTTCAAGACCGGTAATGTAATTCTCCCGGTCGTCGGGCTCTGCCGAGATGGTGCGGACATCCGTCTGGGGATCGAAGGACCAGTCCTGATTCATTCTGACAAGAATGATATCCGAGAGAGCGCCGTCATCAGTTTCCTCTCGTACCACCTGGTCGGGAGGAAACGTGGTTGCAAGGGCCATATAGATGCTGTTGTTCCGGAAGAGAAGACTGGCCACCCGTCCGCGGCCATCGGCTGCGTCGGAGAGATCAAGATGGCGCTCCGACCGCAGGGTGAGCGTGTCCTTGTCGAATTCCCTGACATGGTAAACGGTTTCTCCTTCCGGGGAAATGGAGTTGTCAAATCGCGTTACGACAAAGACGCTGTTCGGGCCGATGAGCGGCGCAGGGTCGTCAAGAAGCTCCTGACCGTCCGGAGAATCCGTCATGGGTATGCTGGCAGCAATCAGGGTCGCGTTGGCCGCGAACGACGTGCAATCGTCATTCAGCGCGCACGTTGTGGCCCAGAGATACGTCTCGGCAGCATCAGGAGAAATTGTTTTGTGCGTCTCGAAAAAGGCATAGAGGTTCTGCCCGTCGGACGCCGCTCTGATATCCGTCGGCCCCCCGTATTCTTCCGTTGTCTTGAACAACGTTTTTTGTGCAATAAGCGTTTCAAGCTGGTTGTCATAGATCTTCATGTGGAACCGTCGATTGTTGCCATCCGAAATGTTTCCAAGATATACGACATAGATCTTTTCGGCCGTGGCCACGATTTCCGGTCTGGCCGAACCGCCCTCCGCGTCCGTGGTGAGCGCAATTGTTTTCAATGGAATAAGGAGGGGCGATTCTACGATCACAGGACTATCACCCAGGTCCACCATCACTGAGCCGTTTGATATAGTGAGCATGCTTGTGCTAAATGCCGTCGAATAATCCGTAACTTCGACCCCGGCTGAAAACTTCGGAACTGCCTCAGTGATGACTGCCGCCGTGCCTTGCAGCCCTGAGAGGGAGACTTGCATGGTCTTGCCCGGCGTATAGGAGGGATCATTGAAATAATCCCACCATGCAACGTAGACGGGCGCGCCTTGTTTGATAAATTTGAAAATATACACGTCGCCGCTATCCCGGATCGTCTCGTTGTTCTCCCAGTCCGAGCCTTCGAGCATCTCGGTCATCTTCTTGTAGGTATAATACCCGAGCTTTTTCACTCCCAAGCCAAGATCGTACGGAGCGCCTCCTGCAGGGTCCCAGCCGTCGTAGATCAGCCCAGTGTAGTCGAAGTATCCTCCGCCATAGTGAAGTCCTTCCATGAGGCCGTAGGCGGGAAAGATCTTTTTCACGCCGAAGGAAAGAGGATAGACGAAGCGCTTAAAATAATCCAATGCCTGCTGCCTCTCTGTCTGAAGTGGATAATCCGGAAGCGGACCGACTGGCGCAGGATCTCCGCTGTAGGATCCCATCTCGGTTATCCAGATCGGTATGGGTGGAAATCCATCAGCGTTGAGGACAGCGCGGATTTGGTTATATACTTCCTTGGCGTCCCGGTAATCACCGGTCGAGTTCCCGTACCAGTGGAAGTCCATGATGTCCACATACTTTCCACCGAGGGCATCGAGAATGGGCTTGTAATGCAGATCAAAATTCAAAAGATAGTCAGCAACCGGTGGCATGCCCGGCACGCCGCCGATCAGGACCAAGCAGTCGGGACACGCCGCCTTGATCGCTGTATACGTTATTCTCTGTAAGTCTGCAAAACCGCTTTTTGCAGTATTCGGTTCGTTCCACACCATCCAATGTTTGATAGGGTTGGTCAGTCCCGGCATGTCCGTGATACCGTCACCATCGTAGCGCTCCACAGTGGCCTTTACGAAGGCGACATATTTCTGCTCATCTACGGGGAGATACGAGTTCGGTAGGCAATAGCTGTCGTTAATCGGCCCCAGTGGGGAAATATTTGCAAGAACCTTCATCTCATTGGGAATTCTGCTCCACTGGCTGTCATAGAGCGTAAAGTCATACTCCTGGCTGGAGAGGTCAGGCTGGATCAGGAACCAGAATGCGTAGATACCGTCTCTCGCCCATTTGACGCCGATGTTCTGCGCGTCGCCGTATCCGTTGCCGGTATATCCTGGTTTGGCAACACCGGCGGGATGGAATCCGAAGGGGCTTTCGAGTATGAGGTCTCTTACCGTCAGCGTAGTGCTTCCGGCAATATTTCCCGATGCCGCCGTGATAGTGGTCAGGCCTGCGGCAACAGCCGTCGCCAGACCCGCGCTGTCGATTACCGCAATCTCGATATCTGATGACGCCCAGGTTGCTGATAAAGTCAAATCCTGCGTACTATCGTCCGAGTAGGTTCCCATTGCCGTAAATTGGCGTGTCGTTCCGATATTAATGCTCGGGTCAGCGGGTGACACTGTAATCGAAATCAAAAAGACAGAAGTAGAGCCGCCGCCACTGCCACCGCAGCCTAATAGAAAGGCAAAAAGCAATAAAGGGCAGATTATAATACTTGCCAAGCGGTTCATTGAAGCACCTCCACGAACACGGGATTTTCGCCAAGCCTCAGCGTTACCGAGCCGTTTGATACGGCGAGCTCCTCCGTATGAAAAGCCGTTGTATAATCCGCAACGTCAAGTCCGGAATTTCCAAGCGGTACGGCCTCAGTGAGCTTGACCGCGCTGCCCGTAATACCGTAAATTATGGCTTGCTTCGTGCTGCCCGGAATGTATAAAGGATTATCGTAATAATCCCACCATGCGACATAGACCGGCCTGCCGTTCTTCATGAGCTTGAAGACCTTTACGTCATTCGACTCCTGAATTGTCTGCATCCCGCCCCAGTCGCTCCCCTCGATCAGTTCAGCCATTTTTTTGTACGCATAATAGGCCAGCTTCTTGTGGGACAGACCGTCGGCATTGAGCGGATTATGAATAAGGCCGGTGTGCGCAAAGATCACGTTGTCGGCATAATGACTATACTCGCTCGTTGTAGTCCAGAAGACTTTCTTCTGGCCCTTGCTCAAGCTGTATAAATACATCCTGACCACGTAGCCTGCCTGGTCCCGCTCCATGTCCAGAGTCCCCGCCATGCCCGATTCAGCCGAGATAATGTTCGAGCCGTTAAAGCCGGCCCGGCCAACGATGCTCTTTATCTTTGCAATGTAGTCGCCGTTTCTTACGTAGTCTTCACCTTTGGTCACATAGCTGGGAGGATTCGTCATGCTCCATGTGTGGTAGTCAAACCCGATATCGGTGATGCCTTTTCCCTGGAGATAGCCGAGCACGGTAGCAAAATAATTCTGCTCCGGTATCATGTCCTCGAGAATGGGCACAGGCATGTACAGAACACAGTCGCTGCACGCCGCTTTCATCGACGAATAAATCGTCTCGAATATTTCGGCATACTGGTCCGGATGATTGCGCCAGTAATCGTGGGTCACATCACCCAGTTCGTGCACGAACTGATAATTCTTGATGCGGATCGGTGTTGAACAGGGTGCGTCGTTTACGCCGTCGCCATCGTACCGCTCGACCCATGCTTTGATGAAATTCCCGTAATCAGCCACATGGTTGTCCGGGTATTCATCGGTGAAATCAAGTTTCCCCTCGACCCAGTAAGTTCCATAGAGAGCATTGATGGGCCTTATCGCATAGATCAGATTCTGGCCGTTTGTATAAAGATTGCATAGCCCTCCGTCCCTACTCGAAAAATCGTACACGCCCTGGACTTTCTCCACTCCCCCCCAGTCGAAGCCTTCCTGTCCTCCCCTGAGCCAGTGCGTGTTGAGGTCAGAGTAATACGTGAACTTATCCGGCGGAACGTCCAGAAATCCGAATGGGCTTTCGAGCGCGGCATCCCTGATCGTCAGCGAAGCGATGCCCGAGACGCTTCCCGATACCGCCGTGATCGTGGTCGAGCCTGCGGCAACAGGCGTGACCAGACCTGCGCTGTCGACGGTCGCAATTGCAGTATCCGAGGACGTCCAGGTTGCAGACGTGGTCAGGTCCTTAGTGCTGTTGTCCGAATAGGTCCCTGTTGCGCTGAACTGCTGTGTTGTCCCCAGGGTAATGTTCGGGTTTACAGGTGCTACTGAAATAGAAACCAGAGCAGGGGACGAGTCCCCGCCCCCACTGCATGAGCCAAGCATGGCGGCCAACAGGACCGCGACCGGCAAACCGGATAATATCTTCATAGGTTGAGCCTCCTTGTTTACATGCGAATATATTTTCTGTCATTTTACGAAAGCCCTGAACTTGTACACTCTCGTCGAAGCGATATTATTGGAGATATTCCAACGATATTTCTTTCATCGTCTTCACACTACTTCCATTTTTCTTGATGAAATCGAACCATTGGAGGTATGTATCTTTTTCCAGAAAGTAATCGAATTCATGCCACACGATGCCGAAGACTTCGTCATCCGCCATGGTTCTATACTGTTCCTGAAGAACGGGCAGCGCCTCTTCCAGTGATATATCCATACCCGTTGTGAAACCTCGTGTCGTCAACTGCAGCAGGTCCCTTTCAATGTCGCGAATGATCGGCCGACTGTAAATCGGCTTCAGGCTTCTCACAGACCCTAATTGGGGATACGAATTATCAGCGTTGCCTTCTCCGTAGACAAGGGTAGGGGAAGTCATGTGTGAAGGGAAGTCGCCGGGAAGGCCTCCTATTGTGGAACTGATGACATTGTCGGGCGAAGCTAATGCATTCACATATGAAAAGCCGTCGTTTACCGGTCCGAGATACAGGGGATAATTTACAACATCGGATTCATTGGAATAGCCATCCCAGTCTATGTGTGTTACCGGATGATGTTGAAATCCGATCTCATGCCCCTGCGTCCTCCATTGCCTTGCTAAATCCAGGCGTGCACTGTCGCTCGCGATAAATTTCCCCCATTGAGGAGTGAAGGCGAGTGTTAACTTAAACTCATATTCGTTCGCTTTCTCGACTAATTCAACCACAGTCGGCCAGAAATATTCCTGCCACCCTTGAGAACAAACGTCGGCAGTTAACCCTGGGGAAGATTATCGGCAACCTTGCATGCCTTATACCCCGCTTCGAGATGAATCATGATAAAGGTGCGTTTCGCGCCTGGTGCATTATCTGTTGGAGCCGATTCATGCCCCGTGCATGCCGACAGAACGATCGCGGTTAAAACAGATAATGCAGCGATTCGGACCATGGCTGTTCTCATTGCAACAACTCCACGAATACGGGATTTTCACCAAGGTTCAATGTTGTCGTACCGTTTGATATGCCGAGCGTCTCCGTACGAAATGCAGTCGTATAATCCGTTACTTCCTCCCCCGACGAAAACATCGGTATTGCTTCTGTTATCACGGCTGCTGAACCCTGCACTTCCGTGATTTCGACCTGTTTTGTCATGCCCGATGTGTAGGCCGGATCATTCAAATAATCCCACCAGGCAACATACACGGAACGTCCATTTCTCGTGAGTTTGTAGATATGAGCATCTCCTGATTCCTGTACGATCTGAATACTCTTCCATTCGCTGCCTTCCAGCATCTCGACCATCTTTTTGTATGTATAGTAGGCAAGCTTCTTGTGGGATTGGCCGTCGTTCAGCGGATTGTTGATGAGGCCCACGTGGTCGAAATAGCCGTTGACGATGCCGCCGGCACTGTGTTCCTCGAAGATCTGCGCCCAGAAGATTTTGTCGATCCCTGCGGTCAGGGCATAGATGTATCTTTTCATGATTGCCGCGGCATGATAGGCCTCGGTATGGTTCGTATAGCCTTCCGGCGTATCGCTGTAATCGGACATTTCGGTAATATAGAACGGCACGCTGGTGTACCCGATTGCGTCAAGTTCGCTGCGGATATTGGAAGCGAATGCCCTCATTTCGTAGGTCCCGGCGGGAAGAGATATTGCAGCGTAATCGTCGTCGCCTAAAAACTGTCCGGACCAGTGAAAGTCGAAGATATCGAAATATTGATCCCCAGGGTTATCCTTAATTCTGTCCAATTCCGCCAGAACGGGTTTATAAAAACGGTAGAATCCAGCTGGGGTGGCCACGCCTCCTATGGCCACTTTCATATCCGGAGCAGCCTGCTTGACGGCTTGATAAGATTTTTTGAGAAGGAGGGCGTAATTCTCCGGCGTATCCTGCCAGAATGCAATGCCGTCAAGCTCGTTTTCGATCTGAACGACGTCAATCCTGGGGGAGCCCGGCGCGTCGTCAATTCCGTCTCCGTCGTATCGCTCAACGGCATTTTGCAGAAATTGCAGATACCAGTCCATGTGCTTTGGAAGTGTGCCGGTTCCGAGTGGTGTCCCCTCCAGTCTGTTCTGTGCCCCGACAACTACGAAGAGGTTGGCCCCTGCGGCATATCCGGCGCCCAGCACCTTGTCGGACGCAGTCCAGTCATAAACGCCTTTTTCTTTTTCGATCACGTCCCAGATCAGACTCCCATACGCTGAAATCCTTGCGGTCTTCGCGCCGATATCAAGGATGGCGCTGGCTTCGTCAATATCAGGGTTCGTGAACCTCACATCGTGCATTGCGAAGGGCGAGTTTTCTGTGGCAGGCTTGGATGAGCCGCTGCTGCTGCCGTGTTTACATCCCGCCATGATAATCGTTATGATAAAAGATAATGTGACGATTCCGAATGCGGTTGACTTCATTGCAGCGCCTCTCTCACCTCCCGTGACTTGCTCATCCACGAATACTGCATCGCAGTCACGGATAGGTGACTTCCAGAAACTTCGGACCGTTCTCCGCTCCCAGGGTCAAGGTCTGCGCGGGAGTGATTGCGCTGGTCGAGCCGTTGACGTCGGTGAGGACGACAGCGGAAGGAACCTTGTCCAGGTTGAGCGTGTAGTTGAGCGTCTCGCCATCGAGCAGGATCGTTTGCCCCTGCGCATAGTGGAAGGGCTTGAAAAAGATGTAAAGCTCTTTGCTCCCCGATTGAAACTTCTCGACCCACGCCTGGGTCTCATCATCGAAAGCGCCGCTCACATGGGAGGAGTAATGATAATCGCGAAGCTTGTCCCGCAGCAGACCCACGGCCTTCAGGTGCTTCGACAGGCTCCCGTCCGGATACAACGAACCGCTAGCGCCGGGGATGGCGCCGCTGGGAAAGATTTTCAACGCCAGAACGCCGTACAAGGCGGCGTTCCCTGCGGGGGTATGCAGCGTCCGCTCCAGGAGGGAGTGTTGGACCATGTAGGCCTCCTCCAAGCGGTCGTTCGGGTCCGTGAGCGTCGCCTGGAGGACGCCGAAGTGTTCCGTGTCGATGATGGGCCGATCCTGCCAGCCGTTGGCATCGAGCGCCTTGCGGATCTCCAATATTCCCGGAATGCCGGCGTACTTGTTGGTCACGGGGGTCCTCGTCGGCGGATAAAACGCAAAGCCTTGACTCAATACATCCGCCAGGGCATAGCCGTGGAAGGCCCAGAAATCGAACCTGGCCCCGTTGCTTTTATCCAGGAAGTACTCAATAGTCGTAATCGCCTTGTTCATCGTGGCATCCCCCGACGTATCGATCCAGTATTCAAATCCCGGGGTCCCCACCCACACGTCCGGGCACTTTGCCTTGATCCGGTCGTAGATATTGTTCGTCATCTCCAGAAGCTGGGCGTCCGTGCCTTTCCACCAACTGGCAG
>Ga0154442_1077_pt1 | contig 45782 bp, 38 predicted proteins | sample RifGroC2_FD_115946 | JGI IMG/M metagenome (GOLD analysis project Ga0154442, IMG submission 115946) | Nitrospirae bacterium GWC2_57_13
TGTATCCCGTGAGGAAATACGGACTCCGATATCCCCGACATCTCGGCGCGAAGCCTGAGAGTCTTGTCGATACGAATGACCTGCCTGCTCCCGTCAATACTGCTTTGCGGATCGATCGCCCCTTTTTTGAGCGCTTTTACCCAGTCGATCTCGTTGCCGTACTCGGAACTCGGCAGCTTTCGCTGAAGGGCTGAGAACTTCTTGCGATTTGGCTTGGCCGTCGCATTGTGGCAGCGGTCACAGCTCTCCTTGCCCTGTTCCGACGGGCCGAACGCCGTTGTTCCATCGTGGCATGTTTCGCAATACTTACCGCCCATCGATCCCCCACTGCAGACGATCGGCGTCCCGTTCGCCACCATGAAGAACTCAAGTTCAACGTGGCACACCCGGCAGGTATACCCGGTCCGATGCACCCAGTGGGAAAATATCACGGGAACCGTCCTGCTCGTCTCCGTGCGGCGTGAGATCAGTACGTCGCCGTATTCCTCGGGCGCTGCCTGGGCGGGCAGATCGAGATCGCCCCGCGAGAAGGCCGGTTGCGCTTCAAAAAAGACCGGACACCATGCCAGGACAGCGACCAGCATCACAATTTCGTGACTGATTTTCTTCATCTCGTCTCTCTCCGCTGTTCTCGTACGAATACATTAGTGCTATCCAAAAGCAAAGCTTATGCCACCCTATCAACTTATGCAACTTGGTGTACCGCGATAGTGCGCCTAAATTTACTTCACCTTTTCAAGGAATACTGTCGGCCTGAGCAACAATAATAAATGAAATATCAATATATAATTGCTTGCATGATCAGCATGGGTGATATTGCCTACAGGGTGGGTTATTTCACCCATCCTGCGCCTTTCTGCCTCGAGCAACCCGTTCACCGGAAATTCTTTAATAAGAAAACGGGCAGAGGGATCGAACTCCCCTGCCCGTTCAGAAAAAAGATCATAACCTCAGCGTTACTGAGGAATCGCGACCACCTCTGTTTTGGTCGATTGAGTTCCAGTTGCATCCGTAACCGTGTAATTGATCGTGTACTGACCTGCGTACTTGTAGGTCTTCGTGAACGTTGCTCCGCCGGCGCCGCTGATCGCCGTACCATTGCCCCAGACCACTTTTACCTTGAGAGGCACGTCATCGTCGGTCGAACTGTCCACGAGGGTGACCGTCATGCCGGACAGGGTCATCGTGTAGGCGACCACCGGCTTGAGACTGACGTTCCTGGCAGTCACATCCGCTGAGTGCACTCCCTGGGTCCCCTCATTGGATACGATCAGTTTGACCCGGTACTGCCCGACAGCATCATAGATGAACGCGGGCCTCATCGGATCGGCAAGGTCGGGCGTTCCCGCACCGCCGAAGTCCCAGGTGAACGTGCAGGTCGCTGTCGACGGCCGGCATGTACTGAACGAGCCGTCAAAGTTCATCTTCCTGCTCACGACGGCGTCGGCATTGACGATAAAGTACGCCGATGGCATTTCCACGCCGGCCGTGCCGGGAGCGATCAGCGACGCGAGGTAGGCACTGTCATAGCCCATTGCCTTGCGCTGATCGAGCGTGTTCGGGACTGTCCCGCCTGCGGGAGTGCTCCCGGCAATATCGATGACAAAGGGGCCCCCCTTGACGTCCGACGTCTTGAACTGCATCTTCACCCGCTTCAGGGGGTTTCCCGAAGCATCGTTCACGACGGTCTGCACGAGGCCGCTGCCCCCGTCCTGCGGCTGGTCGAACAGCACATGCTTCTTGTCGAAGAATCCTACGGCATATTTCGAATAGTAGATATTGTTCCGATCATCACTCGCATGGCACATAAGGCAGACGCCGCCTTCCGGAGCCCCGAGAATCTTCCCGGAGACGGTCGGCACGACATTATGGCTCACGGTGAATGCATTGACATAGAGGTTCATCACCGGCTCGCCCACGCCGAGCGCTTTCAGGTTACCGACCATCCATGCTATCTCGTCAGCCTTGTTGACTATCAGCGCTGTATCGCTGTTCTGCGCGCGATTGAGCGGCCAGTCGTAGACGCCGTTCGAATCAGCATCACCCCTGAATAGGCGATATGCTTCCGCGGACTGCGCGGCGAGGCGCTGGAACGCCGGTTTGTCCTCGGAACCGTCAACCCATACCGCCGAGGTCATGGTGATTGTCGGCAGGATGCGCACGACGCCTTTTTCCCGCAACCGGGGCGTATAGAGCGGTCGGTATACGATGCCCCCGCCGCCGCCCGTGGAGACCTGCGTCCGTTCATAGCCCCGGTACGTTCCCGCCGTATGGTCGATCACGTTCTCCTTGACGTCCGTCCTGAGCTCAGGTATATGGCAGGCACGGCAATCGATGCGGCCGAAGTGGAACGAGGGGAACCCCGTGTGCGTCGGTATCTTTATCACTTTGCTCGTTCCCGAGAGGTACCACTTTCCGTCCGGTTGCGTCTTGTCCACCCTGGGATGCGCTCCCGTAATGTGACAGCTTTCGCAGGTCACGGTGTTCGCGATCTGGTCCATGTTCCTGCCGTCGGGACTGTTGTTCCCTTTCGCGAACATATGGTCGATGCGGAAGATGGTCACTTCGGGGAGGACCTCATTGTCGGATGCGTCATAAACAGCGCCGAACGTATCTTCGATGATGTAATGGCAGTCAACGCAGTTCATGCCGCGGTCCATGTGAACGTCCGGGTTCTGCAACGGATCATTGATGGACCCTATCCTCTTGCCGTATTCAGCGCGTTTCTTGGCGTAGTTCCATGGCACGTCGTTCAATCTATCAGTGCCGTTGGCCCCTGTCTCGTCGCTGTCAACGGCACTGCCGGCGGGCATGCGCTTCTGAAATACCGTTGAACCAAGCGAAACTCCCGCCGGACCAAGCTCCGTCCAGCTCCCGTCCTCAAAATGGCAGATGGCGCAATTCTCAGTTGCCGGGATCCTGTTGAACGATGTCTTGCTGATCTTCGCAAAATTGAACTGATTGGTGATCTCGGTGTTCCACTTCCATTGCGCCGGATCGATAGTGGGATTTGTTCCCGCCGCCGCCTTCTGTCCTATCGTGAGCAGCCCGGCCGCGCCTTTCACGCCGACTAGACCGAGCGATGGAGCAAGATTCGGGCTCGAATACGCCGCCGTAAGGACCGGCTTTTCAGCAATGCCCCAGTTTCGTTCAACGTTCGCATACTGGCGTGAATAATGACAGATAAAACAATCGAACTCGACCACGCCGCCGTCCGCCCATGCAGCGGCCCTTGACTCCAGACCGACGCCTTGCACATAGGTGAAATAATCGCCCTTGATGTCATTTGGCAGCCGAGGATTGAATCCTGCTGTTCCGAGCAGTCCGCTGTAGACGCCGTCATAACGGTATCCCGCCCGGTCGTATTCGAGGGAGCCGCCGCCCGGATGACACCAGGCGCATTCGGAATGGGCGAAATCATATGAGCTCATGTCGAATCGCGACGGGTCCTGCTCCGCCGGATGCGTGAGCTGCCGGTCGGAGGGAGGACAGTATTTACCGTACATTCCCGATGAGCTGGTGAAAGCGAAGAGACCGTAATAATTGCGCTGAATGTCGCCCCAGGTCATGTTCCTGCCCATTTGATGGTATCCCGCTGTTACTCCGTGCTGCGGATAGGGGACCAGATAGGAGGCAGTTCCCGGCCCATGGTCCTTGCGCGCCTGGCCGATGTGGCTCTCATAGATATTGTCCAGACCGAAAAAATCGACATATGATTTGTGGCATCCACCCGCAGAATTCGGAGCGCACGTCTGTTTCGGACTATAGGGAACACTGGTTCCAATAGTGATCGACTTATTGCTGTAGTCAATGAACGTTACGTCACCTCCGGAGTGCTCCGCACGAACTGATTGCATGAACCCGCCGATCATCGTCGAGATGGCAATCACCAGAAGAGCAGCCGTTTTCTTCATCATCATCCTCCTTTGTCTGAAACAAAATATTTTACAGTACTGCCGTGCACCACAATAAAAAGGCCGCCGTTGCCCAATACATTTGACAACTGCGGCGTCTCAGGACATCAGGGACTCCCGACGCCTGCGAACGGTCGAAATGTTCCAACCGATACTGCGGGAACTCCCGGATCGATAGATAACGTTGGGCTCGATGCACCGTGCTCGCTTTCCAGCATCAAAATGGAGCAGGGGGGATCACCGCCTGACCCGGAATGCCTGAAATGAAGTGCTGTTACTGCGGCAACGCCAGCCCCATCCGACACGTACGTGGGCTTTACTGCGTCTTCGATAAACCGTAAAACTTTAGTGCATAGCGCCCGCCCTTATCGCACTGCGCAGTACCGCCGACGTACTTATTGCAGCAAGTACCATGCCAGGTAAACGAACATCGGCGCTTTCACTGCTAGGGTTCAGCACCTCCGAAGCAATGACCTCAAAAAAACGTCTGTATTCGGGTTTTTTTTAAAAATGCAGAAAGAACATTAAGGTAAAAAAATCGTCCACTTCCCGCAACGCCGTTGATCCACTGGAATGTCTGCGGCATCAGGAAGAAAAAAGGGGGCATTTCACCCTTGCAGATACGAGATTTCACCACACTTCCATAAAAAAAGAACGCCGGGAGCAGTGGAACCCTTCGGGCAGTCACGCAATGGCGTGATCTGATAAAGCGACACCTCGCACCGATCGCTGCGGGGCCGCGGGGGCGCACCAAAAAAACCGGACAGGGTTGCGGCCCTGTCCGGCGAATGGACTTCAGATCAAAGGATAAACGACGCTACGGGGTCAGTGTCACGGTCTCGGATTTGACCGCCTTCGCGCCCGTGAAGTCCGTTACCGTGTAGTTGATGGTGTACTTTCCAGCGTACTTGTAGATTTTCGTGAGCGTTCCGCCGCCCACGCCGCTGGTCGCCGAGCCGTCGCCCCAGATGATCTTTACTCTGAGCGGCACGTCGACGTCGGTCGAGCTATCCACGAAGGCGACCGTCATGCCGGCCACGGTCATCGTGTAATTGACCACCGGTATGGTATTGACGGTAGATGCCATAGCATTGGCAGTATGTACGCCCATGGTCACCCCGTTCGACACCATAAGCTTCACGGTGTAGGTGCCTGCTGCGTCATACACGAACGTGGGTTTTACGGAGCTCGTCATGTCCGGCGTTCCGGCCCCGCCGAAATCCCACGTGTAGGTGCAGGTCGCTGTTGACGGCTGGCACAGGCTTGCCGAACCGTCGAAGTTCACCTTCCTGCTGACCGTTGCGTCGGACTTGACGGTGAAGTACGCCGTCGGCGACTCCACGCCGGCCGTACCAGGGGACATGAGCGTCGCCAGCTGAAGTGCCGAATAACCGAGCAGGTCATTGGCATGCACCGTGGTCTTGATGTAGCCGCCGTCAACGCAGTCCAGAGGCGCGCCGGTCATGGGATTGTAGCACTTGGTGCCCTGATCCCAGGAGGCTACATGCGCCGCGTTGCTCGGATTCTTTTCGACCGAGATCGGCCAGGTTACCTTGGCCGCTGCGCCGGAACCCGATTGCTGCAGGGCGATCTTGAAATGCGACCGCGCCTCTCCCCTGCTGTACAGTAGCGGCATGGGATTGGCCAGGGCGCCCTCGCAGTCGGCGGTGACCATACAGGGGCCGCCATTCCGGAAGCCGCCGGTGCAGGCGCCCGGTACTGGAGGCGCTGCGCCCGTGCATACTCCCTGCATCATACCGCCATAAGGATCGTTGGCCGGATTCGGGATGCAGTTGTTCACGCTCTGGCCAGGCACGGGACTGAAGCTGACGGGGCCGGCAAAGGGATTGCAACCCTTGGTCGTGCCGTCAACAGTTTCGCGGATGGCGAATCCCTGGAGCCCGGCGATGCCGTCGAACATCCCCATCTGCATAGCCGTACCCTGCGGGAAGCCCATCATGGCGTCGAACCCTGCCGCCATCTGGGTGGTGCATTGTGTGAGGCAGGCATTCCCCGTGACAGGTGCACCCGTCAGGGGATTGAAAAGCGCCTGATCGTCGGCATCGGTCGGCGGGGTCGCCGGCGTCGGATCGCACATAGCAGTGCAATCGTAATCCGCGAACAGGGCGAACCAGTTTTTGATAAGATCATACTGTCCGATCCCCATCCCTGCCTTGTTCAAGGGCTGCTGATAGCTCTCGAAGAAAGCGGTGGATCTCGGAGAGTAGTTCTGATTGTGGGAAGCGCAGCTTCCGTCGGGGTTCCGGGTCGCGCAGGGATCAGCGCTCGAATGGCAGCTCACGCAGCCACCCTGCATCGATCCGCCGAGCGCCCACGCCTTCGGTGCCACGCCGTGGGTCACATCGAACATGGTGTTGAAGAGCTTCAGTTTGGTCGCGAATCCCGTGACGCCCACCATGGCGTCGATCTCGGCCTTGGTATCGATCTCCCAGGAATCAGAGAGGCTGAAACCGTCAAAGAGCGGAATGATGTTCCCGCCGTTCAAACGGATATCGAAGCCGGGATTAGCCGCCGCAACGATCTTCGCGGCAGTGATATTGTCCCGTGCCTTCACAGGCGCCACAAGTATGGGATCAACCGGATAGGTCCCGCCGGCGATCTCACTGCCTGCCTCTATTCCCGAGTTGGGCGAAGCTTTCACCCAGATGGGCATCACCGAGGGCAGGAAGGGATAGATCTTCTGCTCGTGGTCTTTCGTAAGCCATGCATGCAGCATTGGCATCGTCTTATGCGAACCGGTCACGAGGTCGTAGTTCCAGTCCAGCATGTTCCGGAACCCGCCCTTGTACTGTCCCACCGACCAGTCGCGGTACTTCAGGCGGCCGGGAGCGGCGTAGATCTCGGGAATGTGGCAGGTGGCGCAGGCGATCTTCTGGATGTGGAATGACGGGAACCCGGCATGGGCCGGCGTGGGAGAAACGAGCGGTCCACCGTTGTCCGTGAGCCGCGGATGGGTCCGCGTCGTGTGGCAGCTCTCGCAGGAGACCGTTCCGTCCAGGTTGTTCTTGGACTTCGTGTCCGGATAGGAGTCAGCCTGGGCAAACTGATGGTCTATTGCCCAGACCGTCTCGTCGGGATAGGGCAGCCCATGATGGTCCGCCGCCGGAAAGAGCTTGCTGTTCGTGGCGTCCTGGTCCGCCTGAGCATTGTAGACGGGATTTCTCACTCCTCCCGTGTACTTTTTCTCCGACCCGAGTGTGTAGTGGCAGGAAGCGCACTGCATGCCCTTCACGTCATGCACGTCGGCGTCAGGCATTTTGTTCGCGATCGGATCGCCGGCATTCGGCACCGTGAGAGGATCGGCATCGAGCGTGCTCGCCAGGAACATGCTCATGCCGTATTTATCATTGGGACCGGCGCCGATCTTATGAGCCCGTTTGCCCATGCCGGTCTTGCAGCCCAGCTCGAACCAGAGCTTGTCGTTGGCTGCGTTCGTATCGTCATCGTACTGCGTGCCCGGCGGGCTGATGAGCGCGAAGTTGCCGTAGCCGTACTTCATGGCCATCATGCCCGGCAGGCCCGGAGTGCTGTCGTCGCGGGCGTGACAGACCGAGCAGTTTTTGCTGTTCGGCAGGGCATTGATCTGACCTTCCGCGATCTGGGTTGGTACGCCCGCCACGCCGGTCATTGCGCTGCCCGTCCATGTTGCGGCTGCACCGATACCCAGGGACGCTGCAAAATCGAACCTCTTGTTCTTGAGCGCCAGGTTCCGGTTGTACATGTCATAGGCCGTGCCGGCAGCGTAGGGTCCCGCAGTTGGAACCGTCGGCGGGTAGCCCGGGTCGGTCACGCCGTCGCAGTTCTTGTCATTCGACGGCCCCATGGGATTCGCAGGTCCGCACCCCATGGACTTCAGGAAGGCCTGGCCGTTCTTCGAATCGGCAAGATGGCACAGCAGGCAATCGAGCTCGGCCTTGTTCGTGGCCGACAAGCCGGCTGTGGCATCCACCGTGGTCAAGCGACCGCCTGGGAAGGCGAGACTCGGCATCTCAAAATAATACCGGTCGCCGGTGGGAGAGGAAGCACTGTAATTGTTCTGGTCCCGATCGTATTCCATCTGGCCGCCGCCTACGTGGCAGACGCCGCAGGTCACTGCCCAGTCCTGGGCGCCCGTTTCGATGGACTGCAAAGCGACACCGTTGTTGAGGGGATCGATGTTCTTGGCCGCCAACTGGCGGTTCGAGGGTGGTCAGTACTTGCCGAACATGCCAGGGGAACTCGTGAAAAAGGGGTCCCCGAACTTGATCCGCATGGAGGTGCCATAGGCCTCGTTCCGGCCCTGGTTCGAATGACGGCCCTTCGAGACACCGTGATCGAAGAAGTTCACATCATAGCTCTGCCAGTAGACCTGCCCGTCGGACTCCAGTAACCCTTGGGTGTGGGTGACCGACGCAGGCATGGAGCCGTAGTTGTGGCCTCCTGTTGTTGCGACGCCGCTGATATGGCAGGTCCCCGTGGCTCCGCAGCTCATCTTCGGGCTGTAGGGCGTCGTGGGTGCGGCGATCGCCCCGCCTGCCTGTTTCATATCCACAGCAGGATGGGGGGCCGCAGCAGCGAACCCTGCACTGGCGATGAGCAGGACCAGGGACAGAGCTGCCATCGTCCATATTCTGGAAAACTTCATGCTGATTCCTCCTTTCATTACGTTCGCAAACCGAAAAATAGGTCAACAACGATAAGGGACCGCGCTTCTCACCTCCATTGCTTACCGCTATTCACCTGGTTTGGGGGTTGGTGACTGGAGATGCGAAGGTCCGATCCTCATGTTTTACAAGCAAAGCGTGTGCCATAGTTTAGCATTTTCTAAATCGTTACTATAACTGCCCTGTCATCCGGCCACATCCGCTGATTGGGATCAGGGAACGCATTCTATCTGTGGGTGATATGACCCCGCAGTCCCCTTTTATCATTACCTCAATCGAATACAGACGTTATGGCATCATAGATCACTCGTCGCCATGCACTATAGTAACGGTCCGGGAATGATCCGGCATTTGGACGCATCGCAAAGGAACAGGCCGCAGAAGGCGATAGTATTTTTGCGGCATGCCTGGTCGGGCCCGGATGACCTGCTTTTATGGAACCGCGGTCTTCGGGCATTTACCCCCCGCTGGGGTTATTTCGCCCAAGAGTGGTCAATCATGATTTGGCATCAGGTCATCGTCCGGAACGGGGTACTTCGGCCATGTCCGACAAATCTGCATGAAAATGCAGGTCATTTTTATACCCGCAGCATTCCTTTGGTCCGCTGGCACCCGACTTGCAAAATAGCGTCACAAGCTTGCCGTACGTATTTGATTTGGGGGTAGTCGGGAGAGGGTTGGCGGTTCCAGAAAACCGTCACAGGGTACTAACTAGAAGGAACACTACTTCACAGGAGGAAAAACCATGAAACGCTACACATTGTTGTTCGCAGTCCTGGGGATACTGCTCATATCCTCACTAGCCATGGCAGGCATGACACCGAAGACCGGCATCGTCGGTTCCTATCATGACCTGAGCACATTGGGAGCAGCCACGAATTGGGGAGACACGGCTGAGCAGAATGAGGCAAACGGCGGACTGAACCGGATCTGCATCTACTGCCATGCGCCGCACCACACGCTCTCACCGGCAGAGGCGGAACTGAAGGGCTACGATTATCTGCCCCTTTGGAACCACAAACTCTCGGAAGTTACCTACATCTACTACTCGAACATCAGCAACAATCCGAATGACACTGACCACCAGTTCAACGGCGCTGCCAGCATCGGCCAGCCCGGCGGCGTCTCGCGCCTCTGCCTGAGCTGCCATGACGGCTCCGTGGCCACCAATGCCTACGGATTCGCCCCCTCATTATCGCTCGGAGCAGGCGACAAGAAGTTCGCGACCACGCACCGCGCAAACCTCGGCGGCACGGACAGCGACGATCTCTCGAACGACCATCCCATCGGATTCCTGTATGCCAATGCCGATGACAATGATGCTGAGATAGCCGCGGCAACAGCGACCATGAACGCTCAATACTCGATCGGCGACCTTCTCTGGGGAGGCAGGATGGAGTGCACGACCTGCCATGATGTGCATAACACGCAGAACGACGGCGAGAAGTTCCTCTGGGTCTCCGACAAGAACAGCGGTCTCTGCCTGACCTGCCATCTCAAGGGCACACTGACACCGTAACAGCGCTCTGTCGATCAGATCCAAATTTGCGACTTGATCGTTTCAGAAGAGGGATGAAGGCTGTCCCTCTTCTTTTTTCTTGTCCTGGTTTCATGGTTTCGAATTTTATCGCAATGCGCACGATCCGATTGAATTCATTAGTGCTATCTGATATAATCGCCGACGAATATCTCTTATCTTTCAAAACACTATATATGATGCGGTTCCTGCCGAGCGGAACTCGCGCATAAGCTATCGTCGGAATTCCATGCTCGTTTCAGTACTACCAAAGAAGGAGAGAAAACATGACCAGGACCGGTTCAGCCGTGAAGCTTCTGGGGCTCGCGCTCGTCATTCTGGTGGGAGGCTGCGCTTCAGGGGGGCCGAAAAAATATGAGGCCGTTTTCTACCCGGAGCCGCCGGAGCTTCCTCGCATCCAGTTCCTTACGTCATTCACCGAGGCGAGCGACGTCCAGCCCGGCAAGTCCTGGTTCGAACTCTTCATAACCGGCGAGAAGGAAGCGAGACTGCGTCCTGATAAGCCTTACGGCACCGCTGTTCACCAGGGCCGCATATTTGTCTGCGACACGAACTCAACGGTCGTCTTCTTCGACCTGGGAAAAAAGACCTACGGCACCCTGGAAGGTGCCGTAGGGCTCGGCAAGCTTCGCCAACCCCTGAACATCAGCATCGACCGCGATGGCAACAAATACGTCGCCGATCCCGTCCGCAGCGACATTGCCGTCTACGACCGCAATGACGCCTTCGTCCGTTCCCTCAACGCGCCGGAACGGTGGAAGCCCGTGGACGTGGCGGTCTTCGAGGACGGTGTCTATGTCGTTGATATGAAAAATGCCCTGGTCCACGTCTTCGACCGCCGGAACGGGGCCTATCTCCGCAAGTTCGGCCAGTCGGAGACCGCTGAGGGCAGCCTCAGACTTCCGGCGAACATCGCCTTTGATAAGGACGGCTACCTCTACCTCTCCGACACCGGACGGTTCCAGATCGTGAAGATGGACAGGGACGGCAATATCCGCGGGACCTTCGGCCAGCTCGGCACGAGCACGGGTTATTTCGCCCGGCCCCGCGGCGTCGCCGTCGACCGGGCGGGCCGGGTCTATGCCGTGGACGCCGCCTTCGACAACGTTCAGATATTCACGGCCGAGAAGCGGATGCTCATGTATTTCGGCAAGGCGGGAGTCAAGCCGGGAGATCTGTTCCTTCCTGCCTCGGTGACCATAGACTACGATAATGTCGATTATTTCCGAAAATTCGCCGACCCCAAGTTCGAGATCGAGCACCTGATCTTCGTGACCAGCCAGTTCGGCGAAAGATTGGTGAACGTCTACGGGTTTGGAAAGGAAAAGGGCAAGACCTATCCGACCGAGGCGGAGCTCCTTGAGCGGCTCATGGAGCGCATGAAGATAGAGAAGGAGAAGCAGGAGAAAGAAGACGGAACAGCGTCGGGCGAAAAGAAGTAAGCGGAGCACTATGGGGAAAAAGCGGGTCTTCGCGGTCCTTCTTTCCGCAGTGCTGATCGTCGGGACGATCATCGGGTGTTCACGGGACACGACCTATCGGGTGCTGAGCGTATTCTTCGACGGTGTGCCCGCCCCTGGTAGCCCAAAAGACTCCCTCATAGACGACAGGGGCAGACGAAAATCAGCACCTGACACGGCCAGGCGGATCCGGTACGGGGAGCACGGTCCCTACGCGGCAAAGCTCTGTGATGGGTGCCACCTCCGCGGCGGCAGCTTCAAGCTGATCATGCCGATCGAGGAACTCTGCTTCCACTGCCACACGATCACGGTGGACCGAAAAAAGGTGCACGGCCCTCTCGCCTCGGGAGGATGCCGGGTCTGCCACGAACCGCACGGTTCATCGTTCCGGCTGCTCCTGACCTCTGAGTCCAGGGAGTTCTGCGTCCGCTGTCATGCAACGGAAGACGTGCTGAAACGGGAGGTCCATCGGGACAATCCCATGGAGTGCACGGACTGTCACGACGCCCACGCGTCGGACAACGAGCATCTGCTGAAATGAACGCTTGTTTTCTCAAAGATCACGCTCCATGGGGAATGAGCCCGCTCCGAACCGGATTCCGGAGCCCGGAGAACGCTTTAACGGCCCATGAACGTCCATCGGCACATACGCCCGGAACGACCGCACACTGCCCCCCCTTCACGGAGAGCAGCGGCCCGTTCCTGTATTTGCCTTTGCCTTACCCTGTGGGCGCTATTCGTTCCTCTGACGGCCCAAGGCCAGCAGCGCATGTTCCTGCCCCGCATCACGGCCTATGAAGGCCTTCTGGAGCTGGACGGGCAGTATGCGCGGAACTACAACGAGACCAACGGCAGTGGTACGGCGGTTGAGCACTCCCTGCTCACGGAAAAAATGCGGATCAACGCCTACGGCTATATCTATCATCCCCGGTTCATCTCGTTCTTCCTGAGCGGAGCAGGAGGGTTTCAGCAGGAATCGTATACTGCTGTGCGGACCGGCGACGACTCGCCCCGGACCACGGCTTCGACGAAGGAGCATGAGTTCCGGATCGCTATCCTTCCCGAACATCCCTACCGTCTGGAGCTCTATACCTTGCGCCGCCGTCCCTTTTACCGGAAGATAGCAGCCGACGGCATCAGTCCCGTGATCACCGAAAAAGGAGCGCTGTTCCGTCTTGAGCAGCGGCCGTTCCTGATCGGAGCCGACTATGCCCTGTCGTCACAGACGACGAATACGGGCGTCGTCGACACACGGATGAAAAGGCTGGCCGTGACTCATTTTATTTCACGGTTCGTCACGTCCGCCGGCGTCCACGCAACAGACACCATGGCGCCCGAGGTCCGGGCCCTGCGGGAGGAGTATTTCTTCTCCAACCAGTTCACCATTGAAAAGGCCATACAGCTCCAGAGCAAGGTAAACATGGACCGCTATTTTCAGGATGAGACCGTGGAATCCCGGGATGACCGCCAGGTGACCTGGACGGAACGCCTGTCTCTGAACCTTCCCTGGAATTTCGAGGGAGACCTGTCCTATGACGAGGTCCGGGATCGCCTGATCACGGACAGCCCATCTTTTCCGGAGCCGGCACGCCAATTATTCGAGTCCCGCGCCGGGACCTTGGGCCTTACCCACCGGCTCTTCTACAGCCTGCGCACCAATTACGGCTTGACGTACCGTGAACTGGAATCATCCCGGGGGGAAAGCTCTACTGCGTCCAACCATATCGGAGCGACATATCAGAAGAACCTCCCCGGGGGGCGGCTCCTGGCCGGCGTGGACGGCGGCCGAAGCCTGACGGACAACATCGGCGCCCCCGCGGTGGCTGAAACATTCCAGCGGAGCGCGGACGGGACAGGAACCTACACACTCAGCCAGCCGAATGTCGACACCGCCACGATCGTCCTGAGAGTGAAGGACCCCTCAACAGGCCTTTTCCGAACGATGCAGGAAGGGCCGACATTGCATTACGAACTGGTCCCGGTCGGAGATACGGTCCGGATCAATATCCTGGATGTTCCCTTTATTGATACGGGAGCGGCCTATGACTTCCACGTCGCCTACTCCGTCATCCCGGCCGAATACGAGCTCAAGCTGACCCGCTTCAGTCATAACTGGAAGCTCGACCTTCTGAACAACCGCATCAGCCCCTACTATCGGTATACCTATTCAAAGCAGGAGCTTCTGTCGGGGTCCCTGCCCGGTGAGCCTGTGACAAGCAAGATCAGTTTTGTCGGCGTATCCGCCCGGCAGGCCCCCTATTCGGGATTCATCGAGTACGAGAGCGTCCGCTCCACGAAGAATCCGACGCGCCAGATCAACGGAGACCTGCGTTATGTGGAAAAAGTGGCCCCCAACGCGCACCTTGACGCGAGGCTTTTTTATCGCCGCTCCATGTACTCACAGGACACCTTCGGCCTTTCCAATGAAGGGCATACCGTCAACGTGATCGGGCTGGATGCGAAACTGAAACAGAGGCTGCGGCAGAAGAACCTCAGCCTCACTGCCGGCGCGTCCCTCTCCTACCGGAGCAGCACGACCGACACCTACCGTTACGGCCTGTCCTGCGGTCTTCTCTGGAACAAGGGCAGCCTTACCGTCGACGCGGGCGCCAGCCTGAACTATTCTGAAAGTTCTTCACTCTTTGCTGATTCCGAGCAGCATTCGGTCCACTACTACGCTTCCATAAAGCGAAGACTATTCTGATCAGGGAGGTATATCATGAGCCTGTCACATCGTATGCGAGGCGCGGCGCTTTTCCTGACCGTCGTCCTGCTCACCGGAGTTGGATGTTCAGCACGGACGTCTTCCACCCAGAAAGCGCAGGAGGAGTCCAAAAAGATCGTCGTTGCCAGGGTCAACAGCGCGCCGATAACCATGGATGCCGTCGTCATTATGATGAACCGCCTTGCCGCGCGCAGCCAGGACGGGTCGACGCCGGAGAGGACCGAGGAGATCAGGAAAGCATCTCTGGACCGGCTCATTCTTCAGGAACTGGCCTGGCAGCAGGCCCGGTCCCGGGGGATCGCACCGGACCCGAAGAACATCGACGCTTCCATCGCGAACCTCCGGATGAACCTGGGCGGTAAAAAGGAATATGCCGAGTTTCTCGAAAAAGATGGGGTCACCGAAAAAGAGCTTCGCGCGAGGGTCGAACGTAGCCTCACCGTCGAACTGATCTTCGCCCGTGAAGTACTGGACAAGATCGTGATTCCCGAAGAGGATGTCCGGAAAGAGTATCAAAAGGAGAAAGCACGCTACGTGCTTCCCGAAAAGATCAACGTGACCGATGTCGCATTCTTTCTGAAGGGTGACAAGAAGGCTGCCCGGAAGAGCGCCCGGGAGATCCTGAAAATGATCACGGCCGACCCCGGAAAGGACCCCTGGAAGCTCGTGCTCGACGGCACCTTCATCGTACGGACCCTGGAGGTCCGCGCCGACCGTGACAAGGAACTGCACGCAGCCGCAAAAAAGCTGAAGCTGAATGGCCTGTCCGGCATCATTAACGCTTCGGACGGTTACCACATTATCAAACTGAAGCAGTATGAGCCGTCGCGCCAGCTCACCTTCGACGAAGTGCGGCCCACTCTGGAACAAAAATTTCGGGTCCCCGAACAGGACAAAAGGCTCGCCCAATGGGAGCAGGAAATGAGGGCGGGGGCTTCCATAGAAATGGTCGGATCGGCGCTGAAGACCTCGAAGGCTGACAAGGAAACAACGACACCATGAAGTTGAGAACGCTTCTGACTTGCTGCATGCTCGCTGCCCTGGCATCGGGATGCGCAACGACATGGAACATGCGCACTGAGGTCTCGCCTGCGCCGATCGCCTGGAGCGATTCCGGTGGACACATTCGGATCCGGCATCTGATGACGGTGCGCGGATTTGCCGAGGGAGGCGTGACCGCGTCGAACGTCCTGCGCTATGCACTCTTCGGAAGATCACGGGACGCTGACCTGGTCCGTCCCGTTGCCGTTGCCATGGACCGTGAAGGCCGGCTTGCCATCGCCGACACCGGCTGCAGGTGCGTACATCTCTATCTGCCTGCTGAAAAGCGGTATGTAAAACTGGTCACGGCTGGCGAGCGGCCGTTCCTTTCGCCCGTGAGCGTCGCTTTTGACGCAGAATCCCGGATGTTCATTTCCGACTCTGCTGGCGGCTTCATCTCGCTCTTCGACCGGGACGGTGTTTTCCTGTCATTCCTGACAACAGCAGCAAGCACGGAGCGATCGAGGCCCACGGGCCTTGCCTATCTGGCCGGGACAGGGACCCTCTACGGCGTGGACACGCGGTCCCACGAGATCGTCGCCTTGGCCGCAGATGGAAACCATCTCTTCTCCTTCGGCTCCCGGGGAGCGGAAGCAGGGAAGTTCAACTTCCCGACGCACATCGCCGTAGCACAGGACGGAAAGATCTACGTGACCGATGCGATGAACTTCCGGATCCAGGTCTTCGACCGGTCCGGCTCCCTCCTCGCCTCCTTTGGAAAGCACGGGAACGGCTCAGGCGATCTTTCCATGCCCAAGGGCGTGGCCGTCGATAGTTCAGGCGTTATCTACGTGGTGGATGCCCTGTTCGACAACGTGCAGTTGTTCAACCTGAAGGGGGAGTTCCTGTTCACGCTCGGAGGACGGGGTGCGGCCCCCGGCGAGTTCTGGCTTCCATCGGGAGCGTTGATCGACGGCAAGGACCGCCTGTATGTCTGTGATACCTACAACCAGCGGGTCCAGATATTTCAGATCGAGGTCGGCGAACGATGAACAGATCGATCACCACCGGCACAGGACTGGCGCTGTTCCTCCTCGTTGTCGCCCTTCCGTCGCCCCGCGGAACGAGCGCGCAGACCGGCATCGTGGCGACCAAACACAACCTGTCGGCCTCGGGGCCCGGAGAATTGAAGGCCCTCACGGAGACGAGGATCTGCGTCTTCTGCCATACTCCGCACAATGCGCAGCCGGCAACGCCGCTCTGGAACAAAAAAATAGAGCCCCTGACCTATATCACGTATTCCAGCAGCACCATGGGCGCGACGCCGGGACAGCCCACGGGACCGTCCCGGCTCTGCCTGAGCTGTCATGACGGCACCGTTGCGCTGGGCGCGGTCCTTCAGCCTTCAGGCGGCATCGACATGTCGGTGTCGGGAGGCATCCCCTCTGCTCGTCCGTCCTATCTCGGGACCTTCCTGTCCGACGACCATCCCGTTTCATTCTCCTATAGTGATTCGCTCCCCAATCCGGAACTTTCGCCGACACTTCCTCCGGACCTGCTCTTCTACGGGACCGGGACCCTGCATTGTTCCACCTGCCATGACCCTCATGACAACAGCAATAAGAAATTTCTCGCCGTGGACAACGAGTTCTCCGGCCTCTGCCGGAAATGTCATGTGAAAACGGGTTGGCTGGGATCAAGCCATAACACGTCCATGGCCCTATGGAACAACATGTCCCCGAACCCCTGGCCGAGAACAGGCGCCGGAACGGAGTTCCACTGGACGACCGTTGCGCAGAATGCCTGCGAGAACTGCCACGCGACCCACTCCGCCGAGGGGCCGAAACGCCTTCTGACCTGCTTTGATGCGGACTGCGCGCCATTCACTGAAGAGGGCACCTGCTATGCATGTCATAACGGGAATGTGGCGTCCCTGGATGTGCGTTCGCAGTTCACGAAATCGTCCCGCCACTCCGTGGACTACGCGGTAAATGTCCATGCTCCCGGCGAGGACCCCAAGCTCATCACGAACCACGTGGAGTGCGCAGACTGCCACAACGCGCATGGAGCGCAGAACAAGTCGACCTCCGCCCCTGCCGTGTCGGGCAAAACGGCCGGCGTCAGCGGAGTCGACATCAATGGCGCGGCCCTGTCATCGGCGGTCAATGAATATGAGATCTGCTTCAAATGTCATGCCGGTTCCACTCCGCTCAAGCCTCTTTCACCGGGGTTCCCGATCGAGCGGGCCGTCAATTCGGTGAACACACGCCTCGAGTTCAACACCCTTAATCCGTCGTACCATCCCGTCGTGAGCTACGGAAAGAACAGTGATGTTCCGAGCCTGCCGTCAACACTGGCGCCGATCGAGTGGAACCTCTCGACATCGAGCATTATCTACTGCACTGATTGCCACGACAGCGACGAGACCGTTACGCTCGGCGGAGCAGGACCGAGGGGGCCCCATGGGTCCCTCTACAGTCCTCTGCTTCGCGAGGCCTACGAGACCACGGACAACACGGCGGAAAGCGCGTCGAACTATGCGCTCTGCTACCGGTGCCACGATCGGACCAGCATTCTGTCGGATATCAGTTTTCAGAGGAATCTAACGGCGGGAAGAGGAGGGCACAGTCTGCATCTGGGGCCTCTCGTGAACGCCCCCTGCTCGGCCTGTCATGATCCGCATGGTGTGGTGGACAACGGCATGTCAGGCAGCCATACCCATCTCATTAACTTCGACATCACGATCGCTACTACGATCAGCCCGAATCTGTACCCGTTTTTCACTGATACAGGCGGCCGCTCGGGAAGCTGCATGCTTGTCTGCCACGGCATCAGCCATTCAGGCTATTCCTACCCCTAGGGCATCTCTCGTAGAGCGCGCAGAGGACGCAGAGTTAAAACAAAATCTTTAAGACTTACAAATAGCCTGGAAAGACCAGCTCAAATCACCAGGGAATCATTCTATTGGTTTTTTTAATGCGGAATAGGACGTGCCGGCCAAATGGACCAAAATTAAGACCGGCAGGAATATCACTTCATTTCTGCTTAGCTTTCGCGACCTATACCACCACTACAATCGCCGCAATGCTTTGCTATGGGTTGATTCTTGTGACTTTTGCCCGTAACGCCTCAATAAACTTAACGTCACCTTTATTTTCAGCCGAGAGTTCGATCTGCAACCAGGCATCTGGCTTACGTGAATTAATCTTATACAGGCTATTGTTCATTGCATTTCCCCTCTCTACCAGCTCGATCGAAGAAATATCGTTGACAGAGACTTCGTAAACTTCTATTTTTTTATTATCTTCCGGCAAATAAAGTATCACTCGATCTTCGGTTAGAATTGAGCCTCCCTCCAATATGGAGATCAGGCCAGTCGAATAAAAATATTCAATATGGTCACCCTTTGCGATGATGTCATTAGAAATGAGCAGGTCCCTGTCGCTCTGCGAAATCTCAGTGCCGATTTGAACCTCGGTTGAAGGCAATACGCCCGTCACAGTCATGAGCCCAACGACCATTAAAGCTGCACCAATAATAAGAGCTGTCACTCCCGTGTAATAAATCCACTTTGGAGTTGCTTTATAGCCAGGATTTTCTGATTTCTCAATTTTGTGAAATACAAAGGCCCCCTGAATTGCCTTGCCATAAAAATATAGAAATACCACGGCCGTTCCAATTCCAGATACCTTTCCTGTTTCTATACCAATAACTATTTTTGCAAAAATGAAATAGACAAACAGTAGAACCGCAGCAAACCTTGACTTTTTATAAATGCCGTATGCACACGCAAATATAAGAACTATGTCAAATGCCACTGAAGGATCATTCCACAACCCTATTGCCCCGCTTGCGTTAGTGAAAATTGCGATCCAAAATATCGCAAGAGTCAAAGCCCCAGATATACACCCGGCGACAGCACCGTTTTTGGTTGCCTGTATGGCTTCATCTCTATTCATTTTTCCCTCGTGAATTAATTACCAACTGCCCATAACGTGGAGTTCACACGCCCCGGTCGGCGTGGAACGACTTGTTGGTCTTACCTCTGCATATCATGCCGCAAATTAAAGCTGATGCTAGATCCACTTTTCAGCTTTCGGCGTTAGCTCGTAAATCCTGCATCATATTGCCTGGAATATTCATGTTCACAGCACTGCATGCAGCTATCAAGATTTTCGCAACTTTCTTTAATCCACTGCTAGTGTCACCACATGCCTGGAGAATCGCTGGAACATTTAATCTGGGACTTAAAAGAGCAAAACCTCTAGTTTCGGCAGTGTGCCTCCATATCCTTATGACTATCACTTCAAAATAATCTTGAGCTTCACGACCCCATAATTGTCCTTTACCAGCGAGAAAGCTAAACAATAATAGATTCCCCTATAAGATTGATGATCTCGTAAGAAGTCTTATTTTCACTCAGCGGCACAAAGAACACAAAGAAAACCCTATTGATAATGAATGGTACTCCTCTTCGTGACTTCCTCCGTCCCGCATCCAATTGTCATAGATACGGTGCGGGGGTGGCTTTGTGTGATACAGAACTCTTTACGACTTTATCACGGTTGATTCATGCAGGCCTGCTGAGATTACGGCAGTAAGAGGACCTGCCGCAATGCGCTGATGAGCCGTTCGTTCTCTCGCCGCGTGCGAACGGCCACGCGCAGGAAAGAGTTTCCGAGACCGCCAAAAGAGGAACAGTCGCGGACAAGAATGCCGCGCTGGGCCAGCGCGTGGGCAAGCACCGGCGATTCATGGGCGGCAACCCGCAGCAACAAAAAATTCGCCGAACCGGCCGAGAATTCAACTCCCGGCAGAAGGCGCAGCGCTGCCATGAGCTCGTCGCGCTCCCGGGCAATGAACTTCCGCGTCTTTCTGATGTAGCGCCAGTCATGCAACGCCGCAAGCGCGGCTTTCGAGGCAGGCGTGCTGACAGACCAGGGCTCCTGGCCTGCGCGAAGCGTCTCTGCTGTCTCATCGCCGGCCACGGCGTAGCCGACGCGCAGCCCCGGCATGCCGAAGAATTTCGTGAAGGCGCGGATGCAGATGAGATGGGGAGAGAGCGCCGCTTCCTGGACCAGCGATCCATCGCCGGAGAACTCTATAAAGGTCTCATCGACGACGAGACGCACGCCTTCCCTGAGAGCGTAACCTGCGATCTCCGCCATTTCAGCTTCCGGCACCAGCAGGCCCGACGGGTTGTTCGGATTGCACAGGAAGGCCATGTCAACACCCTTCAGGGCAAAGGCCATGTCCACTGCGTCGATGCGAAATCCCTTGCGCGGGTCAAGAGGGAAAGGGACGACCTCCCCGCCTGCGTCCTGGACCGCGGCTGCGTATTCCGCGAAGGTAGGCACTGGTATGAGCACTCTCCGGGGGCGAAAGACGCGGGGAATGAGATGAATGAGGGCCGTCGAACCGTTTCCGCAGACCGCCTGCTCGGGGCTGATGCCGTAGTAGTCTGCGATCCCCTGCCGCAGTTCCTTCATTTCCGGGTCAGGATAGCGATCGATAAAAGCGAGGGCTTTTTTCGCGGCGCGCTGCGCGGCAGGCGAGGGCCCGAGGGGATTGACGTTGGCGCTGAAGTCGATGATCTCCCGTTCCCGGAATCCGTATCGTTCAGCAGCCTCGCGGACATTGCCGCCGTGATACCGCGGCGCACTAACAGTCTCAACAGTTCCGGTGACATCGTTCTCAGAGGTGACTGACATGAAGATCCTCCCAGACAAATTCTTGGCGAATTCCGCTGCTTGCATCGGGCATGGGTAATACACGCAAAGCGAATAGAGCATAGCGCATAGGGTATGAATCTCTCTGCTCTCTGCCGCCGCTGCCTGGCCTACTTCACAGTTCCGCAGCCAGTTCCGGAAATCGCTCCTGCATGAACGTCTCGACGGTCTGGCGCGCGCGCACGGCCGTGGGCTGCTGCATCACCAGGGAAACAAGCTCCACGGCGTCCTGACGCCGCACGGACCTGATCACTTTTTTCACCCAGGGGATCGACGGGATGTTCATGCTCAGGTTCCCGAACCCCATGCCGAGCAGGATCGCCGCATAGAGCGGTTCTCCCGCCATCTCACCGCACATGGACAAAGGAATATTCGCCTCACGGGCCGCATCGGCGATGCGCTGAAGCAGGCGGAGCACCGCCGGATCAAGGGGCTCGTACATGTATGCCACATGTTCGTTCTGACGGTCAATGGCCAGGGTATACTGGATCAGGTCGTTGGTGCCCACACTGAAAAAATCCACTTCCCTGGCAAGCAGGTCGGCGATCATGGCCGCTGACGGGATCTCGATCATCACGCCGATCTTGATGTGGGCGTCGAAAGCCGCGCCTTCGGCGGCAAGCTCGCCCCGCACCTCATTCAGGACCTTCTTGGCCTCGTGCAGCTCCGGCAGACCGGAGATCATGGGGAACATGATCTTCACATTATTGAAGATCGTTGCGCGCATGATGCCGCGAAGCTGCGTCTTGAAGATGTCGCGGTTCTGAAGGCAGAAACGGATGGCGCGAAGCCCCAGGGCGGGGTTCGCCTCTTTCTCGAATTCGCCGGGGATGCCGATCTTGTCGCCTCCCACGTCGAGCGTGCGGATCACCACTTCGTGGGGCGCTGCTGCCCGGGCAACGCGCAGATAAGCGGCATAGTGCTCCTCTTCCGTCGGGAGAGTCGTTTTGTTCATGAACAGGAACTCCGTGCGGTAGAGTCCGATCCCCGTGCCGCCGTGGTCGGCGACGGAAGCGACCTCCTCGGGCAGCTCGATATTCCCCTGGAGCGATACAACATACCCGTCCGGTGTTTCGGCGGGCAGCGATTTTAGATTTTCGAGCTCCTGCTCAAAATATTTATATCGCCGCTGTTTCTTAAGGTAATCAAGGAACGTTTCCTCGTCGGGATCGACGACCACCACGCCATGAATGCCGTCGACGATCACCACGTCCCCGGTCTTCACCTCCTCGGTGATCCGCTCAAGACCGACAGCAGCGGGGATCCCGAGGGACCGCGCCAGGATCGCCGTATGGGAGGTTTTACTGCCCACGTCCGTGGCGAAACCGAGGATCCGGTCCTTCCGCATCTGGATCGTGTCCGATGGGGCAAGATCATGGGCGATTATGACCGCCTCACCCTTGATATCAGCCAGGCTTTCCTGCCGGTGCCCCACGAGGTTCCTGAGGATCCGCTCGCCAACCTGTTCCACGTCGTGCTTGCGCTCGCGCAGGTATTCATCTTCGATGAGATCGAACTTCTGGCCGATTGCGGCGATGGTCTCCTTTAACGCGCCGGCAGCATTGAGGCGGCCTTCCTTGATCCGCTTCACCGTCCCGTCGACCATCAGCTTGTCTTCGAGCAGCATGATATGCGTGTCGAGGATGTAAATATGGGACTTGCCGAGACCCTTGCCGATGCGCTTCTTCAGGACCTCGAGCTGTTCCTTCGAGACATCAACGGACTTCCTGAAGCGCGCCACTTCCTCCTTGACGCTGACCTCTTCTATGCGCTGCGTGGCAACGACCACCTTTTTGCGGTCGAGAAGATAGGCCCGCCCGATCACGATGCCCGGCGATGCGCCGATGCCCCTGAACCGCTTTTCCTGCAGCTGTGTGTTCTCTGTTCCCATGCGCCTGATGTCCGTCCTCGCCCTTAATCCGTGTTTATCCTAAGAACAGCAGATGTAACCACTGATGAACGCGGTTCGATCAAAAAAACAAAGATGCAGGGAAAAACAACTTCGCCATCGGGTGATCACCGGATTTGGATTACCTGTTTGCACTATCCGTGTGAAGACCTGTTTACCCCGTTAGATGACTCTTATTTCTAACGGGGTGAATCCGTGGCCAACTGCTTTTTCAGGCTTATTCCTTTTCGCCGAACCTGTCGGCAAAGAGCCGTTCGATCCCTGCGACGGCCTCGATCTCGTCAGCGCCTTCCACGTGCACCACCACCGCACTCCCTTTTGCCGCCGCCAGCATCATGACGCCCATAATGCTCTTGCCGTCCACCTCAAGGCCGTCCTTGATCAGCGTCACCTTTGAGGTGTAGACGCTGGCGCATTTCACGAGCTGCGCCGCGGCTCGGGCATGAAGGCCCAGTTTGTTCTGGATCAGCAGTTCCTTTTTCATCCGATCACTCCCAGATAGGCGAGGGCAAGGCAGAACGCAGCCAGCCCCAGCATGAGATGAATGGGCGACCCGCCCCGCCTCATCAGTACCAGCATGAGGATGGTGGAGGCTGCTCCGAGCAGGGCGATACCCTGCGCTGACGCCGGCACTTCCAGCCGAAATTCAGCACTCCACAGCGGCATCATCCCCACGATGGCGCCTGCGACGGCGAGCGAGACGGCCTTGAACAGGCGCGCCCAGGTCGTGAAATTGAATCCCGTGATCAGCGCCACGGCATCGCCTGAGCTGGCATATCCCCAGAAAAGCAATCCCGTTCGCAGACCCAGGTGCCAAAAATTGTACAACAATAGATACAGCAGGGGGCCCCACAACCAGCCTACGATGATCATAGCCGCTGCGATCACTGCGGCAAGCGGCTTGAGCGATCCCCAGAAGAAGCTGTCGCCCAATGCGCCGAGCGGTCCCATGAGTGATTCTTTCAGCGCCTGGATGTCGTCGCCCGTTGTGTTCCCAGCTGCCCGGGACTCTTCCTGCCTGACCACGGCCCCGATAATGAACGACGCCAGGTACGGCTGGGTGTTGAAATATTCAGCATGGTACCGCAGCCGTTCGTCGAATGCCGCGTCATCAGGGTAGAGTCTCCGGAGCGCCGGCGCCAGCGCCCAGGCAAACCCCAGTGACTGCATCCGTTCAAAGCTCCATGACGCCTGGAGCAGAAAAGCCCGCACCAGGACCCTGAGCAGCACTCCTATGCCGACTCGCCTTCCGTTGTTACCCATGAAATCTGACCCCCATCCAGCCCGCTGCTACGGCAAGCAGAATGATCACTGCGGGGGATACGGCGAAGGCAAGGCCGAGCACGGCGGCCAGCAGGAACCCGCCCACCAGGAACCGGTCGAAGATACGGATCGACAGCTTGCGGGCGATCGAGGCAACACCAAGCAGCGGCAGCAGTTTCACGAACAGCATCATGGCCTCATGAAATACCGCGGGAAGCCGCTCAAAGGCCTCCAGGGCTAACAGTCCCGCAGGCACAAGGACCAGGCAGAGCAGGAACGATTTTGCGAAGAACAGGGCAAGACCGGCAAGGTGTGCCCGGCTGAGCGCTGCTGCGGCCGGTCGCCCGGATGACGCAAAGAGCGACGTGCCGAGCCGGGCGTTGCCTTTCCTCATTGCCGTCTCCACGATCATGGTCAGGGGCGACATGGCCACGGTCAGGAGCAGAACGAAACCGATCGCGCTGAGCGGCGCGCTGCCGCCGCTCCCGATGACGGCGATCGCTGTGGCGGCAACGGCAGCGACCGTCTGGTTCGCCGGCACAAACGTGCCGACGGGCACGTCCATCACCCAGATCAGCTCCAGCAGCGCTCCGATCAGCAGGCCGGCCATCACATCGCCAAGGATCAGCCCCGTGAGCGGCCCGGCAACGATGGGCTGCGAGACCATGAACTGGCCTGCGGCGGTCCGGTCCAGACCGATCACGCCCCCTGCCAGGGCAGCGATCATGATATCACCAGCCAATTCCATAGTACCGTCGCCCTCTCCTGTGATGCCCTACCCGGGGCTTGATCACACCGCTTGATCAGTAGCGAATTCGCGAAGCACTTTCCCTATCGGAAGCGGCCGCTCCGTCGGGACGGTCTGGATCACCACCTTCACGCCCCTGTTGACCAGTTCCCGAAAGGCCTGTACGTCGGCGGCGTCCACGGCGAGCACGTCCAGAAGCTTGCACTTGCCCGCCATGTAATGCATACCGCCTACATTAAGCTCACGGAACTCGATACCCGCATTCAGCGCGCGCACCGCCGACGCGGGATTGGCGAACAGCAGGATGATCCGCTCCTTTTCAGAGGACGACGAACGCACTTTCTCGCAGATGTCCTCGATCCTGCCGATGCAGACCGTAAGTCCTGAGGGCGCTGACATCTCCATGATGGTGCATTGCAGAGCGTTCGCCGCGGCGCGGTCGTCGGCAACAAAGATGCCCGTGGCCTTGACGAAGTTCACCCAGCCCTCCACCACCTGCCCGTGGATCAGCCGGTCGTCTATGCGGCACAATACGATCATCGGGATCTCACTTCGCGCCTTTCAGCATCTGGCTGGCGATCACGATGCTCTTCTGTCCCGCTTCCTGCACAAGCGCGGCGAGTTCCCGCAATGTCTTGTCCTCACGATGGTTCGCGAACTTGATGAGCATGGGCAAATTCACGCCTGTTACCACCTCGACTCTCTCGCCGAGATAGGCCAGGGCGATGTTCGACGGAGTGCCTCCGAACATGTCAGTGCATACGATAACGCCCTTTTTCCTGTCGGACTTCTTCAGGGCCTTTTCGATCTCCTCCCGGAGCGTTTCAGGAGCGCTGTCCTGCCTGACGCCTACCGTCACGACCCCCTCAATGGAGCCCACGATCATCTCGGCCGCCTTGACCAGTTCCACACCCATGTCGCCGTGACATACCACCACCAGACCGATCATCCTGATCCTCCTCCCCATGCTGAACGCAAGGGCCTAACGGAGAAATGACTCACAACAAGCTACCGGACCACAAATCCCGAATTTCACTACCCAACTGCCGCATCATACACCCACATCCCGGTGTTTCACGTTGACCTCATGTCCGGCATGGCGGAGCCTCTCTGCCATTGCCTGGGCCACGGCCACGGACCGGTGCCTGCCGCCCGTGCAGCCGAAGCCGATCACAAGATAGCTCTTGCCCTCGCTCCGGTATCGCGGCAGGAGATATGCAAGAAAATCCTGCAAGCGGGAAAGAAATTCCTCAGACCCGGGAGCGTCTAGCACATACCTGCTGACAAGAGCATCCTCGCCCGTCAGCGGTTTCAGATCGGGAACAAAGTGCGGGTTCGGCAGGAACCGCAGATCAAAAAGCAGGTCAAGATTATAGGGTACGCCGTATTTATACCCGAAGGTGACGATCGTGGTTACCAGGGGCCGAAGGCCGCTGGAATCGGCATAATGCAGCTGAATGGCCTGACGAAGGTCATGGACCGTGTAATCAGAGGTGTCGATGATACGGTCGGCCAGGTTCCGCACCGCTGCGAGCGCTTCCCGTTCCTGCCGGATACCGTCGAGGAGCGGCGTTTCACCACGAGCCAGCGGATGGGGCCTGCGGGTCTCGCTGAAGCGCCGGACCAGTGCCTGATCGTTCGCCTCGAGAAAAAGCATCTCTACTGCCCGGCCTGCCTCGCGGAATCTGGTGAAGAGCGCGGGAAACTGCTCGGGAAATCCCTTCTCCCGCACATCCAGTCCGATGGCCGACCGGGCCGCGCGGGGCGCTCCATGGGCGAAGGCGGCAAAAGCCTCAAGGAGGGGCAGCGGCAGATTATCCACGCAGTAGTACCCCGTGTCCTCAAAGGACTTGAGGGCCGCGCTGCGTCCCGACCCGGAAAGACCGGTAACAATGACCATCCGGGACGAATTCATCCGGCAAGCCTCCGTTTCAGCGCCCGGTTCAGCTCCCGCGCCGTGTAGACGCCGCGATTCTTCAGAAGCTGGTTCCGGGCCGCCACCTCGATGAGAGTGGCCATGGTCCGTCCGGGCTTGATCGGCAGCCTGAGATATGGGAGGTTCACGCTGAGCAGCCGGTGCCGCCGCTCACGCAGCCCCAGCAGGCTGTAGTAGTGCCCCTTCTTCCATTCCTCAAGCTCGACGACGAGGCCCACGGTGCAGGCAACAAGCGTTGCTGAATCGCCGTAGAGCGCCCGCACATTGATCACGCCGAGCCCCCGGATCTCCAGAAGCTCGGCTCCCATCTCAACGGCCCTGCCCGTTATCTTGCCGTCCTTTTTTTCGAGCACCACCAGATCGTCGGCCACCAGTTTATGGCCGCGCAGCACGAGATCAAGGGCCGACTCGCTCTTGCCGATGGCGCTCTCGCCGATGATGAGGGTTCCGAGACCGAAGATCTCGACAAGCACGCCGTGCATGGTGATGCGGGGTGCGAACTTCCCTGCCAACTGCTTCGAGAACCGCGGCAGGCTCCTGGTCTTCAGGACGGCAATATGCGCCTTATCGGCGCGGCGAAGCAACTCAGCAGGCACCCGGCCCCCGGTCACCACGATGCAGGCAGGCCGCGCCTTGAACAGCGCACCGATCAGCCTCACCGCTTCGGCAGAGGGAAGACCGCGCAGACGATCAAGCTGGCCCGTTGTCAGATGCAGGACATGGGACGCGACGCTGCGGGACGCCGGCGGCAGAGCGAACTCCGAGGAGACGATCTGCGGCGACACGATCACCTTGCCGGATCCAGAACGCCCGGCGAGGATCTCCACCTGCTCTGTCAGCTCTCTGACCGTCACCTTCATTTCTGCGGGTATTTACCGTCCTCTTCCAGAATGATCCGCTGAAGATCCGCCCCCCCTTCGGCGTTTCGCAAGTCGCCTCGCAGGACCGGATTCTTCAGAATGCGCGATATGCGGGCAAGGGTCCGAAGGTGTTCGCCGGGATTATCATCGGGCGTCAAGAGCAGAAAAAAGAGATACACCGGCTTGCCGTCCAGGGCCTGAAAATCAACGCCCTTCTTCGACCGGCCGAAGGAGACCACCATTTCCTTCAGCCCGCGGATCTTCCCGTGGGGGATCGCCACGCCGTCGCCTATGCCCGTGCTCCCCAGCGACTCGCGTTCGAGCAGGATCCGGGCAGCGGCGTCCTCGTCCTGCAGTTTCCCTGCCGACTTAAGCATGACCGCGAACTCACGGACCACGCCGTTCTTGTCCGTTGCCTCGATCTCTTCGATCACCAGGTTGTCCTGCAGCAAATCTCTGATCCGCACCATGCACGACCCCTACCGGGAAGGCTCGATCAGCCCCACATTCCCGTCCTTCCTCCGATAGATCACCGAGATCCTGCCGGTTTCGGCATTCGGAAACACGAAAAAATCCTTGTCCAGAAGCTCCATCTGCATAACGGCCTCGTCGGGAAGCATGGGCTTCATCTCAAAACTTTTCGTCCTGATGAGCCTGGGACCGGCTTCTTCAGCCGGCGCTGCAAGGCTCTCTGCAGGGCCGGACTTGGCCGTCCGGTGCTTCTGATCCAGCAGTTTTTCCTTGTATCGCCGCAGCCGCCGCTCCAGTTTGTCATAGAGGAGATCGACAGTCGAATACATTTCCTCCGTTTCCTGCGACGCCTGGATAAGGGTGCCGTTCGATTTAATGGATGCTTCCGCCACGTGATGGATCTTCTTGACGACGGACATCATAATGACCGCCTCCGCACTTGCTTCAAGATACCGCTCGAGTTTCTGGAACTTTTCCGTCGCGTATTGCCGGAGCGCGTCGGTCACTTCCATCTGTCGTCCTGAGACTACTACCTGCATTGCATCCTCCTCATGAGCGGAAATTCCACGTTTCGATCGAACATCACAACCATCTTCAACCAGCCATGGGAACGCATTTTCACGTGAGCGCATGAAGCCCGTTCCCCGCTACATCCTTTTCCGCACGCTCGTCGGCGGGATCCTGAGCTCCTCTCGGTACTTTGCCACCGTCCGCCGGGCAATGGTGATGCTCCTCTCCTTCAGCGCATCCACGATCTGCTGATCCTTGAGCGGCGATGATGGGTCCTCTTCCTTGATCATTTTCTGTATGGCGGCCTTGACGGTGAGCGACGATATATCGCCTTCGCCGCCGGCGGAAAACCCGGTAGTAAAAAAGAACTTCATGGGGAAGAGGCCCTGCGGCGAGTGCATATATTTGCTCGTCGTCACGCGGCTGATCGTGGACTCGTGCATGGAGATGTCTTCGGCCACGTCTTTCAGGACCATGGGCTTCAGGTGGGAAATGCCGTTCTCAAGGAAATCAAATTGGAACTTGACGATGCTCTCAGCGACCTTATAGATCGTTTTGTTCCGCTGGTCCATGCCCTTCATGAGCCACTGGGCGGACCGCATCCGCTCCTCGATATAGTCCCGCGTCGCTTTGTCTACGGCGTCCTTACGGGTGAGCAGTTTGCGATAGTAGGGATTGATGCGCACGCGCGGCACCCCATCCTCGTTCAGCTGCACCACATACCGGTCTTCCACTTTTACCACATAGATATCGGGGACAACGTAATGCGTGTCCGGATCGGCATAGGGGATTCCCGGTTTCGGCTCAAATTCGTGGATGATGATCTGGGACGCTTCCATAACGTCCTGAAGCGTCACGTTAAGTACCTTTGCGATCTGCGCGTACCGTTTCTTTTCCAGATCGGCGAGGTGGTCCCGAATGATCAGCTCAACAAGCGTTTCTTCAAAATCGAGCTCACGCGCCTGGATCAGCAGGCATTCGCGCAGGTCCCGCGAACCCACGCCCACGGGATCGAAAAGTTGCACGACAGCAAGGGCCTGCTCCATCACAGCAAGAGGCAGGCCGGCCTGCTCCGCAAGTTCGTCCAGCGACGCCCGGAGGTAGCCGTCCTCATCAATATTGCCGATGATCCACTCGGCACCCTTCAGATGCGTCTCATCCGATGCGGTGAGCCGGAGCTGCCAGAGCAGATGCTCGGAGAGAGATGCCCTGCGGGACAGCGTCTGTTCGTAGGAGGGCAACTCCTTCTCATCGGCACCGGCGTACCCCTGGTCCCTGCCGTCGCCCATATCGCTCAGATATTCATCCCATTGCAGGCCCATTTCGGGCTCGGCAGCGAGCTCTTTTGTTTCCTCGGCGGTCCGATCGCCTTCCGCCTCGGGTGCCGCTTCTGCGGTCTCGGGCAGCGCCTCCCCTTCACTCTCGGACGCATCAGTATCAGGAGCGTCAGCTGCCAGCTCTTCAAGAACGGGGTTCTCCATCAGTTCCTGGGAGACCGACTGGACGAGTTCGAGCCGCGAGAGCTGCAGCAGCTTGATGGCCTGCTGGAGCTGCGGCGTCATGATGAGTTTCTGGGCGAGTTTTAGTTCGAGCCGTACATCCATAGATCAACCACTGACTTTCAAACAGCCGACTATCAACGGAATCTTACCTCGACACTGCATGCATCGTCACACAGACCACGAGCACGATATTCGATTTTCCCGGGATCTCCTTACAGCTTAAACGCCTCACCGAGATAAAATTCCCTGACCCGCGGGCTTGCCGTGATCTCCGCGGCGGTTCCGGCCTCGATGATCCGCCCTTCGCTGATGATGTACGACCGGTCGGTGATGGCCAGGGTCTCCCGCACATTGTGATCGGTGATGAGAATGCCGATCCCCCGGTTCTTCAGGTGGGAAATGATCCCCTGGATGTCCTGTACCGCCAGCGGATCAATGCCCGCAAAAGGCTCATCAAGCAGAATGAACTTGGGAGAGAGCGTAAGGGCCCGCGCTATCTCTACGCGCCGTCGCTCGCCGCCCGAAAGTGTATAGGCGCGGTTGCCGGCCAGGTGGGCGATGCCGAACTCTTCCAGAAGCGCATCCCGACGTTCCCGACGTTCAAGGGACGACAGGGGCATCGTTTCGAGAATGGCCATCAGGTTCTCGGACACCGTAAGCTTCCGGAACACCGATGCTTCCTGGGCAAGATAGCCGATGCCGTTCTGGGCCCGCCGGTACATGGGCATCCGGGTGATATCCACGCCGTCGAGGACCACCCGGCCGTGTTCAGGCTTTACGAGTCCCACGACCATATAGAAGGTCGTGGTCTTCCCTGCGCCGTTCGGACCGAGCAGGCCGACAACCTCTCCGTTCTTCACCTGGAGGCTGACGCCGCGCACGACCTTCCTGCCCTTATACTCTTTTTCGAGCCGTTTCGCCTCAAGACCCTGCATGGCCGCACACGTCCCGCACTCCTGATCTCCATCCCGCGCCCGCCGCCCTCGGCGGCGCAGCGCCTTTGACCACATTCATATCGTTCTGAAACAAGCATTTGGACGCGGATAAAACCTGGAACAAGGATAAAAACAGATTAAAAGCCTCTTCCGATGCAGAAAAAGGCTCACCTTTTAGGTGAAGGTTCTTTCTGCCTGAATGCCAGGTTTTTTCTGAGAAATCTGCGTTCATCTGCGTCCAAAAGCTTTTAGTAAGATTATTCCCCGCGACCGGCTCCCAGGGGCTTGTCCTGGTAGAACAGGACCTTGCCCCCTTCCACAATGCTCCGGTCATCTCGGACAAAGAGCGTGATCCGCTCCCCGCCCAGCTGGTTTTCGTTCTCGATGATGCGCGCATCTCCGGTCAGCACGATCTTCTCGTCCCGGCTGTAATAGACCGCCTTATCGGCCAGCGCCACGCGGCCCTCCCTGCGCACGACCACGTTGCCCAGGGCCTCGATCTCGCGAAGGCCTTTCGTGCGCGTGTTATAAAAGACGGTGAGGGTGTCCGCATACAGCGTGATATCCTCTTTCTTGAGCGTCACTTCCCCGATGAACGTGACCTTGTCTCCCAGCTTGGTCGCCTCCATTCGTGTGGACGTGATCGCGATCGGCTCCCGCCCGCTGCTCGTCTGCCGCGCAGCGCGGCCCGTCTCAGCCCCTGCCAGGAACAGCAGAAGGAGGATCAGGAGGGCCAGGCTATTCCTGAAGCACCGCTTTGACATTTCCTTCAACCGCCACCGTGCCTTTTTCGATGTTCGCCGTTATTCCGCGCCCTTCAAGATATATCTCGGGCCCCAAGAGCTTGAAGGGTTCGGCAGTTCGCACGACCCGGTCAGCCGCCTTCCAGGAGAGGGACTGTGTCGTGAGCAGATAGCCGTCATGAGTGACGATCCTGACGTCGCGGGATACACTGCGTATCACCGCGTCGCCTGTTGAGGTGTCGAGCACGCCCACTTCCCCGCGAAGCGCCGCGTCGCCGCGGTCGGGGCTGCTGAACACGATCTCCAGGTCCTTCAGGCGCGCTTCTTTGTTTTCGTACAGATCAGCGCTTCCGGCGTTCACACGGAGGGACACGCGGCCGTTCTCGGACTGCGTAAACCGGAAGCCATCCATGCTGATCTGCAGCTTGGCGCCCGCAGGAGGCCCGAGCAATTCCGGAACATCGATGGCTCTTCCCCGCAGCAGGGAAAGGACGCCGTAGGCCGAAAGGAGAACAAGAACTGCGGCTCCGGCTTTGAATGCCTTTCGTGTGCCGGCTTTCATGGCGGGTCTCTCTTAAAGGAAGTATGGCGGCCCGTGGCCGCCGCATGCATATTGTATACCACAGGCCTCAGGATATGTAAAGGCCAAAAACATTTATGATGCAGCAGGTTCGAGGGAAAGCAGGCTCGTGACGCCCGGCCTCACAGACTGCTGTTGCAGTCCATACAAAAAATGACCGTAGGCGATGGACACTATCTGTTCCGGAAAGGATCCGGGAATGTAGGTTAAACGATTTTCCGGGTCAATGCTCCTGTTGCCCTTTCAGCGAGGCGATCTCCAGGTCCTTTTTCTGCAACAACGATTCCAGTTGGGCGCGGGAAGACATGTCGCGGATCACCGATTGAACGAACCGCTTGCCCATGAGCGTCAGACCCACGGCGCTCACGTCCACCGGCACTGCCGCGCCGCCGGACATCTTCAGTTCTCCCTGCCGGAGCACGCGCTGTCCTTGACGCGCATCGTCAAGCAGCGCGCGGACCTCTGCGGGGTCGGAGAAAAGGTCAAAGATCCTCTTCTGGAGCAGATCATACTTCGCATACCCTGTGAGGCGCGCGGCCTGTTCATTGGCGAACACAATATCCCCGCTTTCGGTCAGGACCAGGATCGATTCACAGGCGTTCTCCACCAGGGTGCGGTACCGTTCTTCCGATGCGCGGAGCTCTTCGGTCTTCTCTGCAACCCACTGTTCCAGCTCCGTGTTCATCTTGGCAAGCTCCTCCTGGAGCCGGTCGTTCTGGATCGTCGTGCTGATGATGCCGGACAGCGTGGTGAAGAAGGTGATGTCCTCGTCGGTGAAATGCTTCCCCTTCTCATAATACAGCTCGATCACCCCCATGAGCGTGCCGCTGGAATAGACGTAGAGAGGGAGACTGTAGAGTGAAAGATAGTCGGCAACAGAAAGACCGGGGATCTCACTGAAGCGGGCGTCGGAGCGAAAATCCCTCAGCATGACAGGCTCTATCTTTCTCGCCGCCCAGCCGGCGATGCCCTGACCCAGGGCAACGCGGACCGCGCCGACAGACTCCTCATGGCCTCCCCAGGTGGCGGCCAGGACCAGATCATCCTTCTTCTTATAATAGAGATAGACCAGACAGGCATCGGCTCCCATGACCCGTGCCGTGATCTCGGCCACGTCATGGAGCCGCTTTTCGATCAAGTGCGGCGAATTGACCGCATGATTGACGTCCGATATGCCCAGAAATTTTATAAAAAGATCATCGCGGATGTCGTTCAACTCCTCCTGGTTCAGTCGAAGCTCAAGGTTCGCGTCTTCGAGCCTCCGGTAATACGGCTCGATCGTCCCCCGGTACAGAAGTACGGCCAGGATCGGCAGCACGGCAAGCACGCCGAGGACAACGGCGGACGTCCCTCCCGCAGAGGCGGACCAGAACCCCGCAACAGCTCCGGCGCCTACGGCAGAGGCAAGCACGAGGGTGATCACTATGACTACTTTCAACCTGCCCCGGTCATGCAGGGGCCTTCGCGAAATGCTCTGCGGCATACCTTGCTCCCTCCGTTAGATCCGAATTCCAGAATGTTCGCCAAAATCACGATGTACCGCAGGACAGTACCAGCCCCGCTCAGAGCGGGGCCACGCGGGCGTCGCCGCGGCCCCTGTTGATGCGGCGGGCCAGAACCGTCTTCCTGAACACATAGGCCAGAACGAACATGACTATGTTCAACAACACGATGGTCGCCCCCGTGGGAAGGTTCATCACAAAGGACCCGAAGATCCCCGCGACAACGGAAAAGACGGAAAAAACCACGGCCCAGATGATGGTCGCCCGGAATCCACGCGCCACTTGCAGCGCCGCCACGGCGGGCACGATCAAGAGGGCCGAGATGAGCAGGATGCCCACGACCTTCATGGCCAGCACGACCGTCAGCGCCGTGAGCAGGACCAGCACCACGTTGATGCGCCGCGCCTGAATGCCCGAACTGCGTGCCAGCTCTTCATCAAAGGTCACGGCAAAGAGGTCGTTATAGAAGAGACCGACGGCCGAGACCACCACAACGAACAGGATGACGGCGATGACCACTTCGTTGCTGCTGATGGCAAGGATGCTGCCGAACAAAAAACTGAAGAGGTCCACGTTGAAGCCGCCCGCGGCGCTGGCAAGCAGAACGCCTGTCGCGATTCCCAGGGATGACACGACGCCGATTGCCGCGTCACCGTAGATGCGCGCCTTCTCGGTCAGCTTCAGAATGCCGAAGGACGACAGCAGCACCACCGGGATTGCCGCCACCGTGACGGCCGATGGCTCGACGCGCAGTATGAGCGCTGCCGCAACTCCGCCGAAGGTCACGTGGGCAAGGCCGTCGCCGATGAGCGACAGCCGCCTCAGCACAAGGAACACGCCGAGCACAGCGCACAATGCGGCGATCAGCGTGCCGGCAAGGAGCGCCCGCTGAATAAATGCGTAACCGACCAGGTCAGCGAGTTCCATCGGCTCCTCGCTTCTCTCCGTGATGACGGTGGCATATCTGATGCTGCGCATATTCGCCGAAGAACTCCGTCATCTCGCCGGACTGGCAGAACGCCCCGAAGGTCCCGTCAAAGACCACTTTTTTGTCTAGATACAGGAACCGCGTTGCGTACTGGCCGATGCTCCAGGTGTCGTGTGTCACCAGGATGATGGTGGTGTGCTGCTTCCGGTTCAGATCGCTCAGCAGGGAGTAGAAATTGCCCCGCGTCTCGGGGTCAAGGGCAGTGGCCGGCTCGTCCAGGATCAGCAGGTCCGGTCCTCCCACCAGGGCACGGGCCAGGAGCACGCGCTGCTGCTGCCCTCCTGACAGTTCGCCGACAGGTTGCCGCCTGATGCCGCTGATGCCCATGAACTCCATTGTCCTGGCCACGGCCTCGTCGTCGGCCCGCGACGACATTTTCGGAAATTTCTTGCCCGCCAGCAGCCCGAGCCGCACGATCTCATCGACAGTGCCGGGGAAATGGGGATCGGCGTATTTAAGCCGCTGCGGCAGATAACCGATACGGCGCCATGTGCGGAACGCCGGCAAATTGGTGCCGAATAATTCAATGGAACCCTGCTCGACGGGCACCAGGCCGAGGACAGCGCGGATCAGCGTGCTCTTGCCTGATCCGTTGGGACCCACAATGCCGAGATAATCGCCCACATGGACCTCAAACGAAATATCCCGGAGCGCCTCCGAAGATCCGTACCGGCAACGCAGATCCACCACGCTCATCGCCGGCGTCATCGGCATTGGAGCCCCGTGCGCAGATTTTCCAGGTTCCTGCCCATGAGCGACAGATAGGTGGCGCCCGAAGCCAGATCGTCACGGCCCACGTTATGCAGTCCGTGCAGACGCAGAAGGGACGCGCCGGTCTCGGCGGCGATAACCTGCGCGGCCCGGGGCGTGATCAGTTCTTCGTAAAAAATATAGCCGATCCCGTTCTTCCTCATCAGGGCGATGATCTCCATGAACTTCCGCGGTGTCGGCTCTGCATCGGCTGTTGCCGGATAGGCAGATACGTAGGTCAGGCCGTATCGATCCGCAAGATAGCCGAAGGCCGAGTGGCCGCCGTGCAGGAACAGTCTGGTCCTGCAGTTTCCCAGGCCACGGCTGAACGACTCATCGAGGTGGTCCAGTTCCCGCAGATATGATTCTGCATTGCGCACATACCAGTTCCCGTTTTTTGGGTCCCTGGCTGCCAGACCCGCGGCGATGTTCTGCACCATCTTCCTGGCATTCGGGATGCTAAGCCAGATATGGGGGTCTGCGCCGCCCTGATGGCCCTGCCCTTCATGCGCGCCGTGATCGTGATCATCCGCCTGCCGGCCGCTTTTCTTTGCTGCAAGTGGAAGAAAACGAACCCCACTACTCGCATCGATCACGACCAGGCCGCGCTCCCTGCCCACTCCCTTTACCAGCTGAGCGGCCCAGGGCTCCATGAAGCGGTTCGTGTACACGAAGACCGCTGCCTTATTCACCAGGACGATGTCTTCCGGCCGCGGTTCGAATCCGTGGGACTCCACGCCCGGCGGCAGCAGCAGCTTGACGTCGACCTTGTCCCTGCCCACGTGACGGACGAAATCATAGAGAGGGAAAAGCGTGGTGACCACGGACAGTCTGCCCGATGCCGGCGCCTGTTCCGGCCGATCGCAGGCGGCTGCGAACAGCAATGCCAGCGCAAGGACTGCCGCCATGGTCCGTGCCGGGCCACGCACCCAGGACAGGGATAGGATCAGGAGGCTGCATCTTGAGCGTACCCGATGCATTACTCTTCGTCCTTCTTCCTGCCTTCCACTTTCTTAATATACACGACCTTGCCGTCGCCGCTCACGAATAGATTCAAGAGCCAGCTGGTCAGGCTGATGAGCAGGGCGCCCAGAAGGGCGGCAGTAAACGTCTCGACCACAAAGCCCGGAACGAGCCAGGCTACGAGCTGCAGCATCAACGCATTAATGATGAGCGTGAACAAGCCGAGCGTCAGCAGGTTGATCGGAAGGGTCAGCAGCAGCACCACGGGACGGATAACGGCGTTCACCACGCCCAGGATGCCCGCGGCCACGATCCCCATGCCGATGCTCTGGATCACGATCCCGTCGATGAAGATCCCGGCGGTCACCAGCGCCAGGAGATTGATGGACCAGCGCAGAAGAAAACCGAACATGCTATCCCCCTAAAAACGCCAGAATCTTAGCATACTTGGATGCTCTTTGCAACCGGGGAAAAGGGTACCGAATACAGCATGCCTGTGCTATACTGCAAAAATGGCATCAGGAACACTCAGAGAAGCTGCCGAGCTGATCTTCCGGCATGCGGTGAGCGCCGTGGACCCCTGCCGATGCGTGCATTCCCATCTTTCCCGCACCAATGAACTGCTGAAGGCGGGCCCGCGAGAGTACCGGCTTGATGACTTTACGCGGATTCTGGTCGTCGGGGCGGGCAAGGCGTCGGCGCCCATGGCGCGGGCTGTTGAGGAGATCCTCGGCAATCGCATCACGGACGGCCTGGTGTGCGTAAAATACGGCCATACTGATGTTCTGAAGCGCGTGCAGCTTCGCGAAGCCGCCCATCCCGTGCCGGACGAAGCCGGCGTGATTGCGGCCCGGGAGATGCTCGATCTCATGAAGAACGTTGATGAGCGGACGCTCGTCATCTGCCTGCTTTCCGGGGGCGGTTCCGCCCTCTTCGTCTCACCTGCCGAAGGGATCACGCTCGCCGACAAAATGGAAACAACGAAGCTGCTGCTGGCCTCGGGCGCGGACATCAGCGCCGTAAACACCGTGCGGAAGCACCTCTCAGCTGTCAAGGGAGGCCGCTTCGCTGCGGCTGCTGCGCCGGCCACCCTGCTCACCCTGGTCCTGTCCGATGTGATCGGCGATCCGCTGGACGTTATCGCTTCGGGCCCCACCTCGCCAGACCCGGGCACCTATGCCGACGCACGTGCGGTGCTGAAGAGCTATGGACTTCTGGAGCGTGTGCCCCGGAGCGTCCGCGAAGCGCTGGAGAAGGGCGCTGGCGGAGCAAAGCCTGAAACGCCGAAGCCGGGAGACCCGCTGTTCCGGTCCGTGCAGAACCTGATCGTCGGAAACAACCGGCAGGCTTTGACAGCCGGGCGCGCAAAGGCAGCGGAACTGGGATTCAACACCATGGTCCTTTCCTCGCGCCTGCGCGGGGAAGCGAGGGAGATCGCCAGGGTGTTCGCTGCAACGGCATTCGAGATCAGGGAGATGAACGAACCGGTGGCAGCACCTGCCTGCGTACTGGCCGGCGGCGAGACAACGGTAACGCTGCGCGGCAGCGGGAAGGGCGGACGGAACCAGGAGATGGCGCTGGCCTTTGCACTGGAGATCTCCGGCTTGGAGAACGTCCTCCTTCTGTCCGGAGGAACGGACGGCAATGACGGCCCTACGGACGCTGCCGGCGCCTTTGCGCACGGCAAAACCCTTTTTGCAGGCTCAGGCAAGGGATTGAGCGCATCGGACTATCTGGCGCGGAACGATTCGTACCATTTTTTCGAGCCTCTGGGCGATCTCCTGATCACGGGCCCGACGCGCACGAATGTCATGGACATCCAGGTGCTGCTCGTCCGGTGAATAAGGGACAGTCCCCCTGGAATCTAAGGGGACTGTCCCTGTCTCATTCGTACCTGACGAATTGCCATGCCTATGCGATACAACATCATCATATTCACCGACCTTGACGGCACGCTGCTGGACCTGCGCACCTACTCTTTCGACGCGGCCCTCCCCGCTCTTCGCATGATCGCCGACAACGATGTCCCATTGATCCTCTGCTCCAGCAAAACGCGGGCAGAGATCGAACACTACCGGAAAAAATTGGGCAACGAACATCCCTTCATTGCCGAGAACGGAGGGGCGCTCTTCATCCCTGAAGGATACTTTGCAGCCTCCTTTCCCTACAAGGAAATGCGCGACGGCTATCACGTCATCGAACTCGGCACACCCTATGCGACGCTCCGAAAAGCGCTCAAGAATGTGGAGGCGGAAGGTGGCTTCCGGATCAAAGGCTTCGGTGACATGACGACAGAGAGCGTGATGGAACTCACCGGACTGTCCCGACAGGAGGCGGAACTGTCGCGCCAGCGGGAATATGATGAACCCTTCGTGATCGAGAAGGGCGAGGAACAGGAAATCATTGCAGCGATCAGGAAAAAGGGGCTCCAGGTCGCACAGGCCAGATACCTGCACCTCCTGGGCGCGAACGACAAGGGAAAGGCCGTGACGATCCTGAAAGGACTCTACCGAACCGCCCGCCCTGATGCGCGCGCCATGGCCCTGGGTGACAGCCCCAATGACCTCCCCATGCTCCAGATCGTGGATGTCCCTGTTCTCGTCCGGAAGCCTGACGGCTCCTATGATCAGCGCGTCTTCTTTGACCGGCTGCAAAAGGCCGACGGCATCGGCCCTGAAGGATGGAACCGGGCCGTGATCGATTTTCTCACCTCATCGCACCCGTAGCGGACAGATCTTTCCTGCTCTTTCAATGCTCGCCCTGCCTGTCGGTTCTCAGGCAAAGGCTTTGATTTTTCTCGGTGATCTCTGTGCGCTCTGTGGCCGACTGCTCCCAGGTGTATCCGCTGTTCAAGATTTTATCCGCGTCCAAATGCCTTTCAGGTCGAGCAATTTCCTCCTGCCGGATGTAGTCGCGGGAAATTAGCATTTGACTTTGAGTAGTTTGTATGCTAAAAATTCAATGACTTAGCTGGTATTTCTATGAAAGACTGTGAGGATTGACCGGATCTATGGGAATAGCAAAAAGAGCGCTCGCCATCAAGCCGTCCCCCACGCTCGCCATGGCGGCGCGGGCCAAGGCCATGAAGGCCCAGGGCATCGACGTAGTGGATTTTGGGGTAGGTGAACCGGATTTTGACACGCCTCAGCACATCAAGGACGCAGCCAAGAAGGCCATCGACAACGGCTTCACGAAATATACGCCCTCATCCGGCACCGATGAGCTCAGGGAGGCGGTAGTCCGGAAGTTCAAGACCGACAACGGGCTTGAGTACGACAAGACGCAGGTGCTCATATCCTGCGGGGCCAAGCAGAGCCTCTACAACATCGCCGAGGCCCTCTTTGATCCGGGCGATGAGATCATCATACCGGCGCCCTACTGGGTCTCCTACCCCGACCAGGTGGTCCTGAATGACGCCAAACCGGTCATCGTCGAGACCACGGAAGCGGAAAAGTTCACGCTCTCGGCCAGGAAGCTCGAGAGCGCCGTGACCAAAAAGACGAAGGCCATCATCCTGAACAGCCCGTCGAACCCCACGGGCCTCGCCTACGATAAAAAGACGCTTGAAGAGATCGCTGCCGTGGCAATGCGCCACAAGCTCTACGTTATTTCTGATGAGATCTATGAAAAGCTGATCTATGACGGATTTACCCACACCAGCATCGCTTCACTCGGCAAGGAGATCAAGGACCTGACCATCGTCGTGAACGGCGTGTCCAAGTCCCACGCCATGACAGGCTGGCGCATCGGCTTCGCGGCAGGCCCCAAGGACGTGATCACGGCGATGGCCAACATCCAGAGCCAGAGCACGTCGAACCCCGCGTCCATATCGCAGAAAGCGGCCCTTGAGGCCCTGACCGGCTCACAGGATTTCCTCAAGGTCATGAACGCCGAGTTCGACAAGCGCCGGAAATACATGGTAGAGCGGCTGAACAGCATCCCGGGCGTTTCCTGCCTCATGCCCGTCGGCGCCTTCTATGCCTTCCCCCGTGTTTCAGCTCACTTCGGGACGCGCTCCGCAGGCGGGAACGTCATCAAGAACTCCTCCGACTTCGCGAACGTCCTGCTCGACGAGGCCAGGGTGGCGCTTGTATCGGGAGATTCCTTCGGCGCCGACGCACACATCCGCCTGTCCTATGCCACGTCCATGGAGAACGTCCGGAAAGGCCTGGACAGGATCGAAGGCATGGTTAAGGCGCTGAAATGAATTGCTGGGCGGGATACACGGGTTCCGCGGCAATTTGTACTTTTCAATTTCCACTTTTCAATTCCGCTTTTTTAGCGGGATAGGGGGTTCTTCATGAAAGCTTTGGCCTATCTGTTGCTGCTGCTCCTGACCGGCGGAGGCGCCTTTTTTTATATTACGATCCATGAGCCCATGGCAAAAGAATACGGCCGCATGAAGATCGGGATGCCGGAGTTCGATAAAGCGACTGCCGAGCTGAAACGGTATAAAGAGCGGGAAGCCTGGACGCAGGATGCCGTCAGCACGCTCCAGGCAGGACTGCAAAAGGAGATCACCGAAGGCAAGGCCGAGGTCGCTGCGGCCTTTGGCGGAGCAGTGGTGGTCAATATCGCCGAGTCTGTCCTGTATACGCCCGAATCCGTCACCTTCGCCAAGGACAGCCGCCAGACCATCGAGAACCTCGCGTCGGTGCTCAAGAACCTCAAGGGCCTGAAGGACAAGGAGATATCCATCGGCAACATCACGGAACCTACCAAAGCGCAGCGCGCAGGCGGAAAAAAGATCCCTGCCAGGTCAGGCCGGGACATCGCCTCGGACCGGTCCAATGCGCTCGTAAAGGCCCTCGAAAAACAGGGTGTACCCGAGGAATCCCTCATTGCGTCGGCCTACGCCCCGAAGCAGTCTGACCGGGGTTTCAGGATCAAGGACAAGAAAACGATCATCGTCATTGCGACGCCGTTCAGCCCGCAGTCGACCGCGCCTGCTGCTGCGGCAGCCAAGCCTGCGGCCGCACCGCCGCCTGCGCAGCCGCAGCCGATCCCCATTCAGCCGGCCCCTCCCAAAAGGCCGTGACCGGACGAATGGGGAGCTATCGAGCAGTGCATGACCAATTCTTCTCGGCAGAAGTCAGAAACGCCGAACAAGACTAAGGACGCCCATGTCTGAAGAACAATTCCAGGACAGGATCGATGCGCTTGAGCGCGAGCATGAGCAGACGCGGAACGCCATGTGGCAGCTGCTCGAGAAAAAACAGAACGAGATCTATGCCCTGTATCACGTCTCCCGGACCATCGGCTCGGTGCTGGACATTCAGGAAATGCTGCTTCAGGTCGCGGGTATCATCAAGAAATCCATCCCCTTTGAGCGGCTCTCGCTCTATCTCCTCGACGCTGCCACGGCGACCCTGGAACTCGCCTTCTTCACCGGGTTGAACATCGACCGCAAGATCACCATCCCCGTAGGCGAAGGGATCCCCGGAAGGATCGCCGAGCACGGCGAGCACGTTCATATCCACGACCTGTCCCTCTTCTACGAAACCTTCAATGACTTCGCTCATTACCCGGAAGAGCCGCCGCAGGACGGGTCCTATATCGGCATCGCCCTCAAGGCCCGCAACGAGGTCATCGGCGTCATCGGCATGGACAGCCCTGCCAAATACGGCCTGAACGTGGACGACATGGATTTCATGGCCATCCTGTCCCACCAGATCGCGGTGGGCATCGAGAAATCCCGCTATTTCGAGATGATCCAGCAATTGTCCCAGCGCGACGGCCTCACGGGGCTTTACAATCACCGCATCTTCCAGGAAAAGCTGCGGCATGAGCTTTCCCGTCGGGACCGGACGCAAAAATCCCTGTCACTCATGATGCTGGACATCGATCATTTCAAGCAGTTCAATGACAATTTCGGCCATCAGGCAGGCGATGCGGTATTGAAGGAACTCGGCGAGATCATCATGAGCCAGTGCCGCTGCGGCACCATCGACGTCTGCTGCCGGTACGGAGGCGAGGAATTTACCATCATCATGCCCGAACTGGAGTTGCACAACGCCGTCAAGGTGGCGGAGCGGCTGCGGCGCGTGGTGGAGATCAATTCCTTCAGCATCAACGGGAACAACCCCGACGCCAAGGTCACGATCAGCGTAGGGGTGGCGTCCATCATGGCCCAGGAGGACTTCAGCGGGGAAGAACTTATCAAACACGCCGACGATGCGCTCTATTTGTCAAAAAGAAGTGGACGGAACAGGGTGAGTTATACGCCGGGAGAGGGAGAAGGAAAACCGGTGAGTTCGTAGGTCGGAGTTTCTGCTTCAAAATCCTATGTTCGATGCGCGGTTCTGGCTCTTTGCTCCATGCCCTATGCCCCATGCCCTCTGCTCATTACCCTCAGAACGGCCTCGATATCTTCGCAAAAAAATACTGCTGCTCTGTTTTATTCCCGATCTCCGGAATGTCCTGCCGCCAGCGATATTCAAAGCTCACAAAGATGCTCCGGATGCGGTAATCAAGGTTCATGTTGACCTGATGCGAACGAATGTCCTCAGTTGTCGTATTTCGCATTTCTTCCCGCACCTGCGCCCGATAGAGAAGCATGCGGGTCAGGGGGTAGGTGAAGTAAAGGGCGCCATAGACGAGCTTATCATCCGTCAGCGAAGCACTGGAAGGCAGAAGGCCCGACAGGGAATAATAAGTCGAGGTCGTCTGGCCGCGGCTTGCCCCGGCTGAGATTGTGGAGTAGGCAGAAAGGGTGTGATCGGCGTTCACATCATACATAACGGTGCGGCGCTGCTGGTTGGTACCCGGTTCTGTGGCGATGATGTAATTTCTTGCTTCTGACGTGTCTTCCTGAGAAGTATAACTCGCTGATCCCCGAACTGACGTGTCCGGGATCCTCCTGGAAGAGAAGAACGCGCGGTAATAATGGCGCCACAGATCGTTGTTCACCGGTGAATGGTCCCTTTTAGTACTGAACATGTACGTCAGGTTGAGGCTTTCCTTTTCCCATCCATCACTGCTGAAACCCGCATTCACCGTATTCGAATAATACCAACCATTCCCTTCACTCAGGCCGGCTGTTTCCGTCGAGAGGCTGGAAGATCCCGCTGATATATCATAACCTGCATCAAGAACAAAGGGCGCGAAAAACCGGGGTGAGAACTTGTCCTTATAGAGCAGACCCGCTGTCACGCCGCCCGTCTGCAGAGTGCTGATCTCCCCGGGATCGGTACCCGGCCCCGGGGGTAACTCGGGCTCGCGGGTATAGTCCGTCAGACTGTATTCGACGCCACCCTGCACTCGCAGGGACTCCCGGAGATTGTATATCACTCGCGCATCGCCTTTGTGAACGCGGAGATCCGTGTTTGTCGTGCCTTCCATGAGCTGTCGCGCAAAATCATACCTATACGAGTGCTTGATGCCGTCCTTTTCCTTGAAATCCAGCAGCGCCGATGAGGCATACGTCCTGTCGGAACTCGTGTTAATGCCGGCAATATTGTCCGTTTCCCGGTCCGTAAGGCGTCCGGTCAGTGTCAGTGTCCCGTCCGGGGAAACACGGATGTTTGATCTCAGGTTTGCTGTTCGCGTTGCATAGAAGGAAGAGGTAATAAAATTTTCATACTCTTCCAGGCCGGCATCCAGATTCAGATCAACAGCGGAATTCAGGCGATAGCTCAGCGACGCCCTGGTGTCGTCGCGCGATTCATCGAGGGGGCTGGAAAGGGACTTCGACTCGGACTCCGTATGCGTACGGGACAGCGTTATATCCGGAAACGCGCCGCCATTCTGGTTATTCCGGTTGTTCCTGTTGTTCCTTCCGTTCGCGCTGCTCCCTGGACGAATGAACAGTGTCCCGCCATAGGTTCTTGTCTGCAGATCGTATCCCGCGATACTTGACGTGCTGTCGACCGTTTGGGAGGACTCGCTGCCGAAAAGGGTCCAGGATATCTTCATTCCGGGAAAAAACTGGAAGGACAGGTTGTAATCAAGCACATCTCGATCAGGGCTTTCCTTGAAGGTCATGACCGAATATCCCGCACCTGCCGTAAACTTCATGAACCGCGGGTCCAGAAAATGGCCGCTCGTAGCAGCCCGGTAGACCTGCGTCCAGTACTGCTCGTCTGAGGTCACCACGCCGTTGGTCTTCGTCTGATAGTCCCGATAAGCGAACTCCACAACTCCCGACACGTGATATTGGGCTGAAGCCTGAAAAGGCAGTCCCACGATAAGCGAAATAATGGCCATGAAAAACGCTATTCTGCGCACTAGGCTCAACGTAACTATTTTCCTGAATAAAATCTGAATACTCATGCCGTCATTCCATATGCAATAATACTGCCTTCGCGCAAGACTTATATTTTATTAATTTTCAAGTGGTTAGAGGAATTAAACCTATAAAACAGGTCAGGCATGAGCAAAAACGCTCAGAGGTGAGCAAAAAGGAACAATTTATAGAGGAGCAAAAAAGCTTAAACCTATATCCCGGGCGCGTGGCAACACGTTAGTGACTGACCCGCTGACAGCCGGCACAGAACCCTATTAAGGCTTAACCCCATCGCCCGCTTCTTTGGACAGGATCTCGATTTTCGCATTCACCCGGAGACCTGTCATCCATTTCTCCATGATCTCGGCAGACCTCTTGGCCTCCAGGTCTTTTTTCAGCTTTTCCTTTGCATCGTCGAAGGTCAGTTCATGCTCGGGCTTTCTGTCCTCCACCTTGATGACGAACCACGTTCCCTTTGCCTGGATCAAGCCGCTCGTTTCCCCAATCTTCATCCTGAAGGCCGCCTCCTCGACCTCCGGGAAAACACGCCCGCGGTGGACGTAACCAATATCGCCGCCCTTGATTCGGTACATATCTTCCGACATCTGTGCCGCAAGATTGCCGAAATCCTCCCCTGCCTTTACCCTGCCGAGCACTTCTTTTGCTTTTTTCTCATCTTTCGTCGATATGAGCCTGAGCCTGACGCTTTCTGGCTGACGAAATTTCGTCCTGTTCTCGGCATAATATCTCTTGAGCTCATCTTCGCCGACCTGCGATGGTACGATAACTGCCTTTTCCTTCACCGCCTGTACAAGCGACTCTCGCTCGATCTTTTCCTGTAATTCATCCTCCGTGGTGTCCGCCTGCTTGAGAGCTTTCTTGTATTCC